>Ga0307929_1001433_pt1 | contig 17968 bp, 11 predicted proteins | sample AceLakmetage1330_FD_203160 | JGI IMG/M metagenome (GOLD analysis project Ga0307929, IMG submission 203160) | Saline water microbial communities from Ace Lake, Antarctica - #1330 | ecosystem: Environmental > Aquatic > Non-marine Saline and Alkaline > Saline | place: Antarctica: Ace Lake...
AGATCGGCGAGACGACGGATATTGCAGCGCTGACGGCATTTGGTGACGAGGGGTGCCGCGCGATTGTCTGTGACAGCACCAATGTCCTGTCACCGGGGCATTCAGGCTCGGAAGCAAGCGTGCGTGAAAATCTGACGGCGCTTATCGGCACGCTCAAAGGCCGGGTTGCGGTGACAACCTTTGCCTCCAACCTGGCGCGGCTTTCAACCATCATGAAGGCGGCGGAAGCCAACGGCCGTCACACGGTGCTGGTCGGACGCTCCATGCACAAGGTCACAGCCGCCGCACGCGAAACCGGCTATTTGAAGGATGTGCCGACGCCGGTCTCCGAAGAAGACGCAGGCTTCCTGCCGCCGGACAATGTGCTGTATCTGTGCACCGGCAGTCAGGGCGAAGCGCGCGCCGCGCTGTCACGCATTGCCGAAGACAGCCATCGCCACATTGCGCTGAGCAAGGGCGATACGGTGATCTTCTCCTCCAAGATCATTCCCGGCAATGAGTTGCCGATTTTCCAGCTGCACAATCGCCTGTCGGAGCGCGGCATCGATGTGCTGACGGAAAAGGACCATGACGTGCATGTGTCCGGACATCCGTGCCGTGATGAACTGGCGCAGATGTATCAGTGGATCCGGCCGGAACTGTCGATCCCCGTGCATGGCGAGCCGCGGCATCTGCTGGCCCATGCGGAGCTTGCCGAAGAGTTGCAGGTGCCTGAGCAGCTTGTGCTGCGCAACGGGCTGATGGCGCGCATAGCACCTGGGCCTGCGGAAGTAATTGACGATGTGCCTGCGGGCCGGTTGCATCTGGATGGCCGCGTGCTTGTGCGCGCCGGGGAAGCCCCATTGCGCGAACGCCGGATGATGTCGTTCGCAGGCCATGTGGTGGTATCATTGGTGGTGGATGAAGCAGGGCGCCTGCTGGCCGAACCCGAAGTGGCCTGCGAGGGCATTCCTGATCTTGAAGACGGGTTGACCGTCGAAGACACCTGCCGCGAGGCCGCCGAGGATGCGGTCAACCGTATGCGTAAATCGGCGGCGCGTGACGATGATGCGATGGCTGAAGCGGCTCGGCGTGCGGTGCGTGGCCGGTTGCGCTTTTTGTGGGATAAGAAGCCGCCTGTGCGCGTGTTGGTGACGCGCGTCTAGGGCGGCACAAGGGAGGGGCAGTCATGTCACTAATCAGTGGATTTGCGATTTACGGCATCATCTGGTGGCTGGTGCTGTTCATGGTGCTGCCCTTCGGTGTGCGCACCAGCTCGGAAGCAGGCGAAGAAGCCATTGACGGAAATGCCGAGAGTGCACCCGCCCGCCCGCTGATGTTGCGCAAGATAGTGGCAACCTCGCTGGTCGCGCTGGCAATCTGGTCCGTCGTTTTCGTGGTGATGGAGTATCAGCTTGTGACGCTGGACAATATTCCATTCCTGCCGAACTTCGAAGACCGGCCGTAACAGGCATTCAGCCCGCTCAACAGGCGGCACAAAAGAAAGCAGCACAAAAGAAAAAAGCAAGGCCCTTACGGACCTTGCTTTCAGTTTGCTTCGTGTCCCCGTGCGCTGCGTTTCACCTTAAAAGGCGTCGCGCGCAGGCGGCCTGGGTTAACCCCGTTGGCCTTTTGCAGGGTGAAGCGGTCCTCCCTGAACTTGGGCCGTGATGTATGCCTTCCGGCACCCACGACCCCTCCTTTTTATTATGTAGAAATTATTACAGAAGCCGCGACACCCTGTCACCCCCTATTTATTGCGGGTGATGAAAACTTTTGCATTGTGCCCTGATTTCAACCATTTGCGCCTGTTCCCTGACTCAAAGTCTTAATCCGGTTGACTCGGCGCGCGCCTCTCCACACGCTATCCGCGTGGGCGGAAATGCCGTCCCGAAGGGCTGGCGATACCGGCGGGGGCCGGGGATGTCAGGGCTGAGTAAAATCGTTTCGGGTGGGGCGGTTCGTGTGTTGGGGGCAACCATAATGGCTGGCAGAAATCGGGCATCCGTGCCGCCGCTTTCACGGTGGGTGAGGGTGTCGCGTGGGCTGGTGCTGGCCTGCGTCATTGCCGTGGTGACAATGGCGGGTCCAGGCCGGGCGGAGGCTGCACGGTCTTACAACTGGGTCATCACCAAGGACCATTGGAGCGCATCCGACGAGCGCGGCTTCGGTGAGTTTGTGACGGCGCTGGGTGACGCTGACTGCTACACCATGAATGATTGCCTGAAGAGCGCCGCCAACCCGTATCGCGCGACCGACCCCTATGTGCGCTGGTATGCCGATTGCGCCGACATGCCCTATATGCTGCGCGCCTATTACGCCTGGAAGAACGGCCTGCCGTTTTCCCACCAGACCGCCATGCGCTCGGGCGACGGGCCGGGCAGTGATATCCGCTATTCCATGAGCGGCAATCAGGTGGTGGCGCGCCGCGACGTGCGCACCGGCGCCAATGCCGTGAATTTCATCCGCAATATCGGCGCCGTTTCAACCGGCATGTATCGCCACCACGCAGCCGCGCAGGCAGCACCGTATTTTGCCGATCATTATTCCCCGGCCATCAACCGCGACACCATCCGCCCCGGCACGGTGATCTATGACGTCAACGGCCATGTGACCATGGTCTACAAGGTGACCGAGGACGGTCGCGTGCTGACCATCGCCGCCCACCCGGATCAATCCCTGTCGCGCTCCTATTTCGGCCGCAACTTCCTGCGCACCCAGGCGGATCTGGGCACCGGCTTCAAGAACTGGCGGCCGGTAAAGCTGGTTGGCTACAAGCGTGCCGCAAACGGTGTGCTTTACGGCGGCCGCGTTGTCGGTACCGCCAACGAAGATCTGCCGGATTATTCGCTGGCGCAGTATGCGGGCACCGAAGTGCTCAACTTCACCAAATGGTATGAGCCGTCCTTCACCGTGAAGGGCCAAAACCTCAACTATTACGAATGGGTCCGCGCCTCGCTCTCTGTGGGTGACCTCAAATACCGCCCGGTGCGTGAACTGCGCGCCATGCTGACATCGCTGTGTCAGGATGCGTCCGCCCGCAAACACGCCGTCGACATCGCCATCAGGACCGGCACCCACCGCTACACCCAGCCGCGCCGCCTGCCCGACAACATCTACGGCACCAGCGGCATCTGGGAGAGCTATTCAACGCCCTCGCGCGATGCCCGCCTCAAGACCTCGTTCAAGGAAACCTTCGACCTCGTGCAAAAACTGCTGGACATGCACGCGGCGGGTGACCCGAAGCTGGCCTATGACGGCACCGACCTTGCAGGCGACCTGCTGGCAGCATTCTACGAGGAAAGCCATGCCTGCGAAGTGACCTACAAACGCACCAATGGCAAAACCGTGCGGCTCGATCTTGAAGACGTGATGACCCGCCTGTGGGACATCTCGTTTGATCCCTATCACTGCATCGAGCGGCGCTGGGGCGCGCGCGACCCCGATGAGCTGGCGTCGTGCCGCGACGGCACGGTGAAGACCGCATGGTACGACGCCGAACAGCATCTGCGCTTCCAGATCAACCGCACCTATGACGTGGATATGGGGCACGATCTGGCAAGCCTGGCAGCGCCCGGCAAGGGCCTGTATTCAGGCCGTGGTGTCGATGCGCCGCCGGACGTCAATATCCCAGCGCTGCTGATGCGCAACCTTGCGACCAAGGTTGAGGCAAACAACACCCCACTGCCGCAGATGCCGGCGGATCAGCCCGCACTCTAAAGAGAACAAGAAAAATGAAAATCTATGATTACGGCATGGCGCCGAACCCAAGGCGGGTCCGCATCTTCCTGCACGAAAAGGGCATCGACGCGGATTTCCAGACCGTGGACATCATGAAGCGGGAAGGACGGTCGGAAGACTTTCTGGCCAAGAACCCGCTGGGTGGCATCCCGGTGCTCGAACTTGATGACGGCACCTGCATTTCAGAATCCGTGTCCATCTGCCGCTACTTCGAAGCGCTGCATCCCGCACCGCCCCTGTTCGGCGCAACGCCGGTTGAGGTGGCGACCATCGACATGTGGCTGCGGCGCATTGAGCTCTATTTGATGTTTCAGGTCGGGCTGGTCTGGCTGCATGGCAACAAGCTGACCGCGCATATGCTGGAGCAAAAGCCCGATATCGCCGCGTTTGGCCGCGAGCGGACCTATTACTTCTACGACATTCTGAACAAGGCGCTGGAAGGCCGGGACTTCATCGCTTGCGACCGCTACACGGTAGCGGAATGCATCGCCCTGCCGACCCTCGATTTCGCCTCGCAGCTGGTTGGTGTCCCCTACAAAGAGGAACACGAAAACATCGGCGCCTGGCATGAACGGATGCAGTCGCGCGATAGCGCCGGGGCCTGATGCGCGGTTGGCACAGGGAGCCGCCGGGGCGGTTTATAGCGTGGGCGCGGGCCATTCGCCGATGGTGTATAGTTCCCTAGGGAAGCTGAATCTGCCTGAATTGAGCATTCGTGCGTGCTTCGAATAGGTTGATGCAGCAACCCTTGTTTGTGCCAAGAGGAACAGACCGGTTATTGCTAGCACCCCCAATAGGACTTGGGAGACCACCAATGCGCATCATCAAGCCATACGGGCGGAGCCACGTTGACGCCGCTGACTTGACCGAACGCAAACGCGTTTTGCGATTGAATGATGGCGCAAAGACATCACACGACATCAAGAGTTTTGCCCTCGGCCATGATGAACTCATCATCGCGCAATGGATTTCCTCAATCGACAAGATTGCTACGAAGCCTTCGGGCAACAAAGGCGCCACCCCGATACAACGGAAATTCAGAGACCAGCTTGGAAAAACCTCCTGGGCACTCTTGGTGGAAAAAGACCTGCTGCCCGGATTGAAAGACCCCGACAAACGAGCGCAGCTCGAAAAGCTCTGGGAATTCAAGGTTGCGCCATATGGCAAGGCTGAATTCCGCGACAAGCTCAAAGCACCCAACCCGAAGGGCAGGTGGTTCAAGCGCTTCGCAGGTGACGTTGACGTAACAACGGTTGACGCTGATGAAGTCGCGCGGCGAATACACGAGCACCTTTACATGGCGGAGTACCGGCTGGAAGGCGGCAACAAAAGAGTGGGCCGTATCGAAGCACGAGCGAAAAGCATCGAACGCAATGTTCTCCGACCAGCCAAGACGTCGAGCGTGGCCGATAACGGCTGGAGCGATGCAGACTGGAATACCTATATAGGAGCAGGAGATGTTGCCAAACAGATTTGGCTTGCTGCCCGCGCGCGGCAGGAAGGCCGGGACGGTGCGGGAACCCGCCGCGTTACGGCAAGCGTTGCCGCCATTGCACTTGCCGAACAGTACGCAAAGCTTTTCGCTGGTATTGACGGTAAGCCGCTTGGAATCAAGCAGGCAAAAAGCGCCGCGCCGGGCCTCTTCAATCTGCACATGGCAATTAAGGACGCCTACTCACGCATCCTGAAGCATCGCAAAAAGGATCAAAGGCAGTCTGGGAAGCCCCAGCGCAAAGTGTCCAATATCCTGCCGCCTGACATGTGCAGGCTGATCATTCTTGTCAAGAACAAGACCAAGAACCAGAGGCTCAATGCTCTCGTTCGAGAAGGCAAGGTCATTCACTACGAAGCTTCACAGGCTGGCGGAAAAGACAGCCCTAGTGTGCTTACGGACAATTGGCCGCGGGACACGTCCAACAGCTTTTACTGGACCAGCGATGGTCAGGCCGAGATCAAGCGCAACGAAGCGTTTGTTCGCATCTGGCGGCATGTTCTCGCCCTCGCCGCTCGAACGTTAAAAGATTGGGCAGATCCCAACGACAAAATCAAAATCGACATTCTGGATCGCGGTTCAATTGAGTCAGCAATCGGAGACTCATTCGTTATCATCCAGCACAACCAAAAGCTTGCCCTGCTCTTCGGCAAACGCGCGTCGGTTTTTAATGATGCCGGTGATGAAGACGTCCAAAGGGAGGTTCTGGAGCTGGCGCTGAAGGGCATAGCGAGCCTTCGCCACAGTGCATTCCATTTCAAAGGGCTCGACAGCTTCCGTGAAGCCCTCACGAAGTCGGATTGGACATCAAGTGGCGCTGCACGCGGCGCTCTGGAAGCGCTTTGGCAGACGGACGTCAAAGCACGTGCCCTTCAAAGGAAAAAGACTCTAAGCGGCGCTCACGTTGAATACTTTTTAGATGAGTCCCAAGCCCGCAAACTGATGGCCGCGCTTGAGCAAGCTGCACCAGCGTCGATTCCATTGCCGCGCTTTGCCCGGGTATTGCTTCGCACCAGCCATATGGAAACGAAACAGCATGATGGCCTTCACTTGCCAATGCCCGCGAACAGGGCTGATCTCGAAGACCCCGCGCGATTGTGTCAGTACACGGTTCTAAAACTGCTGTATGAGCAGCCTTTCCGAAAGTGGCTGGAGACACGTAGCACGCAGACCCTGAACTAGTTCATTGACCACTCGGTTAAACGCGCCACAGCGAGCGCCCGGAAGATGAACCATTCCGAGGTCATTGTGGCCCGCGCCGATAAGCTGGGCGACCTTGGTGAAGGTCAGACAATCGGGGAATTCTTCTTCGAGCTATCCGCAGCAACGGCAAGTGAGATGCGCATCCAGCGCGCATATGAACCGGATCGCGAGAAGGCGAATGAACAGGCCGGTTACATCGAAAAGCTGAAATGGGATGTGGTCGCGCAAGCCTTTGAAACCTACCTGAAGGAAAAAGGCTTCGACTTCGTCCTGCAACTGGGTTCCGGCACGCCGTTGCCGGAACATGCACAGTTCAGCTTCAATGACCTGCCAGCGGCGGAAATGAATTTGCCTGCCGAAGACTGGCAGATATCGCTCTATTTCCTCGTGCATCTGGTGCCGGTCGCTGACATCGGCAAACTGCTGCACCAGATCAGGAAATGGAACATTCTTGCCGGTAAGGGAGGCCTTACAGAATCCGAACGGGCAGACGACACCGCCGCAAAGCTGAATACAGTCTTTGGCCTCTACCTCGATATGCATGATGCAAAATTTGAAGGTGGCGCCGCTTTGACAGGGTGTGACCGGTTCAGCAGCATCTTCGAATCCGAACGCGCCTTCAATACTGTCTTTCCTGCCCATGGCAGTGGCGATGACCGCACCCCCAAGAGGGGGTTGCGGGAGATCATGCGGTTTGGCCACTTCTCTTCTTTGCGCGACATCTTCGAACAAAACCATGTAACCGAGAATGACATCAACGCATTGTAGCACGCAGAAAACGGAGGTGATGGCCAAGCAACAATCGACCAATGGCAACAGCGCCGCGAAGCGCTTCATGAAAAAGGGGTGAAGGAAAAACGACTATCCGAAACCGATCTCAAGACATATGTCGAGGCGCTGCAAAAGGTGGTTGATCACAGGCATCTTTCAGCTCATGTGACACTGACCAACCACGTGCGCCTGCATCGGTTGTTGATGTCGGTACTCGGTCGTCTTCTTGATTTTTCGGGCTTGTGGGAGCGCGACCTCTACTTTGTCACCCTCGCACTCATTTACCGATCTGGTCTAACGCCGCATGATTTCTTCACCGACAATGGGCTTGAGCGATTGCGCGAAGGCCGGATCATTGACGCACAAAGAAGGCGGAAGAAATCTCCTGACGTGAGTGCTGTTGTGTCGGGCTTGTTGGAGCACTTCCCCTGTGTTGAGAGGAAGCCACCGCCCGAGGCAGTCACAATTCGAAACGATCTCGCGCACTTCAACATGCTGCGAACGGGAGGAGGGCCTCTCGATCTCACCGCTTGTGTCAATTCGGCCAGAAAGCTTATGGAGTATGACCGGAAATTGAAGAATGCTGTGTCTCAGTCGATCATAGAAATGCTCGAGCGGGACGGGCTTTCACTCCAGTGGACAATGGGCAAAGATCATCGTCTGAACCGGGCGGATGTTGAATCGCGCTCAGCCAGACACCTTGGCGGCTTGCGCTACAAACAGGGAAAGGCAAATCCACCCATCGTTGAACACCTGCATGATCAAAAGTTTGTACGTATGGTCGCATCCCTTTTCGCCGGTGAGGTGAGATAGCAAGCAAGCGGTGTAGGCAGTGAACCCAAGCAAACAGACGTTTCATTTCCATCGATCATACGCAAAGGGAACAAACAACAGAAAAACGGGTAAAAATGTTGGTCGAGACAATGGGTAAACACATAGAAATCAGCGACGCAGGCATGTAAAGTTTATTGTTTCCAATCACTTGCGCGGACATCAGTTGGAGATCACCCCCAAATCGAGGGGGACTGCACCTTACTTCTATGAGGGGTGTCATCTGCTATCGTTGGAGATCACCCCCAAATCGAGGGGGACTGCACCTCTGTATGCTTTCGGGATATAGGGCCGCACGTTGGAGATCACCCCCAAATCGAGGGGGACTGCACCAAGTGCTTTGATACCGGCTGGGGTGATGGGGTTGGAGATCACCCCCAAATCGAGGGGGACTGCACCTTACAGGCCCTCGCCTTCTGTCCATTTGAGTTGGAGATCACCCCCAAATCGAGGGGGACTTCACCATTCACCTTCCTTTGGTGGTGTGGGGAGGATTTGGAGATCACCCTAAAGCCGGTGCATAAGGCACCGAGAGTGAAGCGGTGGTTTAGAAGATGGGAACGAGCGGCACGCCATCCTTGTGGCCGCCGGACGATTGGATGATCATGTTCTTGAATGGGCTCCAGCCCTTCGACTTTCCCGATTTCCCCTCTCGCTTTTGTGAGCAATCGCCTATAGTCCGGCCACATTCCTGACATGGCGCCGGTGGATACCGGGTGCCCCCAATATTGTGACAAATCCCCCATGCGTCTGAGCCGTTTCTACCTTCCGATCCTTCGCGAAACCCCGAAGGAAGCCGAAATCGTGTCGCACCGGCTGATGCTGCGTGCGGGCCTTGTACGCCAGATGAGCGCTGGGATTTATGCCTGGCTGCCGCTGGGCCACATGGTGCTGCGCAAGATCGAGCAGATTGTGCGCGAGGAGCAGGCGCGGGCAGGGGCGGTTGAGCTGCTGATGCCGACCCTGCAATCGGCCGACCTGTGGCGCGAATCGGGCCGCTATGACGGCTACGGCAAGGAGATGCTGCGCATTCAGGATCGCCATGAGCGCGACATGCTCTATGGCCCCACAAACGAGGAAATGGTCACCGATATCGTTCGCCGCGATATCAAGTCCTACAAGGACCTGCCGTTCACGCTCTATCATATCCAGTGGAAGTTCCGCGACGAGATCCGCCCGCGCTTCGGCGTCATGCGCGGCCGCGAATTTTTGATGAAGGATGCCTATTCCTTTGATCTGGATGAGGAGGCGGCGCGCCGCTCCTATCGCAAACAGTTTGTGGCCTATCTGCGCACCTTCGGGCGCATGGGGCTGAAGGCTGTGCCGATGCGCGCCGACACCGGCCCCATCGGTGGCGACCTGAGCCATGAGTTCATCATTCTGGCGGAGACCGGCGAGAGCGAAGTCTTCTGCCATCGCGATCTGGTGGACATGCCGATCCCGCCCGAAGACACGGATTTTGACGGCGATCTGGAGCCCATCTTCAACGAGCGCACCAGCCTTTATGCGGCGACCGACGAAATGCACGATGCGGCGCAGTTTGAAGCCGAAGTGCCCGAAGACAAGCGCCTCTCCGCGCGCGGCATCGAGGTCGGCCACATCTTCTATTTCGGCACCAAGTACTCCGAACCGATGAAAGCCGGTGTGCAGGGGCCGGAAGGGTCCGAAGTGCTGTTGCATGGCGGCTCATACGGCGTCGGCGTCTCGCGGCTGCTCGGCGGCATCATTGAAGCCAGCCATGACGATGACGGCATCATCTGGCCGGATGCGGTCGCACCGTTCCAGGTGGGTCTCATCAATCTCAAATCCGGCGATGCGGATACGGACAAAGCCTGCGAGGACGTTTACGCGAAACTCACAAAAGCCGGGTTGGATGTGCTGTATGACGACCGCGACGAGCGCGCCGGCGGCAAGTTTGCGACCATGGACCTGATCGGCCTGCCCTGGCAGCTGGTGATCGGTCCGCGCGGGCTTAAAAACGGCGTGGTGGAATTGAAGCGCCGCGCCACCGGCGAAAAAGAAGAACTGACGATCGACGCTGCCCTGAAGAAACTGACTGCATAGGCAACCTGATGACGGACATGGCCGAACCAGCACAGAAGAATGCAGGCGCCGCCCGCAACACCATGCCGTTTTCGGCCTTCGAGTGGTTTCTGGCCGGGCGCTATCTGCGGGCGCGGCGCAAGGAAGGTTTCATCTCCGTCATCGCGCTGATTTCCTTCATCGGCATCATGCTGGGCGTGGCGACGCTCATCATCGTCATGGCGGTGATGAACGGGTTTCGCACCGAGCTTGTGGGCCGCATTCTTGGCCTCAACGGGCACATGATGGTGCAGTCGGTTACCGGCAGCCTGCCGAACTATGAAGCTGCGGCCGCGCGCATCCGCGAAGTTGACGGCGTGGTGCGCGTGACGCCGCTGGTGGAGGGGCAGGTGATGGCCTCGTCCCGGCAGCGGGCATCGGGCGCACTGGTGCGCGGCATGGCCACGGACAATCTTGCCGGGTTCGAGATCATCGCCGACAACATCCTTGGCGGGTCGCTTGATACCTATCGCAATCTGGAAGCGGACGGTGCCAGCCCGGTGCTCATTGGTGCACGGCTGGCGGATGCGATGGGCGTCGGTATCGGCGACAGCCTGACATTGTTGTCGCCGCGCGGCGCCTCGACGCCGTTTGGCACCACGCCGCGGGTAAAATCCTACATCGTGGCGGCGACCTTCCAGATCGGCATGTCTGAATATGATTCAAGCTTCATCTTCATGCCGCTGGCCGAAGCCCAGAGCTTCTTCAAACAGTCCGGCACCGTCTCCGGCATTGAAGTGATGATCGAGCGGCCCGATCAGGTGACCGACTACACCCCCGCCGTTAAGAGCGCGGCAGGTGATCTCGCCACCGTTTATGACTGGCAGCAGATCAACGGCACGTTTTTCAACGCGCTGCAGATCGAGCGCAATGTGATGTTCATCATCCTGACGCTGATCCTGCTGGTGGCGGCTCTCAACATCGTCTCCGGCCTGTTCATGCTGGTGAAGGACAAGGGGCAGGACATTGCGATCCTGCGGAGCATGGGCGCAACGCGCGGCGCGGTCATGCGGGTGTTCCTGATTGTCGGCGCGGCCATTGGTGTGCTTGGCACGCTGGCGGGCTTCGTTATCGGCGTCCTGTTTTGTGAAAACATCGAAGGCATCCGCCAGACGCTGATTTTCCTCACCGGGGCGCAACTGTTTGACCCGGCGATCTACTTCCTCAGCGAATTGCCTGCCGAGGTGGACATGAAAGAGGTTACATCCGTCGTGCTGATGTCGCTGGGCCTGTCGCTGCTGGCGACGATCTATCCAAGCTGGCGCGCCGCGCGCCTCGATCCGGTGGAGGCGCTTCGTTATGAGTAGTGCCGCATTGGAGCTTCAGGGCGTTGAACGCACCTTCCATCAGGGCGAGGCGGAGCTGCGGATTTTCCGTGGCGCCAGCCTGTCTGTGCAGCCCGGCGAACTGGTGGCGCTTGTTGGGCCGTCCGGTGCCGGTAAGTCGTCGCTGCTGCATATCGCAGGGCTGCTTGAGCGGCCCGACGCCGGCGAGGTGCTGATCGGCGGTGTGCCGTGCATGGACATGAGCGACAGGGACAAGACGCGCACGCGGCGCACTGACATCGGCTTCGTCTATCAGGCGCATCATCTGCTGCCGGAATTTTCCGCCGCCGAGAATGTCATGCTGCCGCAGCTCGTCGCCGGTGTGAAACGCAAGGACGCGCTGGAGGTCGCCGGGCGGCTGCTGGGCCGACTTGGCCTTGAACAGCGTCTGGAGCATCGCCCGGCGCAGCTCTCCGGCGGTGAACAGCAACGCGTCGCCATCGCCCGCGCGCTGGCCAACCGGCCGCGCCTGCTGCTGGCCGACGAACCCACCGGCAACCTCGACCCCAAAACGGCCCGCGCCGTCTTCAATGAGTTTGTGAACCTGACCCGCGGGGAGGGTGTCGCCGCCCTCGTCGCCACCCACAATCTCGACCTCGCCCGCGAGATGGATCGCGTCGTGCTGCTGCATGAAGGCCTGCTGGTCGATGGGGCGGATGTAGCCGGCGGGCAGCTCTAGCCACCGATCCCCCGCGATTCCCGGTTTGTGCTGCGCCGTTTGTGCTGCGGTGCAAGATATATGCGGTTTACACCCGGCTTTGTCGGGGTATTTGCAGCATATGGCGTCGCGAAGATGGTGCTTGACATAAAGAACAAAACAAGAACAAATACAGCCTCAACCAAATGGAGGCTATGTCATGTCTGAGTGGATCAAAGATACCGCCGCACTTGTTGTTCTCGGTGCCGTGATGTGGAGCGGCTTCGCCCTGACCGCCGCAGCCCAGGCCGCAGGCTAGGGAGCTGGCTAGGGAGCTGGCGGCGGCCAGTTTTCTGGGGATAACCGGCGCAAGCCCGGTGGGCTGGGGGCCCGGACGCGGTAAGCTGGCCCCATGAACGAAGAGTCGCCGCATATCACCCCCGGGTTCATCCACCTCAAGCTGCACACCGCCTATTCCCTGCTGGAAGGCGCGGTGCGCATCCCTGATCTGGTCAAGCGCTGCACCGATATGGGCATGCCGGCGGTCGCCGTCACCGATACCGGCAACCTGTTCGGCGCCCTTGAATTCTCCGAAAAAATGGCCGGGGCCGGCATTCAGCCGATCATCGGCTGCACCCTGGCGCTGGACCTTGAGATCGAGCCCATACGCGGCGGTGCCCGGGCACCGGACCCGACCATCGCCCTGCTCGCCAAGGATGAGACCGGCTATCTCAATCTGATGGCGCTGACCTCCAGCGCCTATCTGGAGACCGACGGCACCGAGCAGCCGCATATTTCGCTGCAGACCCTGACCGCCCATTCAGACGGCCTGATCCTGCTGACCGGCGGCCCCAACGGCCCGGTCAATAGGCTCGCAGTAATCGGGCAAGTAGAGGCCGCATCTGCACTGGTGGACCAGTTGGCGCAGGCTTTTCCGGGCCGTCTTTACATTGAATTGCAGCGTCACGGCATGCCGGACGAAGCACTCGCAGAGCCGGTACTGCTCGACATAGCCTTTGCCAAAAACCTGCCGCTCGTCGCCACCAACGAAGTCTATTTCTTCGACGAGGACGACTACGAAGCCCATGATGCATTACTTTGCGTCGCTGACAGCACCTATGTCATGCAGGAGGACCGTCGCCGCCTGACCCGCGATCACCGGTTCAAGTCGGCGTCCGAAATGGCGGCTTTGTTTGCCGATCTGCCCGAGGCGCTGGCCTCAACTGTCGAGATCGCCCAGCGCTGCGCCTATCGTCCCCGCATCATCGATCCGATCCTGCCGCGTTTCGAGGGTCTTGAAGGGGTAGATGGTGAGATCAAGGAACTGCGTCGTCAGGCCGAGGAAGGGCTGCGCACGCGGCTGTCCTCACTTGGCATGCACGCGCCTGAAGAGGATTATTGGAAGCGGCTTGAATTCGAACTCGACGTCATCGCCAATATGGGCTTTCCCGGCTACTTCCTGATCGTGGCCGATTTCATCCAGTGGGCGAAGAAACACAATATTCCCGTCGGTCCCGGCCGTGGCTCGGGCGCCGGTTCCGTGGTCGCCTGGGCGCTGACCATCACCGACCTTGATCCCCTGCGCTTCGGCCTGCTGTTCGAACGGTTCTTGAACCCCGAACGCGTGTCGATGCCTGACTTTGACGTGGATTTCTGCCAGGACCGCCGCGACGAGGTGATTTCCTATGTGCAGGACAAATACGGCCGCGACCGCGTCGCCCAGATCATCACCTTCGGTAAGTTGCAGGCCCGCGCCGTGCTGCGTGACGTCGGCCGCGTTCTGCAGATGCCCTATGGGCAGGTCGACCGGCTGTGCAAGCTCGTTCCCAACAATCCGGCAAGCCCCGTCACGTTGGGGCAGGCCATTGAAGGTGAACCCAAGCTTCAGGAAGCCCGCAGCTCCGAGGAGATCGTTGACCGGCTGATCAGCATGTCGCTGAAGCTGGAAGGGCTTTACCGCCATGCGTCAACGCATGCGGCGGGTGTGGTGATCGGCGACCGGCCTTTGCAGGAGCTGGTGCCGCTCTACCGCGACCCGCGCTCCGACATGCCGGTGACCCAGTTCAACATGAAATGGGTTGAACCTGCGGGCCTCGTGAAGTTTGACTTTCTGGGCCTCAAAACACTCACCGTCATCGAACGCGCCATTGATCTGCTCAAGGCACGCGGCGTTGAAGTGGATATCGGCGCGCTGCCGCTGGACGACAAAGGCACCTACGAGATGCTGTCGCGCGGTGAGACGGTCGGCGTGTTCCAGCTTGAAAGCTCGGGCATGCGCGACATCCTGCGCAAGATGAAGCCGGACCGGTTTGAGGACATCATCGCGCTGGTTGCGCTCTATCGTCCCGGCCCGATGGACAACATCCCCAAATATCTCGCGTGTAAAAAGGGCGATGAAGAGCCGGATTACCTGCACCCAAGTCTTGAGCCGATCCTGACCGAAACCTACGGCATCATGATCTATCAGGAACAGGTGATGCAGATCGCCCAGGTGCTGTCCGGCTATTCGCTTGGCGAAGCCGACCTGCTGCGTCGTGCCATGGGTAAGAAGATCCAGGCGGAAATGGACAAGCAGAAGGCTCGTTTTGTCGATGGCGCTGAAGCTAACAAGGTGGATGGCAAGCAGGCTGCGGGCATCTTCGAGCAGGTCGCCAAGTTTGCGGGCTACGGTTTCAACAAGAGCCACGCCGCTGCCTATGCGCTGGTCGCCTATCAAACAGCCTGGCTCAAGGCCAACCATCCGGTGGAGTTCCTCGCCGCGTCCATGAACCTCGACATGGGCAATACCGATAAGCTGAACGCCTTCAGGCGCGAGGCGCAGCGGCTGGATATCCCCGTGCATCCGCCCAGCATCAATCGCTCAGGCGCTGACTTCACGGTGGCCGATGGCGGCATAGCTTACGCGTTGGCGGCGGTGCGCAATGTCGGCAAACAGGCCATGCGACACATGGAGGCTGAGCGCGCCCAGAACGGCCCGTTCAAATCGCTGGCGGATTTTGCTTCGCGCGTGTCGCCCAAACACGTCAACAAGCGCGCCATTGAAAACCTCGCCTGCGCCGGCGCCTTCGACGAACTGGACAAGAACCGCGCCCGCCTGCACGCCGCTGCCGATAAGATGATGGCGGAAATGGCGCGCGCGGAAGCTGATCGCGAAAGTTCTCAATCAAGCCTCTTCGGCGAGGGGCCGGGCGCCGCGGAGTCCGTCATCCGGCTTGGTGACATGCGTGACTGGGCGCCCATGGAGCGCCTGCGCCATGAAATGGAAGCCGTCGGCTTTTATCTCTCGGGCCACCCGCTGGATGATTACCGTGATGCCCTGCGCCGGTCGCGGGTGAATACCTACGCAGCCTTTGTTGAAGGGGTGGTTGCCGGCGGCCCCCGTGCCGCCCGGCTGGCCGGAACGGTGGCCTACAAACAGGAGCGCCGCGCCAAGAGCGGCAACGCGTTTGCCTTTTTGGGCCTGTCGGACGGCACCGGTGAATTCGAGGCGGTCATCTTCTCAGATACGCTCGCCGTCTCGCGGGACTTTCTGGAACCCAACATGTCGGTCGTGGTCGGTGTCGAAGCCGATGCCGATGGCGAAGATGTGCGCCTGAAGATCATGACGGTGCAGCCGATTGATCAGGTGGCGGCGGAGACCTCAAATGGGCTGCGGCTGTTCATTGATGATGCAGAGGCCCTGACCAGCATTCAGGCCTGCCTGCCGCCCAAGGGGCGCGGACAGTTGAGCCTCATCGTCGATGCCGATGCAGGCAAAAAAGAAGTGGAAATCACACTGCCAGGCCGCTTCGATGTCACCCCTCAGGCCCGCGGTGCCCTCAAGGCCATCACCGGGGTGACCCATGTTGAAGACTTGTAAGTACCCGGATCTAAACCGCCGATGACTTCGTGATTTCAACCGGCATGCCATTTAGACGCGCGTTCCAGGTCAGTGGATCAAGCTCGTTGTAATCAACGATGTTGTTGACGTTCACACCGGGATTGGACGCGGCCACGGTCATTTTTCCCTTGAGCGCGTCATGTCCCCACCCATGCGGAATGGAGACGACGCCAGGCGCGATTTTTTCCGTGATCTCTGCGGGGAGGCGGACGGCACCCTGAGACGTCGACACCGAAACAGTGTCACCGGATTGAATCCGGAGCTCGCGCGCGTCAGCGGGGTTGATCTGAACGGTGCATTCCCGGGTGGGGTGTTTGAGCCCCTCCAGATTGTGGAACCATGAATTGTTGGAGCGCAGCTGTCGCCGCCCGATGAGCGCGAAGCGGGGCTTAGGTTTTGCCAGCCAGTTTTGCAGCCGGGCAAGTTCTGTACCGAAAATCGGATGCGCCGCTTCAATGCGCCCGGATGTCGTGCGTAAGATCTCGGGCAGCCGGGGGACAAGTGGTCCACAATCGACCCCTTGCGGCGTATCCTTGAGCGTTTGCAGGGAAATGCCTTCCCGTGTGCCGAAGGCGTCGCCAAATGGCCCGATGCGGAACCCGAAATCCAACCGGCGGTCTATCTGCGTGAGATTTTCCATCATCGCCATGATCTCGTCGGGCGCGCGGCCTTCGATGAGTGACCCGGGCATCTGCGTGGTCAGCGTCACGACTGTTTTGAGAGCGTCTGCATCCATCGCATCTATGCCTGCGTCCCAGCCATGCCCCTGAACGATGGCAATGAGACGCAGGAAGATTTCCCGGTCGCCTCTTTCATTCGCGGCAAGAGGCCGGAACTGCGGCGTGTACCGCCCATAGTTGCGTACCGCAAAACGGTAGAAGAAAGCGTCATAGTTTGCCTTCGCCAGACGTGGCGGCGAGGGCAGGATCACATCGGCCGTTGACGTCGTTTCAGTCTGGTAGATGTCCAGCGAGATCAGAAGGTCCAGACCATCGAGCGCGGCCCGCATGCGTTTGGTATCGGGACTTGAGGTGGCGGGATTGCCGGCAAGTGTGATCAGCGCCCGCACTTGTCCTTCGCCCGGGGTTTCAAGCTCTTCCGCCATGCAGGCCATGGGCAATTGCCCGACGGCCTCGGGCGCGCCGCTTACACGCGATGCCCATTTCCCAACGGTAAAGCCCTGGCCGATACCGGGCGGACCTATGGTGTTTGGCTGCGCGAGCAGCGGCTTGGAAAACATGGACCCGCCGACGGCGTCCAGATTGCCCGCCAGAATATTCACAAGATCAATCAGCCAGCAGGTGAGGGAGGAGAAGCTTTGTGTGGTGGTGCCGATGCGCCCATAGACGGCAGCAGCAGGGGTATCCCTCAGCTCTTTGGCAAGCCGCTTGATGGTATCTGCATCAATGTCGCAGGCGTCGGCCACGGTTTCCGGAGAAAAAGGGGCCAGCCATTCTGCGATCCGGTCGAGATCGTCAACAAGCGAAAGTGCGGTCGTTTCGGGCGGACTCAGCTTCAGCAGTGTGTGAGCAATACCGGCAAGAAAAGGTGCGTCGCCCGAAGGCCGGATAGCCAAATGCTCACTAGCCCGCTCAGCCGTCATTGTGCGGCGTGGGTCAATGACGACAACCCGTCCACCGCGCGCCTGCAGTTTTTGCATGCGGCCCAAAAAGCCCGGCGCGACGATCATGCTGCCATTGGACTCAGCCGGGTTTGCGCCCATCACCCAGAGCAGCTGGGCGCGGTCGATATCTGGCACGTTGAGTGAAAATTCGTCACCGTACAGAAGGCCGGACACCACCTGACGGGGGTTTTGATCCAGGCTACCCGCGGTAAAGAAATTGGTCGATCCAAGGGCCCGGACGAGATCTTCAAAGTAGGTCACCATGCTGAGGTTGTGCGCCAATGCATTGCCCGCATAGATGCCCACTGCCTGTCGGCCATATTTGTTGATGATTGCGCTCAGCCGTTCGTCAACAAAGGCAAATGCCTCCTCCCAACTTGCCGGGCGCAACTCGCCATTCTCT
>Ga0307929_1001435_pt1 | contig 17958 bp, 13 predicted proteins | sample AceLakmetage1330_FD_203160 | JGI IMG/M metagenome (GOLD analysis project Ga0307929, IMG submission 203160) | Saline water microbial communities from Ace Lake, Antarctica - #1330 | ecosystem: Environmental > Aquatic > Non-marine Saline and Alkaline > Saline | place: Antarctica: Ace Lake...
CCTGGAAGGTTTCTGACAATTACAATTTATTCTTCTAACCTTGTGTAAGTAAACCTTTGATTTGGGGCCCAACTGTTCCCCCCGTTTCTCGATTGTAAAACTTCCAATATGAAATTGCTTTCATCTGTCGGCAAAATTTTGAATTTTGCCAAACGGCTTTTGGGTTCATCATTGAATTTCACATGGCTGTTTTCAAAGATCAAAGTGTCACCACTAAAATTCCCGGTATAAATTTCTGATCTCGAATAAAATGAGTTGAATGTATTCATTACATAACTCTCTAAATTAGAATTATAAGACCAGTTAACAATTTTGTTAATCGGGAAATAGCTGACAAAGGAAATTTTTTCCTGCAAAAGGTTCATTCCATCCACCAATTCAATCATGGATGAAGTGGAATCAGCTCTTTCCAGCACACCCGATCTTCCCATTGTTTCAAAAATCACACTCCAGTTACCTTCCATAAAAGAAAGTTTTTTCATTTCTTCACTTAAAGGGAATTGAAATATGGCAGGATCAGGTTCAACATTAAACTCAATGTTTTCAATTTCTGTTATCCTGTCGCGGATGCTAAACACACGCTCGATAAAAAAGGGAAGTACTACTCCACCAACTTCCCTGAAATCATCATAAAATGTTTCGGAAGGTACGAGCCTGCCAAAATCGGCCCAAAGGGAAACTGATTTTACCTCCAGATATGTTTTAGTGTCGAGATACCAGGTTTCCTCTTTTCCATCATCACGGCTTAATATTAATTTGTAGCAATCCTTGCCTTCTGCCTGCTCAATGCCTTCATAGCTAACTTCAAATCCTCTTTGCTTATACTCGAAAAAAGGAGTGCAAAATTCTGCTTTTTGCTCCGTTATCCAAGCTTCTGCTTCATTCGATAAATGTGGCCCACCAAGCTCAAACCAGGGGTCTTCAATCCAATATATCTCACCATCGCAACCTTCAGTTACAAATTGGTTGCCCAAATTATGTTCAGAATAAAATTTACCGCCACGGGCTTTAATCATTGTAAAAGGGTGCATTTCGCTAAAGCTGGTAAAATTTCCTGTGACTTTTATCGATTGGATGGCCTCCCAGTTTTCGAGGCCGCCATGGGCATCAATATGTTTATTGATAATTTCATCGGCTGTCTGGCCAAAGCAAATACCTGTAAATAAAACCCATACTACTGCAACTGAAAATCTAAAAATTAGCTTTTTCATAATTCATTTTATTTGGATAATTTGAAACAGGACATTGTTGATAAATTCCTTACGAAGATCTTTCCATCGACGTAGGACGGGGCTGTCCAGGATTTCCCCTGAAGGGCTTGGAAAGATGCAATTTCGCTGTATGCATCAGGGATGGCTTCTACAATAATTACCTTGCCCTGATCGGACATTACCACCAATTTATCGCCAACTATAATCAGGCTTCCTTTTCCGTACCCTCGCTTTCCCCAAAGCATTTCGCCTGTTTCCACCGAAACACATTGTAATTTAGCCTTTGAAAAACCATATAAATAACCATCGAAATAGCAAGACGAACTCCAGTTGTTTTGCATTGTAGTGCTGGTGGATATTTCCTTTGCTTCGTTGTTATTTATTTCAACTACAAAGCCTCCAACATCACTTACCGATGATACGAAAAACTTGTTCGGCGAAATAAAAACCGGCATTGCTGTGGGGCTCCTGAGTGGCATCCTAAAAGCCCAAAGCTCTTCACCCTTTGGGTTGAAGGAGGTCAACATGGTGTCGTTGGCAAAAACAATGTTGGTTTGCCCATTAATTTCGGCAATGGCAGGTGAGTTATACGTTGTTATCCCGACACCTTTACTCCAGGCTATCTTTCCCGATTTTTGATTGATTGCAGTGAAAGCCCGGTTTTCTGTCCCACCGGTTTCCACAATCACCATGTCGTCAACAAGCATAGGCGAGGAAGTAAAACCCCAACGTGGGAGGGCAGAACCAAACTCTGCAGGCAAATCTATCGTCCAGTCAATTTTGCCGGATTTGGTTTTTAAGGCAATGAATTTTCCGTAACCGGTCAGGCAGTAGATCATGTCATCGGCGATTGCCGGAGTAGCACGCGGGCCATGGCCCCAGCCATCAACTTCAAAAAATATCGAATCAAGTTTGGTTTTCCATAACTCCTCTCCCGATTCAATTTTAATTGCTGCGAGATATTCATTAGCCCCGTCTATGGAATCGCTGGAAAAGATGTACGCCACATTTCCATCAACTGCTACTTCCGGGAATCCATTACCAACTTCTAAGGACCATAAAAGCTCCGGCCCGTTCTCGGGAAGTGCTTCAGGGAATTCAGTGCCCGTTAAAACTCCACTCCGATCGGAGCCACGAAATTGTTTCCATCCATCCTGTGCCTGCAGTTGCACAAACGATAAAGTGAAAAAGAGCAGCAAAACAGTTTGAAGAAAGTGAATGTGGTTTTTTGTTGAACTCAATCGTTTGGGTACGGTAAGCTCATCAGACAAAACAGTTTTGTTTATGATCATGTTTTTAGGTGCTTTTGTGTGAAAATCCCTGCGAATATAAATAAACTCTTTTGGTGGAGCAAGTTGTATGCGATTTAGTCAAGAAATTAACAAACGGATTTTTGACAATAATAAACTCTTTATAAAATACTAACTTAATAAATTGTTATGAATTTGTGAAGTAAACTTAATAAATTTAGCTAAATTTGTGAAGTAAACGTAATGAATTATGAAATACACACGAATCATACAGGAACATATCGAAGCCAATTTATTCAAAAACAAGGTTATAATTATTTATGGTGCACGAAGGGTTGGAAAAACTACACTATCCAAAAGCATACTGCAGAAACATGAGAATGGTAAATACATCAATTGCGAGCTATTGCAAAACAAAATAGCCCTTGAAACCACTAATAGTGAGGCCTTGAGATCATTCCTCGGAAAAGATAAAATTGTGGTATTGGATGAAGCCCAATACATAAAGGATATCGGATTGACCCTTAAAATCATTAACGACAGCTTCCCGGATTTGCAACTTATCGTCACCGGTTCATCAAGTTTTGAGCTTGGCAATACCATTTCCGAACCTTTAACCGGGAGGTCGCGCCAATATTTATTGATGCCATTTTCTGCTGAAGAAATCCTGCAAAACTATTCATCTGTGGATTTAAATGCCCGATTAGGAAACATCCTGAGGTTTGGGCTTTACCCCGAAGTGTTTGACAATCCGGAGGAAGACATGCTTGAAGAGTTGAATAATATTGCCAGCAATTATTTGTATAAAGATGTTTTGCAATTCGAAAGGCTGAAAAGGTCTGATTTGCTACTCAATTTACTAAGAGCATTAGCTTTTCAGGTAGGTTCAGAAGTGTCGTTTAATGAGCTATCAAAAACCATTGGCACTTCAGTGCAAACAGTACAGAAATACATCCAGTTGCTCGAAAAGTCCTTTGTAATATTCCGATTGGGTTCTTTTAGCCGCAACCTCAGAAAGGAAATTGCAAAATCCCAGAAAATTTTCTTCTACGATTTAGGCATACGGAATGCAATCATTCAAAATTTCAATCCCATTGATTTACGTAATGACGTTGGAGGCTTGTGGGAAAACTTCTGCATTCTTGAGAGGATAAAGTTTGCACAATATCACCGGCTGTTTTCAAACACTTTTTTCTGGAGGACCTATGATCAAAAAGAAATTGATTTTATTGAAGAGCATTCCGGAAAACTTCACGCCTATGAATTTAAATACAATCCAAAATCCAATGTAAAATGGCCAAAAGAATTTCTTGAAACTTATCCCGATAGTAGTTTTACTGTTGTGGACCGGGAGAACTATTTGGAGAAATTACATCAGAATGAAATTGATTAACGAATAACTTTTAACCATGACCTGTTTTCTTACTTCACCTCACTCCCATCCACAAAATCATCGGGTGGTGAAACAAATCCGAGGGTACCATCAGGGTTTTCAGCCATCAAAATCATTCCCTGCGATTCGATGCCCTTGAGTTTTTTAGGTGCCAGGTTGACCAGGATGCTGACTTTTCTGCCTACGATTTCTTCAGGCTTGAAGAATTCGGCTATGCCCGAAATAACAGTTCTTTGGTCAATACCCGTGTCAACCTTCAGCTTGAGCAGCTTCTTGGTTTTGGCTACTTTCTCAGCTTCAAGGATAGTCCCCACCCTGATGTCAAGCTTCGCGAAATCTTCAAATTCAATATTGTCTTTTGCAGGATTGGCAGTAAATTCGTTGGCTTCGTTCTCTTTTTTTGTGTCGAGTAATTTCTGTACCTGGGCTTCTATGGCAGCATCTTCAATTTTCTCGAAAAGATATTCCGGTTTGTTAATCAAATCTCCGGCTTTGAGCAGGTCGGTTTGTCCTGCATCCTTCCAGCTCAAACCTTCAAGGTTCAACATCGCGGCCAACTTGTGTGCTGTAAATGGAAGATAAGGCTCAGCCAAAATGGATAGGTTGGCACAAACTTGCAGAGAAACATTCAGGATGGTTTTCACCCGTTCCGGGTTGGTTTTAAAAATTTTCCAGGGTTCGTTATCGGTGAGGTATTTATTTCCCAAACGGGCCAGGTTCATCATCTCACTCAACGATTCGCGAAAGCGGAATTTATCAAGGCTGTTGCTGACCCGCCCGGGGAAGGCAGCAATTTCTTCAAACGCTTTTCTATCCTCTTCAGTAAGGCCGGTAATCTCGGAAACCTTGCCTTCAAAATATTTTTGGGTCAACACCAAGGTGCGGTTTACAAAGTTCCCGAAAATAGCCAGGAGTTCGTTGTTATTCTTCGCCTGAAAGTCTTTCCAGGTAAAATCGTTGTCCTTGGTTTCGGGGGCATTTGAAGTTAAAACATACCTCAACACATCCTGTTTGCCGGGGAACTCTTCCAGGTATTCGTGCAGCCACACTGCCCAGTTACGGGAAGTGGAAATCTTGTCGTTCTCCAGGTTGAGGAATTCGAATGCGGGGACGTTTTCGGGAACAATGTAGGTGCCTTCGGCTTTAAGCATTGCCGGAAAAATGATACAATGGAAAACGATATTGTCCTTACCAATAAAGTGAAGCAGGCGGGTTTCAGGATCTTTCCACCACTTTTCCCAATCGGTATTTTTTTCAGCAGCCCATTCGCGTGTGGCAGAAATATAACCAATTGGTGCATCAAACCAAACATACAGAACCTTTCCATCTGCATCTTCCAAGGGGACCTTAACACCCCAATCCAGGTCACGGGTAACGGCTCTGGGTTGCAGGCCATGATCAACCCATGATTTTACCTGCCCGTAAACATTGGGTTTCCAGTCATCTTTATGCCCTTCAATGATCCACTCTGTCAACCAACCCTCGTATTTGTCCAAAGGCAGGTACCAGTGTTTGGTTTCTTTCAAAACGGGAACATTTCCACTCAATGCCGATTTTGGATTGATAAGGTCGGTGGCGCTGAGTGAAGTGCCGCAGTTCTCGCACTGATCGCCATAAGCCCTTTCAAAGCTACAATGCGGGCAGATGCCGGTGATGTAACGATCGGCCAAATATTGATCGGCCTCCACATCGTAATATTGTTCTGAGGTTTGTTCGATAAAATCACCCTGATCGTACAACTTTTTGAAAAAATCAGAAGCCGTTTCGTGATGGATTTGGTTGGACGTCCGTGAATACACATCAAATGAAATCCCAAAATCTTCAAACGATTTTTTAATGATCGCGTGGTATTTATCCACAATATCCTGTGGGGACACACCCAACTGACGCGCCTTGATAGTAATGGGAACCCCGTGCTCATCCGATCCACCAATAAAAATTACATCCTCACCTTTTGACCGTAAATACCTCACGTAAATATCTGCTGGCACATAAACCCCAGCCAGGTGGCCGATATGCAACGGGCCATTAGCATACGGCAGAGCTGACGTTACAGTCGTCCTTTTATATTGATTGGGTGTTTTATCTATTGCTTTCATATCAAAAAAATTAGCTTTTTGAAAATTTCGGCAAAGATAGGGAAATGGACAATTAGAGAATGTGATGATTTGATAATTTGACAATGATGTTTGTGCATTAGTGTTGAGAATGAAACATCAGCAAGATTTCATAAAAAGATTAAAAAAATATGTGCCTCTCTCATTTACACATATCTTTGTAGTAAACTATTGAAAATGTATTCAGTTGACCATATCAGAAACGACCTTATTGATCGGATAATGACAATCACCAGTGAGGAATACTTAATTGCCCTCAATGAACTTGTATCCGTTAGCTCATCAGGAAGTGAGGTTTTTCAGCTCACTAAAGAACAAGAACTAATGCTGCAAATGAGTAATGCGGATATTAAGCGGGGCAAGATGATTTCTCAAGAAGATCTTAAAATAAAAACAAAAGAATGGCAGAGCTTGTTTGGGAAAGAACTGAATTTATAGCCGAAAATCCAAATGCATCAGTTCCGACAAGTTTTCCAGAGACAAGACGAGCATCATTGGGACACTATGGTTTATTTTATAAAGTAACTAAAACCAGGGTGATAATAACCGCATTTTGGGATAATAGGCAGGATCCGAAGAAATTGTACGACCTGCTTAAAGATAATTAGATATGGCCTCCACCAAACCAAATAAAACCCTAAATCCTGAACTTTGGCTCGATAACTACGGCGACGACCTGTTTGCCTGGGCTTATCACCGTACAGGGAAAAGGGCATTGGCTGAGGATTTGGTGCAAGAGACCTTTCTATCAGCTTTAAAATCAATGAAGAATTTCAGGGGTGATAGCAACGAAAAAACCTGGTTGTTTTCCATACTGAGAAATAAAATTGTCGATCATTACCGCAAGGCGTTTGTGAAATATGAGATGGAAGAGAGCCGCCTTGGAAGTAGCGGGTCGGGTGAATCCTTCATCGGAAAATATTTCGACAATATGGGTTCCTGGAACAGTAACCAGAAGCCACACAACTGGCATGAGGATGAAAAGCATTTATTAGATGACGACGAATTCAGACAAATCCTGCAAATGTGCATAGGGATTTTACCCGAAAAATGGAAAGCTTTGATAACTTTTAAATACATGGAAGAAAAAGCAACATCCGAAATTTGTAAGGAACTAAATATTACCTCGTCCAATCTGTGGGTAATTATGCACCGGGCGAAGTTACAACTCAGGCGGTGTATTGAGGAGAATTTTATTGATGAAAGAGCGTGAGTTGAAAAAGGTAAATAGATATAATGTTTCGGGAGAGAGAACTCTGAGTTCAAAACGTAGAACGAAAAACACAATTATAGAATGAAAGGCTTAATGAATAAAATGATGTTGTCGTGCGAAAAAGCAACGACCCTGATTGAGAAAAAATCAGGGGACAAGCTATCATGCGGCGAAAACTTCCAGCTTAAAATGCATACCACCGTTTGTAGTGCGTGTAAGCAATACCAACGTCAGAGTGTGTTGTTAAATGATGCCATCAAAAAGCACGTTTCCGATTTCGATCAATCTTTTTCAGAAAATAATTTACATCTCGAAACTGCTGCCAGGCAGAAGATACAAGGCAAAATCGAAAATTCCCTTCAAAAATAAATTAGCTTATCTGTAAGGATTTTAAATAGTGCCCGACCATTAGGGCATAATCATTTAAAATCTTTATACTTATGAAATCTAAATTGACTTTTTTAACAATGCTACTGATGGCGACAGCAGTGGTATTTACATCCTGTAATAAGGATGACGACGACGATCCGCCGGCAGAGTTTGTTGCCGAAAATGAATCGTTTGCTGATTATGATGCCTGGACCTACGTCACAGAACGACAGGGGCCGAGCCCATCGTTGGGGCCAGCCCACCAGGGCAACAATGCCGATGCTGTTCGTAAAATCTGGGAAGACCCCAACAACGCGAGAAGCGACAACGAGCAGTATCCTGTTGGGACTATGTTTTTTAAAGAAACCAAAGATGGCGATGGCAACATTATTGAAATGACAGCTATGGCCAAACGCGGCAACGACTTTGATCCCGACCACAACGATTGGGAATGGTTTATGCTCGATCCTGCTACCGGCGAAATTGCCCAGCGCGGCCTCTTCGACGGCATGTGTAATGGTTGCCACATGGCTGTTGCCGACAAGGATTACGTTTTCACCAAAGAGTAATTAGGAAACTATTGCGGTTTATCTTCCACTATTTAGCCCTGTCCATAAAGTCGAGTGTTTGTTCTATAAAGTTCAAATTCTAGGCGTGTGAAAAATTCAAACCGCAGTACCGCATTGGGCGGGATGAGGATTTGGATTTTGAGCAACAACACAGAAGTTGGGCTTTATAGACGAACACTATTTATACACTCACTTCGCTCAACTACGTTCTTGAACTGCTCAAAAACTGCTAACCGCAAATAGTAACCGGCGCTCCTGAAAAGGGGTGCCGGTTTTTTATTTCATCGACTTCCTGAAAATTTCAGGATCCAGGATAAATTTTTCCAGGTACAAGTCAATTTTATGTACAAGATAAAAAGGGAGGTTAAGCAGATGAAATGACTTTCCGCTCATGGTCTTCAGCTTTTCTATTTTCAATTTTCCTGAATAAACACGTACTGCAAACCCATGGTTAACCTTATCCATAAACTGATGCAGCGAAGGCAACCTTCCTGTAACTTTTGATTTAACCTCAATTGGTATTACCAGGCCATCGAATTTTCTAATGAAATCAATTTCAGCATCAGCATGCTTTTCTTCCCTGGTCCAAAAATTCAAATTCTCAAGCAATGATTTGCTGATAGAACGCAGTTCCTGGCCTACGATATGTTCAGCTATCCTGCCCTCGTACACTTCATCTATCTGGCTTGAAACAAACAAATCTTTCTGCATCCCGGAAAAATAATTAACCAAACCGGTATCCAGTAATTGCAGCTTTGGTGATTTTTTGAAATTTTCCTTTATTGGTAGTTTTAATTGGGTAACCGGGTAAATCAGTTTAACTAACATCGCTTTTTGCAACACATCGAAGGCTTCACTTACTTCACGTGATTTATAGAAGGAGTTTCCAAAGCCGGCAAATGTTATTCGTCCAGCGGCATGGCTGAAAGAGCTTTTGATGATGTGCCTGATCACTTTGGACATGGTTTCATTCCTGGCATACTTTTCAACGTCATCCATGTATGTCAAAATCAGACTTTCGTAAATTCTGGATAAAGCCACTACACTCCTATTATCTGCATAAGTTTCCAACACTTCCGGCATTCCCCCAACCAAAGTGTATTCCCTGAAAAGTTTCATTAATTTTTCGTGTGCATATTCCGGAACCGGAATTTGGTCTAAAATGTCCAATGAAAGAGGCTCCCCCAATGCGGATAAAAACTCAGGAAAAGAGGCGGGAAAAACCGGCAAATATTCAACCCGGCCCACCGGAAAACTTATTTGTCGGTCAATCAAGGTCTCTAACAACGACCCTGCTGCAATAACATGCAGCTCGGGAGCTTCCTCATAAAAATACCTCAACAGGTTTATTGCACGCGGCGAGTTCTGTATTTCATCGATGAAAATTAGTGTTTTACCACCCTGCTTTTCCTGACCTTTTAAATAGAAAATCGCTGATAAAATATCCTCAAAAGATGCATCGTCCCTGAATATGTTTTTCTCCTCAGGATTATCCAGGTTAAGATAAACATACTGGTCAAATTCACTGGAAAACATTTCAATAATTGTGGTTTTCCCAACTTGCCTTGCCCCACGCAAAACTAGGGGCTTGAGTTTTGGCCTTTCCGACCAATTCTTCAAGTCATTTATTATAAGTCTTTTAAACATATTTTTGTAACAAAGTAAGGGTAAATGTAGTGATATTTTGTAACAAAGTAAGGTATAATATTTGAATTCTTGTAACAGAGTAAGGGTAAAAATTGACAATATTTGTAACAGAGTAAGGGTTAATCAATTATTTCTTGTAACAAAGTAAGGGTTAATTAAATATTTCTTGTAGTAGAAAAGTCAGGGTTTGACTTCACAGATGCAAACATCATGCATTATTATTGATTCAAAGTCAAGCCCTGATTTCAGTAACAAATGTGTAATATTGCCCCTTAATTTATAACGACAATATTGCAAGCTCAAAATAAAGTAAGCGAAGTCTGGCTCAAGGCCAGTGTGGTGGGTGCCCTTTGGGCTTCTGTGGAGATTATCCTGGGGAGTTTCTTTCACAACCTGAGGATCCCTTTTGCAGGAACCATCCTGGCAATGAACAGTGTTGCATTGATGGTGGCCTTTAACCAGGTATGGAAAGTAAAAGGCTTGTTCTGGCGTGCCGGCCTGATTGCCGCTTTAATGAAATCTATTTCGCCCAGTGCTATACTTATGGGACCGATGATCGGCATTTTCACCGAAGCACTGTTAATGGAAGTTTCCACCCGGACACTTGGTCGAAATATGTTGGGATATCTTGTAGGAGGCGCCCTGGCACTTTCAAGCACCATTGCTCATAAAATTGTAAGCTTGCTGATTTACTATGGTTTTGACTTCGTAACTGTGCTGGTAAATCTCTACGGTTATGCGGTTAAACAAATAGGATATCCCAACCTTCAACCCGAAACTGCACTCTTATTTTTGGTGGGCATTTATGTCATCTTAGGCATGGTATCATCAATTTTCGGCTTCACCATTGGATGGAAGGCAGCAAAAACTCCTGAAACTCACAAGCAAGCGGGGTCAGTCAGTCTGAGTTTAGATAAAAAGTTATTTGGCCTGGAAGAAGGCCAGAAGTTTTCGGTAAAGGTTTTGTTTTTGCATGTTTTTATTATTGCCGTTTGCCTGGTGATGATCAACAGCTACTCCTTTTTATTAGGATCCATCTTCATTGTAATTTATGTTGTTTTTTGCATTTCCTATTACAAACGATCGCTCCGACACTTGAAACGGCCATTTTTCTGGATACAAGTGGTGGTGCTTACTATGCTGGCAACAATATTTTTCAACGGCTTTCAGAGTGGTAATTTCTTTGATATGCAGGGTTTGATGGTTGGGGTAAAAATGAATATCCGTGCCATTTTGATCCTGGTTGGTTTTTCGGCTATCAGTGTCGAATTGCGAAATCCTGTGGTGAAATCGGTTTTGTACCGAAAGGGTTTTTCACAACTTTACCTTTCGGTTGGATTGGCCTTTGCGGCACTTCCTTCGGTTATCGGGCAATTTACAAAACCAAAGCAGTTTTTCAGGAAACCCTTCAGCACACTAAGTGCTGTTCTGTTACAAGCCAACAGTTTGTTCTCACTTTTCAGCGAAAGCATCAATAAACCAAAAGTCTTTATACTTACTGGCGAAAAACATGAAGGGAAAACCACCTTTGCAATAAGCCTGGCCGAAGCCTTAAAAAAGAAAGGCCTTGACGTAGGAGGCTTTGTTGCCCCCGGAAAGTTTGAAAATAACCGGCGCTCAGAGTTTAGCATTCTTGATTTGAAAACAGGAACCCAGCAGCCATTGTGTAGCATCCACCAAAAGGAGGGCGAAGCCATCGGCCCTTTCAGGTTCGATCCTTCCGGACAGCAATTTGGTAAACAAATATTGACCCCAGAAAACCTCAAAGATATCGATGTCCTTTTTATTGATGAAATAGGTCCTCTTGAAATAAGGGGCCAGGGTTGGGCATCGGCCATTGATTTACTAATGAATGATCAGGGCCTCACTCAAATCTGGATCATAAGAAAAGGCTTGGTTGATGAGGCGATCCAAAAATGGGGCTTGATGGACGTGCAGGTTTTTGATATATCTACCAGCAATTTTGAAGTGGTGTTAGATGCCATTGTGCGGGGTGTTGGAAGGTAGGAAGGCGCTTGTTGTTTTCAAAAGAAAGGTAAAGGTTGAAGAAGATTAGACTTTGGCACACTCAAAAAAGATTTTCTTGAAAGTGTTATTGTTGTAACACAAACTTTTGTACCTTTGGCTCTAATCTCTGGAAATGAAACGCGCATTCAATTCATATTATGTTTTAACTGCCATTCTTCTCATTTTATCATGGTCGGTATTCAATAGCTCCTTTGCCCAGCTAACTGATGCAAGCATTTCTTTTGACCCGATCGTAGCATGTTCGGGTACAGAAATATCCTTTTCCTGCGAAGTTATCGGGGGAACGCCCCCTTACATTTATGCCTGGAATTTTGATGATCCCTCATCGCCAAATAATACAGCAACCACGGCCGATCCGAAACACACTTTCAATCCATTGGGTTGCGATAACGCGAATTATACAGTGTCGTTAACTGTAACTGACACAAGCGGGGGAGGAAACATTCAGGCTTCCGCAGCAGAAACTGTTAGCGTAAAACGCCGCCCAAACCCCAAGTTACAAGACGATGATCAGCCCTTTGACCCATTTGATAACTGTATTAATAATCCAACTCCCTCAAACCCAACTTACACCATCCATGTATCAAATATTACCAATAATTTAAGTTGCATCACCAACAATAGTTTTTCAATTGATTGGGGCGATGACAGTATAAGCCCAAATCTCAATAGCACCTTCGTTAACCTCGAACATAAATACATGGCGCTGGGTGCGTACGATTTAACCATAAGTTGTGAAGGGGAAAATGGGTGCACAGGAACGAATACTTATCCGGTACAAAACGAGGCAAACCCTAAAATGGGTTTGAATACCGCCGGTGCCACGGTTGGATGCGCCCCCATTGACCTCACTTTTAGTTTAACCTTTGATTCCATTGTTTTAAACTCATCGGCAACACAATATTTCTGGGAGTTTGGAGACGGCGACACTGAAATGTGGAGCCAACAAACTGCTATTAATTTAAATGGGGTAATAACGCATACCTACACTGAAACATCCTGCACCCAGCCAAATCAGGAATTCACTTTAATGGTAACCGCAATTAATTCATGTGACAATACACCAATGACGGTTGGTGGCATCAAGGTTGGTGCTCCGCCAATTGCCCTGTTCGATACCCTTCTTGGGGGTTGTGTAGGTCAGGGAATTTATATTGATAACATGTCTGCTTTGGGGTATAGTACAAGCTGTTCTTCAATTAATACCTGGGAATGGAATTTTAACAATGGGGGAGGTTCATCTGGTACTTTTCAGCCGGATTCTGTTTTCTATCCCTCCCCCGGAGTTTATGAAGTGAGTTTGACAGGGACAAGTGGTTGCGGTGATTCGACATTTACATTTTTTATCACTATTGATGAACCCCCCACCGCCGCAGCTACAGCATCAACCCTGAGTGGCTGTGTGGGTAATAACCTGGTGGTTGATTTTGCGAACGAATCATTGGGCGACAACCTTGAATATTTATGGACTGTGGAACCCGATTCGGGGTACGTGTTTGTGTCGGGCACGGATTCGGTTGCAGAAAACCCTTCAATACATTTTACCAAATATGGCGTTTACAATGTCGTGTTAAAAACCCACAATAACTGTGACGAGGACTTTAAAACCTTCACTGTTTTTGCCAATGATGCACCCTTTGCCGAATTTTTTGAGGAAGAGATTATCACCTGCGATTCGCCTTACATACACAACATCACCCCGGCAGACATTGATTACGACGACCACGGGGAAAACATCACAGCATACAACTGGTCCTTTCCGGGGGCAAGCCCGGCGGTTTCAAATGATACTTTTCCCGAGAATATTGTTTATGCCAATTCAGGCGATTATTTAATAAGCCTTATCATCGAAAACCTTTGCGGGTCCGATACTTCACAGCAACAAATCGAGATTGTTTCGCAAGTTGTCCCCTCACTTTCGGCCGATACCGCAGTTTGTTTTAACAGCCCGGCTTTTCAATTGGTTGCTGATCCCGATATCGGTTTATGGAGTGGTGAAATTGTTGATGAAAATGGATATGTTAACACGAATACTGTAGGTACATTTTATATCAAATATTCAGGGGAATGCCTGGTTGCGGATAGCATTAAAATTATTATTTACCCCCTCCCCGATGTGGAAATCCTGTCGCCTGACATAGGGGTTTGTATTGAGGATGATCCGGTTTTGCTGGGCAGTAATCCCTCCGGGGGAATTTGGCAGGGTGGGGGAATTTCAAATCCCGAAGTTGGTTTATTCGATCCAACTCTGAGCGGATCTGGCCTTTTTCAAATATTTTATTCCTATTCCGACACCTTCCCCGATTGCATTTGCACCAGCTCTGATCATATCTTTATTACTGTTGATTCGAAACCCATACCTGATTTCCTTCCGGAAGACACGGTTTTTTGTACAGGTATTGAATATACTTTCACCAACAATACCCAGGGCGGAAATAGCAACGAGATGTTTTGGGAATTCCCCGATGGTTCAACATCCACGGCACCTGATGAGGTGGATTATTTATTTAACAACACGGGCATATATTTCATCAAAATTACAGCCCAGTCGCTTTATGGTTGTATCGATTCGACGATAAGACAGGTTGAGGTGATCGAGCCTCCACCCAACCCTTATTTTACACTGGGGTTTTCCCCTTCAAATTTGTGCAGTCCGGTTGATGTAACTATTACATTCGACCCAACAGTTTACGACCAGTTTAATTCCTTTGCCTGGGACTTTGGAAATGGCACATCACTTTCTTCAAAATATAGTTTTAACGATACTACCATTACTTATTACCAGGGCATTGTCGATTCCTCTTACTTTATTTCGCTGGATGTCATTAACCAGTGCGGTGTGTTAAATTATACCGGTTCTATTACTGTTCATGCACCGCCTGTTGCTAAATTCGGACAGGATTATAATTGGAACTGCTCCCCGAAGCCGGTTCACTTTATCAACAAGAGCCTTGGCTTGGCCGATAGCATGTGTTGGGATTTTGGTGATGGAAATGATACCGTTTTGTATCATCCACAGATGGATCAAATATTAACACATTCATTCTACACTGATGGTAACGATACACTGTATAATATCAGCATGATCACCTATAACCCTTGTGGAACAGATACGATATTGGACTCGGTGATTGTTTTTCCCAATACCCTGACTGCTTTCTTTAACACGGACACCACCTTCGGGTGCAGCCCGCTGACGGTGAATTTTACAAATTACTCGAGCCCGCACACCTTGAATTATACCTGGGCGGTGATCAATCACCCGGATACCTTGAAATATATCAACGAGCATTTTGTTTATACATTCCAAAATAATACAGCAACAACCGATACCTTTTTAGTCCAACTTTGGATTGATGACAATTGCAGCCGCGATAGTGCCGTTACTGAGGTGATTGTTTACCCCAAACCAGACTTGAATTTTCAAATGAGTAGCCAGGAAATATGCGCTGGTGAAGCCATTACATTCGAAAACTTATCCAATGTTGCTGACATGTATTGGGACTTTGATGACGGGACAATCCTTTTTCCAATGACGGATATTGTGAGCCATGTTTTTGATACCTCGGGTCAATTCCAGGTTTCCTTGATTGGCCGCTCGGTTGATTTTGGTTGCTGGGACTCGATCTTAAAACCACTCACCGTTAAACCCACGCCAAAGGCATTTATACAGACCAGCGAAACAGCAGGGTGTGCCCCGTTTTCGGTTTATTTTGAATCCGACAGCAGCTTTAACCAGATTTGGGATTTCGGCGACCAATCGCAGTTTTCCATCGAGCCATACCACACTTATACCAAGCCCGGCTTGTACATGGTAACGATGATCTCCGAATTTGAAAACTATTGTGCCGACACCGCACAAATCGAAATCAGGGTACTGCCAAAACCCACGACTGATTTTAACCTAAACAGCCTTGGCGGCTATCCCGAGAAAATCCAATTGATAAATACTTCTATTGATTATTTAAGCTGCGAGTGGATATTACCCGATATGCAGTCAGTTTTTGAATGTGGGGACATTGAATACGAATTCGACAATATCGGCAACTATTCCATCACCCTGGTAACCATGAATGAATATGACTGCCCTGATACAATTACAAAAATCCATGAGGTGTATTTTAAAGGGTTGTATTTGCCGGATGCTTTTTCGCCTGATAACCCAAATGAAACGCTCAGGGAATTTAAGGCTGTTGGAATAGGTTTGCAAACCTATCAACTGGAGGTATATGATACCTACGGAAATATGATTTGGAATACAAACCTGATCATCGATTCAAAACCTGCAGAAGGTTGGGATGGAAGTTACAAAGGTTCCCCTTTGCAGCAGGATGTGTATATTTGGAAAGCAGATGCCACCTTTATTGACAATACAATATGGCAGGGCATGGATGATGGAAATGGTAAATTGAAAAAATATGGTACGGTTACTTTAATCAGGTAATTGGAACAGGCTTTTGATTTAGCTCATTTTGATGATAAATTGGTATTAATCTGAGTTCGAAATAAATTATCGGCTAACTGACTGATGACATGAGCATTTTATTATTTACTATGAAAAGGAAAATTGGAAGTAGATTTTTAATTACTGATTATCTGTTTTTATCAAGTCTCTTATTTCGAACTGACTTTATTAGTTCCCAATAAGCCACCGGTCATCTTTACAGCTCTCACATTTATTGAAAATGTAAAAATTGTCCAGGTTGGTGGTGATCCCAATTTCATGCGATCCCGACTCACGGTTATTCAATTTTGAAACTGTTACATCATAGCTGTAAAAAACAGTAATCCTTGATGAAGCATCATTATTCAGCTTAAATTGATAGCCAAATAAAAAAATTAAATCAGTGACATTAACTGGGTTTATATTTTTATTTCTAAGCCAGATGCCAGCGGTGATAGGATATCTCTTGAAGTTTAACCCGGCGATATACGATTTTAAGGCCCCTTGCATTTCATACATAAACCCGGGCATCAAAAAATTTGTCCCCCTGCGGAGGTAGTTGCTTTTTAATGGGAATACCCCTTCGAAATGTACGGCCAATTTGTAAGACAAATATTGCTCCATACCCAAAAACGACATCACTGGTTCAGGCATGTGATGCAGGGCAAAACCAGCACGGACTATCGAATTAGATTCATGGGTATTTTTACCCGGATCACTTTCGTAAACCAAAAGCAGCCCATAGCTAAGATCAAAAAATGAATCGGTGTTTTCTGCATCATATTGGTATCCGGGGGACTGTTGTAGCAATTTGCCATAATAAGGGTCGAGTTGGTCGTAAAAAGTCAATTTTTGCCAGTCAATTTTTTGCATTCGAAACTGTGGCATGATAGCCATTTGTACAATAAGTTTTTCTGTAAACCGGATTCTGCTCGAAACAGGAAGGCCAACCACCAATGTTGATAAACCACCTGCCCCTTCTATGTTATTCATCACCAGCAGGCCAATGCCCCCGATACCTTTAATGTTCCAAAAACTTTTATCGAAAGAGGCCAATAATGTCGCGGGGCTGCCGGGAACACTCATCCAACTTTTTCTTACATTCATATTTATTTCAAGGCCTTCCCTTACCCCTACCCATGCTGGGTTATAATACAATTTACTGCCTGCAAATTGAGAAAAGTTAGGATCCTGCCCAAAACATGTTCCCAGGTATAATACAAGAATTAATGTTAATATGAATGCTTCACATTTTCTCATAATACAAATTAGATTGCAGGTGCAAGATAAAAAAATAAAGTTAAACAACTCCAATACTTTAGGTATTTTTTTGAACTGATTGTTTTATTGAAGACTTTACAGGGATCGATGGTCTAATCACACATGGATCCACCGCTAAATTTGATTAAAAAAAAACCAATATTTTGTCAATTATAAAATAAGAATTACTTTTACTCGATATTAATATTTTTGATACAGTAATATTAAAACCCTGAATAATGAATAAAATTAGCCTACTTACTGTTTTAATGATTTTTCTTAGCTCTTGCCTGTTTTCGCAAACGCAGCTAAGTTTTCGGATTTCAAGCCCTTATGTCATCACAGGCACACCTGATGTGTTGCAATTTGATGTAGATGTAAAAGCTGATGATGCGGGAACTTTCCAACGGGATTTACAGCTTTACCTCGATTACAATACAATGGCTTTTGGTTCCGA
>Ga0307929_1001437_pt1 | contig 17941 bp, 18 predicted proteins | sample AceLakmetage1330_FD_203160 | JGI IMG/M metagenome (GOLD analysis project Ga0307929, IMG submission 203160) | Saline water microbial communities from Ace Lake, Antarctica - #1330 | ecosystem: Environmental > Aquatic > Non-marine Saline and Alkaline > Saline | place: Antarctica: Ace Lake...
CAGATGATTTCATGGTACACTCCTTTTTGTTGTAAGTGTCCGGGATTGGAAACTTACTGGAGTTATACACTGTTTTTTGGCTTTTTCCGCCGCGGGAGCGGCTTCGTTCAACAAGGTGTATCTGCAAGGTCTTTGCCAGCAGTTAATACCTGGTAACTACGAAATTACGGCGGTATGGCACACTCCTTCGGGACAGATACAGCGTCAGGATAGACATTCGTTCTATTTGCCGGTGCTTGCTGACTACGAGGTCCTTTTCTGGATGAAGTTACACAAAAAAACATCTCTGCAGGACGCGTCTTCCAACCGCACATTTTCAGATAGATATTATGGTGTATGGACAGTGAAGCTCTATTTAAATGAGCAACATGTAGGCGATAAACAATTTACCTTTCAATAATGACACAACGAGGCAATCATATGCAATTTGTAAAATCCAGTTTATTCCGTTTTGGAACACTTTTCGTAATCGTTCTGTTTGTGTCAGGCTGTAGTGACAGTGATGATGAGCAGGGATCCGCGGGAGGGAGTAGTGGGACCGTAATCCCGACGGGCAGTACCAGTACTGCAGTGGCAACAACTGATCTTAATACCTATCTTACTACTGCAATTTATGATGAGTACAAGGCCAGGGATACTTATCAGGCCATTATTGATAAATTTGGAAATGTTCGTCCTTTTGTTAATATTAAAAAGGCTGAAGAACAGCATATTGGACAACTCGCAGGTCTGTTTAATACCTATGGACTATCCGTGCCATCAGATAGTGTGGGAGGGCTTGCCGCTCCAGCATCTGTGAGTGCAGCCTGCAGTATTGGTGTGCAGGCTGAAATTGCAAATGGAGATATGTATAACGGTCTGCTGGCCGGAACAACGGCATATAGTGATGTTCAGGCTGTCTTTAAGCAACTGCAGTCGGCATCTCTGAACCAGCATCTTCCCGCCTTTCAAGGATGCGCGAATTAATTGGATTTACAGTCGGATAACCAGGTTTTGACGAGGGCGTTGAGCTTCTGTTTGCAGCTATCCTGCTCGCATTGAGGATTGAAACGATAACAGTGGTAAAGCTTTAGGATCGTGCGTAAACTGCTTATTTGTTGATCCTGCTGGTTTCTATGCTCAAGACGATGTAACCAGGTGTGGTGCGTTTCGTTTGGGTAACGTTCATATCCGATCTCCGAAAAGTAGTGTTCAATACGGAAGAAGTCTGAATCAGTACCCCTTTGCGCACCCCTGTTTTCTGAATCGTTTTCTGTTTTTCTGCTCGACCTCTTTGTTCTTTTGTGAATGAATCTGTATCCAACTGTGAGCAGAACCAGAGTGGAAATCCAGTATATTGAGGGTGGGATCGTCTGTCTTTCTTGATCTCGCCAGACAGAGAATTGATACCAGCACCAGGAGAAAAAATCGCGGATCGGAGTAAGGAAAGAAGAGGCGGCTGTTTCCTGGCTAAGCCAGTCTGGAGGTGTGGTGTCCAGCAGCTGCCATTGTCCATTAATATAGAGCATGCTCCAGGCGTGGGCATGTCGTGACCGAACGATATAGCACTGTTCCAGTTCACTGAATTCGTCAATCAGCCAGCCCGTAGCATACCGTGCAGGTATGCCAGCCATTCTGGCAAGCAGAACCGTGGCCGTGGCGAAGAGTTCACAATGGCCTGAGTATGTTGATGTGAGGAAGTGTTCCAGAGAGTTGCCTTGCTTTCCTCTGCTTTTTTGCACCAGAGAGTACGTAAATTGTTTTCCCAGAAAATTACTGATCATCCGCGCGGACTCTTCAGGTGAGTCTTTAAGAAGGCGACTATCCTGCATTATTGTTTTCAACATTGGCCGAAATGTATCTGGAACCAAGAGATCTTTTTCCGTAAAGATGGTGTCCTGTATTAATGCGGGGCTTGATTGTATTTCTGTATGAAGCATTTTTGAGGCACCTGTCAGATGAAGGGCTCCTAGTTTGCTCAGTTCAACGGTTTCAACGGGCAGATTGGCAAGGGACGTGGTTCCAAAGGGGATGGGAAGGATACCTTTACCTGAGTTAATTCTGGTGTTGATAATAATTCTGTTTTTGGGAGTATTCTTGGCGGGTGGGAATAATTGCCAGCGTGTTTTGTTCGAATCTGCCTGTATTGAGTCGAATATGCGGGGAGAACTGTACCAGGTAGATTTTCCGTAGGCTGAACTGTATACATTGTAGCTGCTGCTGCGAAGGTACTTTGGCGCTTTGCTGTTTTCTTTTTTTTGGATGCGGTAGATGATTTTTTCCGAGAGTTTTAATTCTCCTATGGAACCGATGGCGGTTCGAGATTGAAATGGGTCGTCGCGGCCTTTTCCATCGGGGAATATCAGTTCCATCATCTTTGCTTCAAGGGTCTCTTGTAAGTTCTGCAATCCGACCTGGGCGATATAGCCTGTACCCCCTATACAAAACAGCAGTATCAGTGATAGCCATGCAGGGTGTCCTGGATTACGCCCAACCCAGAGAGCCCAGGCGGCGAGACTAAAGAGGATTACAAAAAACCAGGGAGAGCGGTTATTGCCAATACCGCTGCTTAAGAGGCAGCTAGCCAGAAAAATATAAGATATGTTGATGCGATTCTTTGCGGGTTGCTGTGATTCCTGCTGTTTTGCGTTTATTTTTTTGCGTGTCTTTAATGAAAAGGCAGTGACAGGAATCGAACTTTTTTCTCCGTATGCCTGGGCCAGCATAATTGGAAAGACTATCATGGGTATCCATCCAAATAGACCCATAACCTCTGTGCTATTCATCTTGGTTATCAGGGCATAGGCCAGTACAAAAAAGGACAAATAGGCACAAAGATCCATGATTCTGCCATAATCCTTATCGGATAATTCCCATCTGATCTTCAGCCAGCGGGACCCCTCAAGTGCCAGGGCCATAATTAGAGCCGGGAACAGGAGATCAACCTGTACTCCCCAGAAAAGTAGAGCTGCGCCCATAAGAAAAAGAGGTGTATTCATATCTGAGCCAGCCCCTCTTCTATTCGATCCGGATGCAGATAGTGTACTGGTTCGGATTTTCCTTCAACCTCTGTTTCACTGATCACCAGCGGTAAAACCGGAATTCCGCTGGCACGGATATCGGCAACTAATGCCTGGCGTGGTTTGTCCCAGGCAAGCAGGATACAGATGCAACTGCTGAGTAAATCTGAGCGTTGCTGGATAAGCAGGGGCAATTCAGAAAATGATTCAGAGGGAGATTGTTGAACCGTTGCCAGTATTTCAAGAAGTTGTGTGCTGTGTCCAACGCCACGACCGGCAGTAAAGCAATATGCTTTGTTCCCGACAAAGAGAAGGTCGAGCAGTGAGTCTCTGTCGGCAACCGTACAGGCAAACGATGCAGCTATTGAAATAGCCTCTTCAAAGCATCGATCCGAGCAGTCGCTGGAAAACGTATCCAGAATAAGGCCCTGGCGGCTGAAGTATTCATCCTGAAATTCCTTTACCATGGGTTTTCCGGTTTTGGCCCAACTTCGCCAGTGAATTGTTCGTGGTGGGTCACCTGGACGATAATCACGCATGGAGCGGAACTCCTGAGATTCACCAACCGATGAGGCAAGAGCCACGCCAGATGGTTGATATTTTCGGGAGCCACTGAACTGAACAGGAGGTACCTGGTATCGTTTCGGGAGAACAATCAGAGTGTCCATGCACCTTGCAGAAGAGAGTGCATGGAACAGGCCGAAAGGATCGCTTTTGGCAAAAGTAACTGAGTCAAAACGGATAATGCCGCGTCTTAAAGGAGTGCATTCCTGCCACAATTCGGTCGCTGTTCCAGGGCTTAGCTTCGGCAGGTGCTGCCTTTCTCCGCGGATCATACGGCTGTATTGAATGAGTCTTCCCCAACGGTATGCCAGAGAAAAAGGATGAGCCCTTTTTTTACCTGTTGCCTTGAAATTGCAAAACTCAGGATAGGTTGGGTAATGCCATTTCTGGGTATCCATGGCTTGAATATTTCGCAGAGTTTTCTGGCCATTATTTTTCAGAAGAGTTCGATAGCGAAATGGATCTCCTGCTGTAACAAAATCTGGCAGATGCCGTATGACACTAATCCGGGCCGTAAAGCGAATGCAGAAGCATAATGAAATAGATCCCAGAACAGCCAAAATAGCGAAAAATTGAGAAACTGTGTTTTGTCTTGTGTCAATTCCAATGGCAGCAGAGAAGAGCAGCATTACCAGAAAAAGCAGGCCACTTCTGCTGATATGGCTTCGCAGCCAGTGACGGATTGCTGAAAGGCGCTTAAGAAAAGAGTAGAAGAATCGCTTCATGGGGCTTGCCCCTCTTTACGGTGGCACTGGCAGAGTGTTCAGGATATTTGCAACAATATCCCTGGTACTCAAACCTGAAAAAGCAGCACGTTGATCAAGGATAATCCGGTGAGCCAGAACATCTACGGCAATTTCATGGATATGTTCAGGCGTGACAAATTCAAGGCCATCGAAAAGAGCAAGGGTTCTGGAAATATGCATCAGGGCCAGGGAACCACGTGGGCTTGCTCCAAGTCGAACACCTTCAGTCTGGCGTGTAGCACCGGCGATATCGACACAGTATCGTTGTAACTCCTCGCAAATATGGATCCGATGTGTCTGTTCTTTCAGCCAGAGAAGGTCTTCCCTGGAAATGCAGGGGCTGACACGGTTGAGAGGATGTGACGTGGTTTGATCGGCCAGCATGGCGGTCTCGTCAGCAGCTGTTATGTAGCCCAGACTGAACTTGAGTGCAAATCTATCCATCTGAGCCTCGGGTAGAGGGTAGGTGCCGTGGGAGTCGATGGGATTTTGGGTGGCTAATACAAAAAATATGTCGCCTAAGGGGTGCAATTCTCCATCAATACTGACATGCCCTTCACCCATCGCTTCAAGTAATGCCGACTGGGTACGGGGGGACGCCCGGTTAATTTCATCGGCCAGGATGATATCTCCAAAAATTGGTCCGGGGTGGAAGTGGAATCTGTTGTCGCTTTGATCAAGAATTGATACTCCCAGAATATCCGATGGCAATAAATCCGGAGTGAACTGGATTCGCTTAAAGTTGAGATTAACTGCTTTTGCCAGAGCCTTGGCCATGGTGGTTTTTCCGGTGCCTGGATAGTCTTCAAGCAGGATATGCCCTCCACTGATAAATCCAGCCAATAGTTTTCGGATAGCCGTTGACTGTCCTCTGATAACCAGGCCTATGGAATTGCATAGTTCTTCGTATAGCTGAGGGCCTTTACTTTCGATTATATTCCTATGATATTCTGATTCCGGCATGGAATGTTCTCCATTGAGCATGATGCATTTGTTTATGGGAACAACATGATGAGATAAATAAACTTTCTGGTTTCGCTTGGAAGTTGAAGTCACCTGTTCTCTATAATTTTTTCCTGCGATTAATGGCCACCATAAACCTTCCGTCTATGGCCAACATTCACCACCAGAACAACGATCTCTTCCTTTTGAACTTCCCAGATCAGGCGATAATCACCGACCCGGTATTTCCACAGACCGGATAACGATCGGCGCAATGGATCACCATATCTTTGCGGATCCTTGTCTGTCTCAATACGTTTTTTAAGATATTTTAGGATATCCCTCTGGGGCTGTTTCCCGATTTTCTTCAGTTGCCGCAGTGCTGTCTCAGAAAATTTAACCCGCCAGATCAAGATCTTTCTCTACTTCATCTAGTGTGTACGTCTTTTCTCGTCCCTTGCGGATACGCTCCAGAGTGCTCTCGGCTAAATAAACGTTTTCCATCTCATCCAGCTGATCAAGGATAGCCTCTTTAATATAAAAGGCCTTTGTCCTTCCTGTGGCAGCAGCAAGATCATTCAACCTCTGTTCTGCTTCTGCGGGTAATCTTACTGACGTAGGCATATGTGCTCCTCCTGATTAATGATGTATTCACTGTATCGTTTGTATTAATTGTATTCACTTTGGTGGAAAAGTCAACATTTCGCAATTCTATAATTACCAACGGAAGTAAAGGTAAACATCAACTTTTCGCGATCCAACAGGCCGTCCTCTCTTTTTCCCTTTAAGGTGTTTACCGGTTAGCCTTTCAAGTTTAGCTTTGAATCGATAATTTTTTAGGGGTCCTGTGGACCGGACCCTATAGACAGGTATTGTGGGTGAGAGGGGCATAACGTGAAGGTGATTTGTCATCATCTAGGCATGATAAAAGGCACTACCTAAGCCGTGGACAAGAAAGTACACAACTTTTGGCAGGGGAATTGACAAATAAAAAAAGGTTGAGGCAGGTTCTTGCAACGGTGAAACACGTTTTAATACTCTTCCTGGTCCCACATGGAAGCATTAAAACGTACAACTTTGTTTCTACCGGTGTCTTTTGCCTGATAAAGGGCAATATCTGCGTGTTTAACGCACTCCCAGAATCCATCACCATCTACAGGATAGACAGAGACACCGATACTTAATGTTTTACGGATGCTGATATTTTCCACACGGAAGAGCTGTTCTTCAACGGCCGCTCGTATTTTTTCTGCCACATTGGTTGCTTTTTCCATTTCACAGTCTGTAAGCAGGATAAGGAACTCTTCACCACCGTAGCGGATTATGATATCCGAGGCTCGTACTCCTTCCTGCAGTATTACAGCAAGGGTTTTTAAGACCTGATCCCCCACATCATGTCCATATTCATCGTTTACCTTTTTGAAAAAATCGAGGTCGCACATAAGAATGGCAAGGGTGCTGTTCCTGCGTTTAATTCCGGCGAGCAGTGGGTTGATATTTGTTTCCAGAAATCTTCGGTTGGCAAGGCCTGTTAACGCATCTTTGGTGGCCATTTCATGAAGATTGCTGGCAAGACGTTTGGCGTGGAGTACGGGAAGTGCCTCGGCAAGATAGAGTCCCGCAAGATGCTGGTTTCGCAGCAATTCAGCGGATCGCTCTTCGCTGTCAACATAGAGTGACAGGAATTGAACAACCCCAAGCACCTTCCCGGAAACAATCATTGGGACACAGGTGTGAGTCATTTCGTCTGATATGGGAAAAACAGGGCAGATATTTGGGAACCCAGCGGATGAAATGATTTCACCGGTTCTTCTTGCCCTGCAAATTCGTGAGGTGCTCATTTCGCAGGTTTCATGTTCCAGTTCCGGTGGCCAGGTATAAACTGCTTCTATGGAGTCATCTTTTGCCCGGACTTCCCAGATAATAAATGTATTGAGGTGCAGAGTTTCCTTAAAAACGTAGGCCAGTCGGTTGTAGACTTCCTCAACTGTCTCATCGGCTTCAATGGTCCTTCTAAAGAGGGAAATGCCACGAATATGACTTGTCAGCCCATTCACTAACGAGGCCACTTCTCCAATTTTATCCTGGGTAATAACAGGAATTGCTGTTCCATGGCTGCATGTCTGGTCACTGCCGCTTTTATTGAGGAGGGTTTGAAGCGAGCAGATCATCTGGTCCAGAAAATCCACAAGGGCACGTATACACAAAAAACTTGTCAGGCTGAGAAAGGTCATGACCAGGATAACCAGAATGGCACCATGGGTAATATAAGTGTCGAGCAAAGCCAGGGCATTTGAGAGATGATTTGCTTCACCACAGGCGAAGCTTAATTCCAGTTTAAGTTTTTCTATAAAAAAATAACTATGCAGTCCAATAATAAAGTAGCCAAAAAGGAAACTGGTAAGGACCAGAAGGAATTTTTTATAAACTGAGAGGCTGAAAAAAGGTTGCCAGAGACGAAACCAGAGAGAGTTTTGAGAGGAATGAGTGTATTTCATTGAACGCTGTTTTCCTGACGTGTTGTTGTGGGTAGAGGTTGCCGGATGAAATAACCTACAGAGACTGATATGATTTAACTATTAATAAAAAAAAATAGCAAAGAAAAAAAGGCTAATTAAGGGGCTGAGTAATAATTATTTATTTTGTAAGATTGAGGCCAGAAAGGAATCTAGGAAGAGTTGGAAGAAATGGAAAATAAGGCAGACAACAATGGCATTGCCGGTATCAAAATTGATATTAGCAAGTACTGCAAGGGCCAGGGCCATGGTTTTTTGTGAAGTGACAAAAAGCATCGCTTTGCTGTCCGCTGAAGGGAGTTGTAAAAGCTTAGCGGCGTATGCGTTAATCAAAAGCAGGAGAATATGGACGGCAGCAACTCCAACGAGGATAGTTGTGTAATCCTTTGATGTCAGCCCAGTCAGAGCAGATGTAGAGGTTGAAAGTGAAGCGTAGACAATGATAATTACACAGCTTGAATTCAAATAACTCCAGAGTGGCGAGACACGGTTTTTACCACTTATACTGCGTATAATTTTACCGACAATAAAAGGGAGCAGAACAAAGAAGAGCATTTTGAAAAGTAGGGCTGTCTGGTCAATATCAATGGGGCCTGCAGCTTTAAGGCATAAATCAAGGATAAATGGCATGCTGAAAATGCCAAGTAGATTCAATGAAATGGTAAGAAAAAGAGCAAGCGTTCCATTGCCCCGGCTGACTTCAGTAATGACGATTCCCGATGATATGGTGGGGGGAACTGCACTCATTATAATAAGCCCCATGGCCAGATAGAGGGGAAGGTTCAGGAGTTTACTAAACAGGAGGCCAAGGAGAGGAGCTGCGAGGAGTGATATTACGGCAGCAACAAGAAATAGTTTAAAGAGTTTTGCGTCTACGCTCAACTCCTTTGGACCTGTCTGGTAGCCACTTACCAGGAAAATCAGAAAAACAATGATTTTCAGACCGTTATTGTCTGAGATAAAAGCTCCTCCTGCAGGCAGAGTGAAGCCGACGATGACTGCCAGGATAAGGCCTAGTGGGAGGAAGAGTTGTTTCATGGGAAGATCTGTTTTGGCCGAAAGGAGTGTCCCTTTCGGCCAAAAGATGGTGTCATTTAGATTTGTTTCATTGCACTCATATAGGAGCGTAACTCTTCTCCAATATTCTCAACGCCGGTATAGCGGATAGACTCGTTTGTCTCGATGAGTTCAACATTATTCACTCCATTGTCTTTAGACTCAATGGTTTTACCAATAACGTCTGTATTTACAGATTTCATAAAATCTGCGAGAAGCGGCAGGCAGGCATGGTTAAAGAGGTAACAGCCATATTCAGCGGTATCTGAGATAACAACGTTCATCTCATAGAGTTTCTTACGTGCAATAAGGTTGGCAATCAGTGGAACCTCGTGGAGCGACTCGTAGTAAGCAGATTCCTCTTTGATCCCTGCTGCGACCATGGTGTCAAAGGCAAGCTCAACTCCTGCTTTAATCATGGCAACCATAAGGATACCATTGTCAAAAAATTCCTGTTCGCTGATTTCGGTGTCAGCAGCGTTTGTTTTTTCAAAAGCAGTTTCTCCGGTCTCTTTACGCCATTTCAAAAGATTGGCATCATCATTGGCCCAGTCTTCCATCATGGTTCTGGAGAAATGTCCGGACATAATATCATCCATGTGCTTGTGGAAGAGTGGCTCCATAATGCTTTTTAACTCATCACACAGCTCATTGGCTTTGATCTTTGCAGGATTGGAGAGTCTATCCATCATATTGGTGATACCACCGTGCTTGAGAGCTTCGGTAATGGTTTCCCAGCCAAACTGGAGAAGCTTTACGGCGTAGGCTGCATCTATTCCCTGTTCCGTCATTTTGTCAAAACAGAGAAGTGAGCCGGTTTGCAGCATTCCACAGAGAATGGTCTGTTCCCCCATAAGATCAGATTTTACCTCAGCCACAAAAGAGGACTGGAGACAGCCCGCGCGGTGTCCGCCGGTTCCTGCGGCATATGCTTTGGCAACATCCCAACCGATTCCCTGAGGATCATTTTCACGATGTACTGCAATAAGAGTTGGAACACCAAATCCCCTTTTGTATTCCTGGCGAACTTCAGTTCCTGGAGATTTCGGAGCCACCATAACAACGGTGATATCTTCACGAACCTGCATTCCCTCTTCCACGATGTTAAATCCGTGGGAGTAGGAGAGGCAGGAATCTTTTTTCATAAATGGCATAACAGTATTGACAACATTGGAGTGCTGTTTGTCTGGAGTGAGATTGATAACAAGATCAGCATCGGGAAGCATCTCTTCGTATGTACCCACTTTGAAGTCATTTTCAGTAGCATTCTTCCATGATTGACGTTTCTCAGCAATTGCTGCATCACGAAGAGTGTAGGAAACATCCAGTCCTGAGTCACGAAGATTCAGTCCCTGATTTAATCCCTGGGCTCCGCAGCCAACAACTACGATTTTCTTGCCCTTGAGGGCTTCGACACCATCAAATTCAGAGATATCCATAAAACGACATTGACCGAGTTCTTCGAGTTGAAGACGCAGAGGAAGGCTGTTGAAATAATTATTTGACATGGTAATGCTCCTTTAGAAGTGATCATTCAGTAGTGAGTGGAAAATAAAAACGCTAAAACAATGAATTATTATGTAACAACATAATATGTTATTTTGTTGCGTAAAGTGAATTAAACGTAACGTGACGTTGCGTTAAATGAAATGAATGGGTACGTTATTCTATCTTGAATATTACTTGGAGGAAAATTCAGAAACTGAATGGATATTCGTAACCTAAAACTCTTTAAGCATCTTGCCGGAACCTTGCATTTCGGACAGAGCAGTCGTGCCTGCCATGTAACTCCTTCTGCATTAACCAGAATTATTCAACGTCTGGAAGAAGATGTGGGGGAAAAACTGTTTTATCGTGATAATCGTTCGGTTCGTCTTACCTCTGCGGGAGATGCTTTTCGTTCGTACGCCGATGATGTGATATTGCGGTATGAGATGTTGCGGGGGGACCTCTCCAGAGATCAAATACTAGGTGGGGAAATATCCTTGTACTGTTCTGTTACTGCAGCCTATTCTATTCTCCCTGCAATATTCCAGAAATTTCGTTCAGTGCATCCGGGAGTCCATATTAATCTGCAGACGGGTGATGCAGCCCTTGCTTTGACAAAGTTACAGAACAGGGAAGTTGATATTACGGTGGCAGCCCTTCCTGATGTTTTACCGGAACGAGTACAATTTCTGAAAATTTTTGAAACGCCATTGGTTTTTATTGGCTCGACAGCATTTCCTGAAACAATACAATATGAGAACGATGATATTGACTGGCGGAAAACACCAATAATTACGGCTGATTTTGGATTAAGCCGGGAGCGAACGGATCATTGGTTTTCTGAAAAGGGAATTGTCCCGAATATCTACGCCCAGGTGGCAGGAAATGAAGCGATTATAGCCATGGTAGCACTTGGTTGTGGGGTCGGCGTTGTACCTGAGTTGGTTCTGGACAAAAGTCCTTTGAAAGAGCAAATTGCAATTTTACCGGTGAATCCACAGTTGGAATCTTTCTCCATTGGGATCTGTACGGTTAAAAAACATATGCGACCACCGCAGGTTGATGCTTTTTGGGAAATTGCTGCTTTAAGCTGAGAAAAGATCTGTTCAGACCGCAACGGTATCACAGTTGCAAAGTAGAGCTTTTAGCATTCTTTGTTGTGTTTCTGAGAGCTTCCCAAACTGTATTCCAACTTTCTTGTAGACCATTCCGGGAATGGCAGAAAAAGAAACCTCTCTGTTCCAGACAACTGTTCCAGGCATTTGTCTGGTATCGAATCCATTTTCGTTGCATAGGATGTCAATAGACAATTCTCCAGTGATATTGTTTATTGTTTCGTCGAGAAAAAGAAGGGAAAGACCGCCTTTGCTGATATCGATTACCTGGGCAATTCTATCATAGGCCATAGCACGCGTCCCATTAAGGGCATTGAATCGTAACGATTTTCTTTCTTCAAACATAATGTGCTCCATTTGATGGTTTAATCGTGTCACAATTGTATGCGAATAAAGAGTGGTATTTTCTGCGCCTCACTATAAATCATAAGGCGGATTGTTTATTAAATTGTATGTGAAGGGCGACGGTTTTGTCAAGCTAAATAGTACGTATGAACAGGATGATGAACAGGGAAAAACTTTTTAGTTAAAGATTTTTTACCATGTTTCTGCCAGCTTGTTTTGCAGCGTACAGTGGCTGTCTAATACTTTTCAACACCTTGTATATTACAATTGCTATGATAAAAAAACTCTCCTGATAAACTTATTGATAGTGTGTGTTTTTCTATAGTAATGTTATGTGAAAAACTTAGTCGTCGTCAAGGGCATGGTGTGGGATTGATATCAAAAAATAACGAGAAACAAAAATGAACAAGATGTTTAGTTTTGGTTTGGTGGGACTGTTGATTCTTTTACTGCCGTCTACCGGGGTAGCAGAATCATGGCTCTATGAAGGTGAAGGAGGTTCAACATTTGCAGCCATTCTCTGTCATGGTAAAGGAGGTGACCCTGAATCGTATGTGGTTGATCCTCTGCGAGTTGGACTTAATGAAAAGCTTGGTTTCCATACGGTTTCTTTACAGATGCCGGGTGGTGTGAAAAAACTGCAGGAGTATGCAGACGATTTTCCGGCAGCATTTAAAGAGATTGACCTGGCAGCCGAATTTTTACAAAATAAAGGGGTGAGGTCAATCGTTCTTATTGCCCACAGTCTTGGTTCACGTATGGCAACAGCCTATCTTGCGGCCAGTCCTCATCCGTTAATACAATCGTTTATCGGAGTGGGAATGCTGAACAATGGCGAGTCGCCACTTGATTGTCTCGGGAATCTTCGGAATACTGCCATTCCTGTGTTGGATATCTGGGGTGAGGCAGGGATGGCTGGTGATAGTCGTTATGCCGTGGAGCGAAGAATACTTATTTCTCCACGCTATACTCAGGTATCTATTGCTGGTGGGGATCATGCTTTGTCGGAGCATGAAGATGAGTTGGTGGAGGAAGTTGTTGCCTGGTTAAAGATGCAAAATCAAGAAGGTGGAGAATTACTATGAATAAAGAATGGACTGTCGGTGACTTACTCAGCACGTCAAGCGCTTATTGGCGCGGCTGTACATTGCAGGCTGCTGTACGGCTGGAAATTTTCACTACTATTTCTGAAGAGCAAATGAGTCTGCAGCAGATTGTCGCTTTACTTGATGTTGACCCACGTGCTGCGGAGTATTTGTTGAACGCACTCTCTGCCATGGGACTGCTTGTCAAAAAAGAGGGTTTGTATAGCAATAGTCCAGAATCGTACAATTTTCTTTGTAAAACTTCTTCTCGCTATATTGGTCACATTATTTTGCATCATCATCATATTCTTGATGGATGGGCGCAGCTTGATAAGGCGGTAACAACGGGTGCTCCTGTCAAACAAAGATCCTATGGCGAAGCAGTGGAACGGGAAAGTTTTTTAATGGGTATGTTTAATCTGGCCATGGGAATTGCTCCTGCCATTGCGCAGCAGGTTGATCTGTCGCAGCGGCACCGGCTTCTTGATCTTGGCGGTGGGCCCGGAACCCACGCTATTCATTTCTGTCTTGCCAACCCTGAACTGGGTGCTGTTATTTATGATCGGCCAACGACTCGGTCATTTGCCACGAAAACGGTGGAAAAGTTTGGATTGCAGGAACGAATTTCGTTTGCAGGCGGTGATATTACAACGGAACAGATTCCGGGCGGGCCCTATGATGCTGCCTGGCTATCTCATATTCTGCATAGCAATGGACCTGAAGAATGCCAGCGGATTATTGATAAAACCGTTGCAGCCATGGAGCCTGGAGGAGTTATCTTGATTCACGAGTTTATTCTTGATGACAATAAAGACGGGCCTGAGTTTCCGGCCCTCTTTTCCCTGAACATGCTGGTTAATAATCCAGAAGGGTGTGCATATTCAGGAGAAGAGTTGACAGCTATGCTGCAGAAAAGTGGAGTTCACGATATAAAACGCCATTCATTCAGGGGGCCAACGGACTCATCTATTCTTTACGGGAGCGTTTAGGGCGTAGAATAGTTTCCAGGTTCGTAACTATTCACCTGTACCCCATCTTCACCCATTTTTACATTCTCACATAGCATTAGTATGCTTCGAATGTCAAAATGAACGAATATGAGGCACATCTGAACAGTTACAGTTCAGTGTTTTGCCAATTTTACAGGTACTCGCTGAATAATTACCCAGGTTCTTTTGTTATTTTGATTTTTGACCAAGGCCAAAGATATTAGAGGCACGTTTTGGGTTGGGCTTTTTTTCCGCGTTACCAGCCTCTCTTTTTCCACTATTTGCGGAACGACGAGGTCCGGTTTTTTTCTTTGGTCTGTGCTTTGGAGCTTGGGGGCGTTTGGTCTGTTTTTGTTCCTGTTGTTCACCTGCCTCTTCCATGGCGAACCCATCCACGGTGACTTTCTGAATCGTTTTCCCCTGCAGATGTTCAATAGCTTTGACCATTGCCTGGTCATCGTAACACATAAAACTGATTGCCTGTCCACTGCGTTCGGCACGTCCTGTTCGGCCAATGCGGTGGGTATAGGCTTCTGCGGTTGAGGGGAGATCAAAGTTGACTACTCGGGCCACTCGGGAAACATCGATACCGCGAGCAGCAATGTCGGTTGCCACAAGTACTTTGAAGGTTCCATCGCGGAAGCCGGCAAGTGCGTTTTGACGTTGGTTCTGTGACATATTTCCCTGAAGGGCAGAGGCTGCAAATCCCGCCTTCTCCAACTTTTTGGCAAGATTTTTTGCCCCGTATTTGGTGCGGGTGAATATCAGAGTTGATCCTTCCGTTGGTTCATTCTCCAGGAGATGAAGGAGCAGAGCGGATTTCTGTCGTTTTGATACCGGGTAGAGTGATTGGGTGATTAAATCAAGAGGCTGTTCCAGTTTGATCCGGATTTCTTTTGGATTGGTTAATGCTTCATCTGCCAGTTTACGGATATCTGCTGGCATGGTGGCAGAAAAAAGCAGGGTCTGACGATTTGGCGACAGGTGTTTGAGAATACGTCTGATATCCGGGAAAAAACCCATGTCAAACATCTGGTCTGCTTCGTCGAGCACAAGCGTTTCTACCTTATTTAACTGAAGATCATGGTTGTTTAAATGGTCAAGGAGACGACCCGGGCAGGCAACAAGAATTTCAACGCCGCGTGCGAAGGCATCAAATTGAGGCTTTTTTCCAACACCGCCGTATACGGCAAGACTTCGCAGGCCGGTACCTATTGCCAGTTCCTGAAAACTTTGGTGGATTTGTTCTGCAAGTTCTCTGGTGGGTGCGACGATAAGAGCACGTACTTTACCACGCTCACCGTCTGCGAGTTGCTGGATAATGGGAAGGGCAAAGGCTGCAGTCTTACCAGTTCCCGTCTGGGCAAGACCCAGGATGTCTTTCCCCGTCATTACTTCGGGGATGGCTTCTTCCTGGATGGGGGTTGGGTGCTCATAGCCGCAGTTTTCAATATTGCGATTAATCTGTGGTATGAATTGGAACTGTTTAAAACTCATCTGAACTCCTTGTTCTTTCCATTGTATTCGGTGAAAAATGGAAAGACCCTATCAGGAAAACCGATGCGCGACCACTCTTTTCTGAGACTTAAGCCATAATAATATGGTTTTTTTTATCAGAATTCGGTGAGGACAGGACGCTAATTGGACGTCCTGTCCTGAGCAGGTTAACAGCCTTCGATTGCTGCACTTGTATTTGTAGCTGTTTTAACCTTTACTTCGGTGCCTACGGGAAGCGTTGCCGCCTTGTCGCCACAGTCCATGGTTATCATATCACCCTCTACTTTTTCCACCGTGCATTTAAGGGTGGCTGCTTGAGCAGAAACGCTGATCATTATGGTAAGAGCCAGGGCTGTCAGTAAGGTTGTTAGTGTTCTCATCTGTTCCTCCGATTATTTGTTGTCTGTTTGGGCATTATGCCCTCTGTTATGTTTGTACTGTAGGGTTAAAAATGAAAAGAAAAAACCCGATATCGGGCGATATCGGGTTTGATCTGATAGACATTGATGTAAAATCAGTACGTTAGGTGCGATGGGGTTGAGTTGTACTGTGTAAAAGAACGTTGTAAAATATGTTAAAACGCGTAGAGTAATCCTGAAGTTCAAGCATTTTACTAATTTTCAATCGGAATAATAAAGCATGAAATCTGGGGTAGCCATGGTTCAGGTCAGTGGACCTAAAATACGTTCTCTTCGTGAAGAACAGAACTTGACTCAGCTCTATCTGGCTACAGCTGTTGGCGTAACCACCGAGACCATTTCCCGCTGGGAGCGCCAGGAGGCGCCAACGCTTAAAGAGGAGAACGGCCTGAAACTGGCTGAGGCTCTGGCTGTTCCCATAACTGAAATTGTTGCTGTTTCAGAGGCGCAGGCGCAGAAACAGGAGCCAGAGAAAGAGGATCCAGTTGTATCTCCTGTTCGTTCAGTAAAAAAAGTTCTGTTTTTTATAGCTGCAAATATTCTGCTGCTTGGAGTTCTTTTGTTTCTTATTATTATGTTCAGAGGGAGCGAGTCTCTGCACCTGTCGGCCAGAAGAATCATGCCTTCCCATACCCTGACAGGGCATCCTTTTCCCGTGGTTGTTAAGGTGGATTTTGAATCGGGAAAAACGTCTTCACTTCTTTTGAAAGAACAGTTACCGGTGGGTTGTATTGTCCTGCATACTGTTCCCGAGGCAACCGTGGTCGATGGCGGATTTCTGAAATGGATAGATAAAGATGGGCCTGGTAAACGGAGTTTTTCCTATATTGCAAAATGTGATGCTTCTGCGCGGAATGATGATTTTAGTTCCTTTGTTGGTACCCTCCTCGTTCGTCAGTCCAGTCGTCAGGAAGTTGAAGTGGATGGTCGAAGTCGTATTCATCTCCTCGAGTATCATTGGGCTGACGCCGACAAAAACCATATTGTTGATGATGAAGAACTACTCGCCGTATATGACGATTTTGGTCGTATAGACGGGTTGAACGTTGATATTGAAGAAGTGGAAACAATCTGGATGGGATCCGGCTACCGCTGGAACCCTGAAACATCTGTTTTTAAGATTATTCCTTAAGTCTATCTGGAACAGGAGTGAGTTGTATGAAGAAAAGGATAGGTGAAATCCAAAGAAACGTTGTCTTGTCACTGGCGTTTGCTGCACTGTTTTTGACGGCTGAGGTTCGGGCCGAGGGTGTTCAGGCAAGGTATCTGGAGAATAGTGGCAGTCGAAGTGTGCTGGAAATCATCATTGAAGATCCTGCACCGAGTTCTGTTATCGTTAAACAGCGGATTCCAGCAGGTGCCAGGATACAGAGTGCAAGTCCTGATTTTAGTAAATTTTCGTCTGGAAAAAATGAGGCGAAGTGGTTATTTAAAAAACCTGTTCCCGGGGCGCAGCGTATTGTCTTGAATTATACAGCACCTCTTTCGGGACAGGGAGCTACAGCTGTTGTTCGTTGTAAAAGTCCCAGTGATGGCTCCCTTATGACTATCAATGTTCAGTAATTGATCATCGGGAGGGGATGTTATTCCAACATGCGTTGCAAACAATCCTCAAAATTTCGGTCTTCCAGACCATTGAATTCAAAAAATTCCAGTCCCATTCCCTTTGGTTTTCGAAATCGTTGGGTCCAGCGAACCACGGCCTGGGCCTGGATCATCACCTGCTCTCCGTCTTCATCAATAAACTGGAAGTTCAATGATACAACACTTCCCTTGGGCATCAAATGCTCGGTTGCCAGAAACATGCCACTGAGTCCACAATCTTCAGCAACGCCCTGAAAGTATTCTTCCGTTTCCCTGTCGACCTGCTGTTTATTAAATCCTACGTGAACGTTACTGGCAATGCGTTTGAATTTTCGTTTTTCTTCAGGCATTTATTTTCTCCGGTGAGTCAAAAAAAATAGGAAACAGTAATATTGGGTAGGAATAGGTGGCTACGATGATCACAACAATTCGCACGAGTACACTAATTTATACAATGTATTATTTATTTGGGTTCATCCGACTGAAGCGTACTTTTGAAATAAGTTTTGCAAAAAAAGTGGACATGCGATTTCCTTAATTAGAAGAACCACCAACTAATTCAGGAGGGAAAGCATGTCCACTAGTCTACTGTATCA
>Ga0307929_1001439_pt1 | contig 17927 bp, 19 predicted proteins | sample AceLakmetage1330_FD_203160 | JGI IMG/M metagenome (GOLD analysis project Ga0307929, IMG submission 203160) | Saline water microbial communities from Ace Lake, Antarctica - #1330 | ecosystem: Environmental > Aquatic > Non-marine Saline and Alkaline > Saline | place: Antarctica: Ace Lake...
TTAAATTTCAACTATTATATTTTTCCAGGAAAGGTGAGACGCATATGGATAAAAAATCAAAGGAAAACCGTGAATTTGTAAGGGCCAGTTTAACCTTCGATGTTAAATTCAGGGTTGTTTCCAAGGAGGAGTATGCCGCTTCAAAGACAAAAATATTCCAGTTGGACTCCTCTGATAAAAAGAGTCAAATTGTTGACGGTTCAGGTGTGGCAACTTACCTGGAAAACGCAGGCATCCGTCGAGAACTTGTTGATTTTTTGATTAATATGGATGATAAGTTGGATCAGATACTGACACTACTGAATCAGGATAAATCTGAAACCGTTCGTTTTAAACAGGCAACTGCACTGGATATCGGTGGGTCTGGTATGAAAATGGCTGTCGACACCCCAGTTGACCTTGGAGAATTGGTACACATACAACTTGTTTTATCAAGGGTGCCCATGATGCTGGTGGATGTCTATGGGGAGGTGGTTCGGGTGGATGCCCCTTCCGGGGGGGGCAGCGGTTTTTTCTATCTGGGTATAAAATTTTCAGATTTGGATATCAACACCAGAGAAAAGATTATTTCCAGTATTTTTAAACAGCAGCGACGACATATCAGAAGTAGAGAATATGACAACGATGACATCCCAATGGGAGACGCTGAATGAATTTGATTGTGGGTGTCGGTGACATGAAGGTGAGTAATGAAGCCGGAAGTCTACTGGTGACATATTCTCTGGGATCCTGCATTGGACTTGCCATACATGATCCGGTGGCAAAGGTGGCAGGCTTGCTTCACTATATGTTGCCCGATTCCAGCATTGACAAGGAAAAAGCCCAGCGTAATCCGTATATGTTCGGTGATACCGGCATCCCCTCTCTTTTCAAAGCGGCATATCAGTATGGTGCAAAAAAAAATCGTATGCGTATCATTGTGGTGGGGGGATCACAGATTCTGGATCAGGCTGGCGTATTTAATATTGGCAAAAGAAACCATGCGCTTCTTCGGAAAATGTTTTGGAAGAATAATGTGATGACACATTTTGAGGATGTGGGCGGGTCGGTCAATCGAACCTTGAAGCTCGAGGTGGAAACAGGTCAGGCATGGTTGAAAGTGTCCGGCTCGGAGGTGATAAAAATATGAATACCATTGAAGAAATTATTTCAGGTATTGACAAATTAACCCCGGCTTCCTGCGTCAGTGATAAATTAATATCTGTTATTTCCAATCCGCATAGTTCCAGTGCGGATCTGGTGGAGTTTGTTAAATATGATCAAAGTTTGACGGTTATTTTGTTAAAATTGTGTAATTCTGCTTATGTGGGAGCCGTGAAAAAAATAACCTCCATTAAACAGTCCGTGGCATTGTTGGGGATGGATAAAGTCGTTTCCCTTATTATGCTGGCAAACAATTCAGAAAATTTTAAAAATGCTCAAAAAGGATATGATCTTTTTCAGGGGGAGTTATGGAAATATTCGGTTTCCTCTGCTATTATTTCCCAGGAACTGGCCCAGGAAAAAGGAATTTCCAATATTTCCATGATCTTTACCGCTGCTTTGATCAAGGATATTGGCAAAGTGATCATGAGTACCTATATTGCAGAAAGATTTGTTGCCATTCAACATGGAGTTCAAGCAAAGGGACTGACATTTTTGGATGCGGAAAAAGAGGTCTTGGGCATTGATCATGCAGAATTGGGTGCTATGGTGGCAAAACAATGGCATTTTGCCCCCGAAATGATTGAAATTATACGATTCCACCATGAGCCATTAAAGTCCAGTCGGATGGATCCATCTCTTTGTGTGGTTTATGTAGCGGACTGTATCTGTATGATGATCGGTCAAGGGGTGGGGGCAGATGGATTGGCCTACAGATATTATCAGGAGGCGGTGGATAAATTGAAAGTGACAGCAGTGGATATCCAAAGGATTATCGTCAGGTTCCGAGAAAAATATGATGAAATTGATGCATTAATTAATATCTCAGGGAGTTAAGATTAAATGCCTTTTAATGTTTTGGTGGTGGACGATTCTTCTTCAATTCGAGCCATAGTAAAAAAAATAATTAAAGTGTCTGGTTTTGATGTTGGAGAATTATGGGATGCGTCGGACGGTTTGGTGGCCCTGTCGGTTTTAGAAGAAAAACAGGTGGATATCGTCTTGACAGATATTAATATGCCCAATATGGACGGAATGGAATTGATCACCCGAATGAGTAAAGATGATCGGATGTCAACCATTCCAGTGGTGGTGGTTTCCACCGAGGGGAGCGATAAGAAAATGAATGAAGCCATGGCCATGGGGGCGGTGGGATATGTAAAAAAACCTTTTATGCCGGAAGATATTAGACGGACGCTCAATGATATCCTGGGGGTGGCAGATGGACAGGCAGAATTTGATGAAGATGATGACGCAATCGATTTCTAATGTGTTTGAAACCGCTTTTTTTCAATCCGTAGATATTCAGGCCCTAAAAGAATCCACGAGAATTGAATCCTTCTTATCCGGGGAATTGACAGGTGCCTGCCTGGAATTTACGGGGAAACTTGAAGGCGTGTTTTTCCTTGTGGCACCGGAAGCATGGGTAAAGGAGCTCACCGCAGATTTTTTGGGTATTGATGTGCTGTCTGTCACTGAAGCCCAGGAGCAGGATACCATTAAAGAAGCCGTCAACATGATTGTTGGGCATATGTTTTCTTTTTTTGACAAAAATGGGGAAATTCATCTTGGAATTCCAAAGATGATCAGCAACGTACCCCTGGACCAAGAAGATTTGTCAAAAATCAAAGGAGATGTTCTTCAGGTTCTGACGGATAAGAACACTCTGGCAGTGGTGACAGCCCTTGGGGCATGATGTTGAAACGTATCAGTTGGTTAATTTTATTTCACAATATGAGAAGGGTGAATAATGGAGCGAAATTTCGAAACGGAGATCAAGGGCATTGTATCGGGTAAATTGTCAGAACATGAAATAGAACAGCTGACGTTTTTTTTTAAACAGGCAGTTTCCCAGGCCATGGATCAGGATGATGATGATTTTTATAAATCAATGACCTCGGACATGACTGGCAGTGTCAGAGACCTTGCCTTGGTATTGGTTGATTTCAGAAAGGATTTTAAGTCTCAAATTCGCCCGCACATCGAAGATATTGCGACGAAATATATTCCCCAGACGGCGGATCAACTGGAAGGAATCATTGAAACTACTGAGCTGGCTGCCAATACCATCATGGACAACCTGGATCGCATGAATATCTTGATGGGTGAGAATAAAAAAATCTATTCAGCCTTTAAAAAAGGAAATATCTATGTACCGGAGCTTTCTGTTGAAGAAAAAATAAATGCAAATGAGGATATTGTGGCACAGCTCATGCCTGTTGTTGCGTCCATGGAATCCAATATTGAAGAAAATATGGCACTGATTTCAGACACTTTTACCCAAATGAGTTTCCAGGATTTAACCGGACAGCGGCTCCAGAAAATTATTTCGCTTGTGGGTGAGATTGAAAATAAAATAGCCAATATGATGATCTCTTTTGGGCTTAAATTAAAGGTAAGGGAGGAAAATCCCACCATTTCTTCTGAGGAATTGCAAAAAATGGTGGATGAAAAAGCCCAGGCGCTTGCAGGTCCCCAGAAAAAAGGGGGCGGCATGGAGCAGTGTAATATTGATGATCTGCTGGACGATCTTTTTTAAAATTATAATAAGCCCGCCAACGTTGACTTTTGGGGGCGCATGCCTTTATACATGAAACAATGGATGGATAATAGCGAGAGCGTATGGCGAAAAATGATCAATTAGTCCCCAGTGAGCTGAATGGCTATCAAAAAGCAGCCATCTTTCTTTTGAGCGCAGGAGAAGAGTTTTCTACCTATTTTTTTCAAAATCTGGACAAAGAAAGTATTAAAAAAATTGGACAATATATGTCTGATATCTCTTATATTTCCAGTGATGTGGTGGATGCTGTCGTGAATGAGTTTTTGTCGTCTTTTGACAATAACGAGCATTTGCTGATTTCTGGAAAGGATTTTTTCACAAAAAGTGCAAAAGGCACATTGGGAGAAGAGGAGTTATTAAAAGAAAAAACGGTTCCCTTTGAGATGCTGTTAAAACTGTCACCGGATAACCTCAACAGTGCCATCAAGGGAGAACATCCCCAGACCATCGCTTTGATTCTGTCCTATGTCCCAGAAAATACTGCAGCAGATGTATTAAAGTTGCTACCCGAAGATATCAAGGTGGAAGTGGCATACCGTCTAACGGATCTTGGCGATGTGTCCACAGAGTTTATTGATGACCTTGATCAGACCATGAGGAAAAGCTTATCTTCTACCGGAACCAGTTCCCGAAAGTTTAACGGTGTCGAGGTCCTGGCATCTATTTTAAACCAGGTGGATGGAAAAACGGAAGAAAATATCATGGCTTTTCTGGAAAAACAGGATTCTGACCTGGCGTTGTCCATTAAACAAAAAATGTTTGTCTTTGAAGACCTTCTTGAGTTTGATGATAAAAATTTCAGGGAAATAATGCAGAACGTGGACAGTCAACTTTTACTCAAGGCGCTTAAGACTGCTTCCGATAAGCTTAAGGAGAAGGTGTTCCAAAATTTATCCCAACGGGCATCAGAGATGATGCGGGAAGATATGGAGGTGTTGGGACCGGTTCGTTTAAGCGATGTGGAAAAGGCACAACTGGAGGTGCTTGGGGTGGCCAAACAAATGGAATCCGAAGGTCGACTTGTTTTCCCGGGAAAAGGTAAGGAAGATGTCCTGGTCTAATGAACACTCAAAGATTGTTAAAAATGCCCATTTGCTTAAAAAATTTGAGCTCAGTGCCTTTGGCTCAGATGAGGCATTGGATGTCTCCAAAAAACCCGAAGGGCCGGAAGATGAGGATTCCTTTGAGGAACTTGGCCCTTCTGGAGGGGGGGGGGGAAATTTATTAGCCTGGAAAACAAACCGGAAATGTTTGAGAAAATATCTGCTTTAGTATCTGAGGTCCACCCGGGTGCGTTGGAGAAAAATAAAGACGAGGCAGAATCCCTGACACCTGAAGCCATTGAAATTGTTCGTAAGGCCCGGGAAGATATGGCGCGTCTGAAAGAGGAATCGTGCAGCAACTGCACCCTCATGGAGAAGGAAGCCTGGGAGAAAGGATTTAAAGAGGGTGAAATTGCAGGAAGGGGGGCCGGAGAAAAAAAAGTGCTCCCGTTATTGACAGATATGAATACGCTCCTGGAAGAGGTCGCCGGATTAAAAGGCTTGCTTTTGAAGCAATATGAACGAGAGGTGCTGGATCTTATTTTTTCAGTGTCAGAAAAAATTATCCATTGCGAGATTTCTCTGGACCAGCGGGTGATTCAGGAGACGGTGCTTCATACACTTCAACTGGCTTCGGAAAAAGAGCACTTGATTCTCCGCCTTAACCCGGCGGATGTTCTTTTGATTGAAAAGCTGCAAACTTTATCGGTGGATCCATCCGGGAAATTAACGGCTGTTTCACTCCATTCAGACGTCTCGGTTTCCAGGGGAGGATGTCATCTGGAGACGCCCCATGGAGATATTGACGCCTCCATTGAAACCCGTCTTAAAAAAGTATATGAAAGTCTGGTCCGAGGATTTGAAGAAGATGGAAGCGGTTAATATTTCATGGGATAAGTATCATCAGGCACTTAAAAATTGCCGTACGGTTCAGTTGACGGGTTCCGTGCTTAAGGTGGCTGGAATGGTTGCAGAGGCCAATGGGCCACGTTTGAGTGTGGGAAGTATTTGTTCCATTGAAGATAACAACGGCGATAGTATTAAAGCTGAAGTGATCGGTTTCAATGAAAAAAATATTGTTCTCATGCCCTTTGGTGAAATGGGGGGCATCCGACCTGGCAGCAAAACCCTTGCCATCAGTGATACGCCCGATGTTCCTGTGGGAAGTGCATACCTTGGCCGGGTAGTGGATGGGCTTGGGCATCCCATGGATGACAAAGGCGATATCTCCCCGGAAAAATACTACCCGGTTTATGGAAATGTGCTCAATCCCATGAAAAGAAAGATCCTTCACGAGGTCATGGATGTGGGAATCTCCGCCATAAATGCCATGATCACTGTGGGTAAAGGCCAACGAATGGCCATCATGGCCGGTTCTGGGGTGGGGAAAAGTGTTTTAATGGGTATGATTGCCAGGAACACCACAGCAGATGTAATTGTCATTGGCATGATTGGGGAACGGGGCCGTGAAGTGCGCGAGTTCATTGAACGGACCCTGGGAGAGGAAGGCCTTAAAAAATCCGTGGTGGTGGTGGCAACATCAGACACCCCTCCCCTGGTGAGAATTCGTGGCGCTTACACGGCAACGGCCCTGGCGGAATATTTTCGGGATCAGGGGCTGGATGTTCTTTTGATGATGGATTCAATCACCCGCTTTGCCATGTCCCAAAGAGAGGTGGGGCTGGCCGTGGGAGAACCCCCCTCGGCCAAGGGCTATACCCCCAGCGTTTTTGCCAAGATTCCCAAATTGCTTGAACGGGCAGGCATCCTGGAAACCGGGGGGAGCATCACCGGCATATACACGGTTCTGGTGGAGGGGGATGATATGAATGAACCTATTGCAGATACCGTGCGCTCCATCACTGATGGGCACATTGTATTATCAAGGGCCATGGCCCACAAAGGCCATTATCCTGCCGTGGACGTGCCGGCAAGTATCAGCCGCGTAATGAGCGATATTGTCACCCCTGAACATTCTAAGAATGCAAAACGATTGTTAAGAATGATTTCTGTTTACCGGGAAGCCGAGGATCTCATTCGTATCGGTGCCTACGTGGATGGCAGTGATCCTGAAATTGATGCTGCAAAAAAAAATATGGAAAAAATCAAAGCCTTTCTTCAACAGGGAATTGATGAAAAGATTTCCTTCCAGGAAAGCGTGGAGCAACTGGGGAATATTTTTTAGGGGGCAGGTGCTGGCATAAAATGTGCATATGATTTATGCCTGACAAGGAGGAGAAATGAAACAATTTTCTTTTAAACTGGACAGCGTTCTGAAATATCGGGAACACCAGGAGAAAACAGCCCAAATAGATCTCAGTGATGCCAGAAAAGCATGGCTTGAAACTCAGGATCTGGTTGAAGAGCTGGTGGGGGAAAAAGAAAAAATTCTTGCCCAGTTGAGGAGTGATGCCATGGAGGGGGTGGCGGTTTGCTGGTATATGGAATGCCATAATTACGCCCGTCTATTGGATGATAAACTGGCGTTGGCACGAAAAGACCTGGAAAATCATAACAGGATTATGGCGGAAAAAAGAGCGCTTCTCAAAAAAGAATATATGAGAAAAGAGGCCCTTGGCACCTTAAAATCCGTTTATAAAGAAAAATATGAAAAATGGGTGGAAATGGAGGAGCAGAAAAGCCTGGATGAAATGATTCTGATCAAAAGAGGAGGCCTGCATTGAAATTTTATGTTCAGCTTTTTTTAATCAGTGTGGTTGTTTTAAAGCTTTTGTTAATTTCAACCTACTTTTTTCATAATCAGTCATTTCCCATTTTAACGACTTCCGTTGCCATGGCACTGGAACCAGGGGATGCCGGAAGTGAGGCATCCTCCCCCAGTGATGGGGTAACGTCTGCTGGTGAAAGTGGCCTTCTTGATGTTTCTAAAACCGGAGACATCTCCGATGCCTCGCAAAAACAATGGAAAGAAAAACATACCCTTATTGAGGAGAAGGAAAAATTTCTTATCCGACGAGAAGAACAACTTTTGGCCCTTCAGGAAGAAATCAATAAAAAAATTGAAGAACTGACCCATTTACGCAATGAAATTCGAGATGAATTTGACAAGAAAAAAATAGCTCAGGAAAACCAAGTCAAACATCTGATTAAGATTTATTCCACCATGAAACCCCAAAAAGTTGCAGAAATGATAAAAGAATTGGATATTAATCTGGTCACTGAGCTCTTTTCAAGAATGAAGGGGGATTCGGTGGGAAAAATTCTCTCCTTTGTGGATCCCACTATCGGGGCTAAAATCACCCAGAGCCTTTTTCCGGAGGACATGGAAAAAAATAAAAGTCTCAAGGGCTCTTAAGACAGGGAAATCAAGGCCGTCCAATTGGGCTTTCTTTTAGGCAGGAACCTTGACATCATTGGGTAAGAATTATACTATAATTAATAAAATCTGAACAGGAATGCGGCAATATTTAAATCAACTTTGGCTTTTTATATGAAACTCCGTTTAAAAGACTGAAATCATTGGGTTATGATGTTTGTTGTGGCTTGTGGTTACAGCCAGGTGGGTTTTTTTATAAGAAAGTCTCACCAACACGCTGGAGTTAAAAGACTTTCATTTTTCGTTGTGGCTGGTCTTACAGCCATGTATGTTTTATATGAAAATGAAGTGTCCAAGTACCCTCAGCAGAGCCCCCCCCCGAGGGGTAATAGGAACCGGCCAATTGGGCCGTCTACGGTTCCGGGCCGGGCCCATTGCCCCTCGGGGGGGGCGGCATGATAGCATTTGGCTCCGCGTCTACGACCCAATATTCGTTGTGTCCGACAGGACATGTCTGTTATAAAGAAATAAAGGAAACAGGTGACATTATATGGACTTGAATATGGAAGTTTTGATTGTTGATGATTTTGCAACCATGAGGAGAATTTTGAAAAACATTCTCACCCAGATTGGATTCAGCAATATTTATGAGGCCGATGATGGCAAAAGTGCCCTGAATTTAATTAAAAATCAAAAAATTGATCTCATCATGTGTGATTGGAACATGCCTGTAATGACTGGCCTTGATCTTTTAAACGCCGTTCGGGGAGATGATGCGCTGAAAGCCATTCCCTTTGTGATGGTGACAGCTGAAGCGCAAAAAGAAAATATCATTCAGGCAGTTCAGGCAGGGGTGAATAATTACGTTGTAAAACCCTTTACCACTGAAACCATAACCCAGAAATTGGAAAAGGTGTTTGCTAGCTGATATCCCAGGGGGATAATATGAAAATTAACGATATAAACCCAGACGTTCAGGGGGTCAGCCATCGGAATTCCAATGCCATGGCCGAAAACAATACTGCCTTTAAAGCTCTATTTAACAGCCAGATGGCACCTGTGGATGAAATTCGGGACCATTTTGATGCCTCTGCCGCGGATGGCAGCACAAAACTCCTTGAGCAGGGAGACAAACTGTTGTCGCTTCTGGACACCTATTCCGCAGATCTGGAAGATCCCGGAAAAATGCTCAAGCACATGGAACCCCTTGTAAATTGCATTGAAACTGAAGTCTCCAGGATTCAAGGAACGGCGGCGGACAATGCGCCTGTGGACAACGACCTTCAAAATTTAGTGAATGAGTTGACCGTAACGGCCAGTGTGGCGATGTGTAAATTTCATAGGGGTGATTTTATATAGATATATGAATGATTTAATTATGTTGTAATCAGCCCTAAACCGCTCATGATCCAGACTGCTGGACGGAGTTTTTATTTGAAACTCCATCCAATCCAAATTGTGAGTTTCATACTTTGTTATGGGTAGATCCGGGTAAAAATATCAGGGCTGCCCGTGGCAGTTTATATGAAAATGAAGTGTCCAAGTACCCTCAGCAGAGCCCCCCTGATGGGTAATCGGAACCGGCCAATTGGGCCGTATACGGTTCCGGGCCGGGCCCCTTGCCCGTCGTCGGGGGGGGGCAGCATGATATCATTTGGCTCCGCGTCTACGACCCAATATTCGTTGTGGCGGCGGTTACAGCCATGTATGTTATATAAAAAATTTGTCAGTCTGGAGTTATTTTGATGCAACCGATTGCAAAAATACTGGTTTTGGATGACGATGAAGGGCTTCTGATGCTGATTCGTGATATCTTGATTCGAAACAAACATTATCAGGTGACAACAACATCCGACAGTCACAATGCCCTGAACATGCTGATTCCAGATGCCTTTGATTTGGTTATTACGGATTTAAACATGCCCGGGATTACCGGTATGGAAATTCTGGAGCATGTGGTTAGCAATATACCTGAAACCATGTGTATCATTCTTACCGGATATGGGAGCATCGCCAATGCGGTCCTGGCCGTAAAAAAAGGGGCCTTTGATTATGTCACCAAGCCTGTTGGTGCGGGCGCATTAATGGAGTATGTGGAAAATGCCCTCAAGGTTAAATGGCTTAAAATACAGGATATTGAGTCTCCCCCATCCCATGATTTAAAAGCCGTCTATGCGAATTTCATCGGTGCCAGCCCGGCCATGAAAAAAATTCACACCTTTATTGAAAAAGTGGCGGACACAGACAGCACGATTCTGGTTACTGGTGCCTCAGGAACAGGAAAAGAGCTCATCGTAAGAACCATTCATCGACTCAGCCACCGGAGAGATAAATCCTTTATTGCTGTAAATTGCGGTGCCATTCCTGAAGCCTTACTGGAGAGTGAAATTTTTGGCCATGAAAAAGGGGCTTTCACAGGGGCGCATAAAAAACGCATTGGCCGATTTGAGATGGCCGATGAAGGTACTATTTTTCTGGATGAAGTGGCAGAGATGAGTCCGGCATTGCAGGTAAAACTTCTGCGGGTGCTTCAGGAAAAGATTATTGAGCGGGTAGGTGGAACCCGGAGTATCCCGGTGAATGCCAGAATTATTGCCGCCACAAATAAAGAGCTGGCCACAGCTGTCAAAGATGGCTCCTTTCGTGAAGATCTATTTTATCGTTTAAATGTGATTCCCATACACGTCCCCCCCCTGATTCATCGAAGATCAGACATTCCTCTTTTAATTGATTTTTTTTTGAGTAAATTCCAACAGGGTGAAAAAATTAATATCAAGGGGTTTTCCCCCGCGGCCATGGATTCGCTTTTGCAACACGATTGGCCAGGCAATGTAAGAGAACTTGAAAATTTGATTAAACGAATGATCATTCTTTCTGAAAATGCCATGGTAACGCCAGAAGATCTTCCAGAGCATTTTCAAAAAGAATCCTCCCTTCCCCCAATATCGACAGACTCATTTCCTATTCATGAGGGGATGACCCTTTCCGATGCTGTGAAAGACTATGAAAATAAACTCATCGTAAGTGCCTTGGAACAAAGTGATGGCGTTAAGGCAAAAGCTGCCAGAATTCTCAATATCAAACGGACCACCCTGGTAGAAAAAATAAAGAAAAACAAGCAGATTGACGACCAATTATGACCTGTCTTTGACTTGCAAAAAAAACACTGGCGGTATTTTGCTATCCTTAAAAATGACGAATAAAATCATAATAGTCCTTTTGCCAATGTTTTTGTCGGTGTCTTTCATTTTATGGGGCCGTGCTGAAGCCTTGCCCAGTGTCCCAGAGGTTTCTGGGAAGACGATTACACTCTTTAGCAGTGCTTCCCCCATGAAGATATCTGTATTGCCAGCAAAGATGGAAACAGAAGTTCGAATTAAGGTCACGGGATTTAAACGTGAAAACAAATTAGAAGTCATTTCTCTGGATTCCCCCACCAGGCTATTGGTGGATATGTTTAGTGAACTCCCCAGTTTTGAGACCAGTGCTCTATCTGTAAGCACGGGGCCTGTTATGGAACTGCGGGTGGGCCATCACCCAGAAAAAGTGAGGCTTGTTTTAGCCATTAAGGATGGTTTGGTTCCTGTAAGTCAAATTGTTTACGACCCAGATGGGTTCACACTCATTGTTCAGGCCACTGGAAAAAATATTCAGCTGGGATCAAAAAAGGACAATAAGATAGCGCCTGCTGAAAACACATTGACCAACAATGTAAAAAATCATCAAATTATGGCATCCTCCGATACTTCCCGGCCGGACTTAAATAATCCCGCATTTTCCCATGGACAGGGCCTTGATGGAGATCAGAATGATTTCCTCATTTTTCAAATAAATTTAGATGATACTGATCCGGCTACCCCAGTTTTTTCCAAGGGAATTTCCGATTATAAGTCGGGTGACTGGCCTGCTGCCATCGCACAATTGCAAAGCCTGGTAGAAAAATATCCAGGTAGCCCTTATGCTGAAAAGGCCTGGTTTTTGTTGCCCAGGATCTATGAAAATCTTTACGCAGACTCAGTGCTTACACATTTTGCAGAATTGACTGATCGGTATAGAGATGCCGTCAGCCGTTTTCCCAATTCTCCTTTCACCGGTGAGACCATGTTTAGGATAGGTCGTTTGTACCATCGAATGAAAAATTATGCGGAAGCTCAGGGGTATTACACGCTTGCCATGAACGCCAACTCGCCAGCGTCCTCAACGACCTTGCGGGCAAAATTGCAAATTGCCAAAATTCTTCGGTTGAAAAAAAAAGACAGGGAGTCTGCGGATCTTCTGCAGTCCATTATCTATACCAGCAGGCTCCCCGCTATAAAAGGCGAGGCAATGATGGAGCTGGCCAAATTTTTTTACGACCAAGGAGCGTTTCATAAATCCCTTGACTTGCTTTTCAAGCTTTTGGCCATGAATGCGGACAATATTCATAAAATTCCAGAGTTGCCTCTTTATCTGGGGAATAATCATTACCAGCTGGGAGAGAACATCCGGGCCAGAAAACAATTGTTTTTGTATTACAACACCTCCCCTGACAGTGAAAACAGTGATGTGATCCTGGCACGTATCGCTGAAACCTATCTTAGAGATGAGCGTATTCGGGATGCGGTTCGTATTTTTTTGATTGTGTGTAAACGATATCCGGGAAGTAAAGGGGCCAATATCAGCTGGATAAGGCTGGCAGAACAGCGGGAGACAACCCCAGAAATGGCGTCATTGATTCCCCTGTCATCCCGTCAAATTTATGAAAAGGTGTATGGTCTTTTCATGGAAAAGGATGAAGCTGATCCCCTTGCCATGCTTGCCATGCTCAAACTTGGGGTATTGCATTATAAAGAAAAAGACTATGATAAGAGTCTTAGAATATTAAAAAAACTGTTTACCAATAATCCCCAGGGGGCATTGCGGGAAAACGGTACCGTTGCCCTGCAGAAAACTTTGGAATCAATGATCACCCATGCCATGGACAAGAATGATCCCGGCCAGGCCATTGCCATTTATGAACGTGAGAAACCCCTGTTTCTTAAGTTATTTTTTTCAGAACCCATTTTTCTTGTGGTGGCCCGGGCCTACCTTGGGCTGGGTTTTGAAGAAAAAGCCCTGGAATTATTTCAACGAATGGATCCGTTGCTCGCTGATAAAGAGAAACCGGAAGATCTTCTCTATTTTATGGGCAAGCAGGCGTTCCAGAGTCAGGAGATGGAAAAGGCCCAGGTCAGGCTGGCACTGCTTTTAAAAAAATTTCCCAAGGGCAAATATGCCGGAGAAGCCTCTTTTATGATGGGGAATTGCTTTTTAAAGAAAAAAAATTACACCCAGGCCATGCAATTGTTTGATGCCGCATTGACACATGATCTGTCCCGTTGTGAAAAAACAAAAATTTTAATTCTTCTGGCAAAGACCGCCATTAAAGCACAGGCCCTGAAAAAAGCCATGGCAGCTGTCACAGAGGCTGACAAAAACCATGGGAGTTGTGTGGGACTTTCTGGATATCTGGGAGATGAAATCGGAGATCTTTTTTTTCAATTGGATGCCCCGGATAAAGCGGCCTCTGTTTTTACCCGGGTTGTGAAGATGGAACAGTCCCAGGTGGAAAAGGCGTCCCTTAAATATAAAATTGCACAGTGTTTCCAATTACTGGGTCGCAGGGAGGAAAGTTTTAATTTATATCAAGAACTCGCTGATATGAATGCTCCTTTTTGGAGTAACCTGGCCAGGGAAAATATTGCTGCTGCTGGATTTTCCGACGAAATAAAGACGCATGTAAAAAACAACAAATGATCAACCAGGGAAATCAAGGATCAATGTCTAAGAAACATGTAGTGATATTTGAACCCAATACAGCAGATCAATGTGGAATGCTCACCGTTTTTAAAGGACTGCACCATGATGTGAGGTTACTGACTGAGCGCAAAGAGATTATCCGGTACATCCAGGACAAGCACTGCGATCTTGTAATCATTGGTGCCGATGATTCTTTGACATTTTCCATGGAACTGTTAAAAGAAATTAAGCGCTTTTGTCCAAATATTCCCGTTATTCTGGCTGCATCCGGTGCCAACACCCAGGATGCCGTTACGGCCATAAAATCAGGTGCCACGGATTTCTTTCTTAAACCCATTGATACAGAGATGATGGAAAATTTTATCTGGTCGGTGGAGAAAACGCAAGAACCTCCCTCCCCACAGACGTCATTTGAACCCTTTCGCATCATAACCCAAAATTCCGGCATGGAACATCTGATGCGGGTTGTAAAAAAAGTGGCCAATAGCCGGGCATCGGTATTGATCCAGGGGAATTCTGGAACCGGAAAAGAACTTTTTGCACGGTATATCCATGGCTGTAGTCATCGCCGAGAAAATTCCTTTGTCGCCATAAATTGTGCAGCGTTGCCGGAAACCTTGTTGGAAAGTGAACTTTTTGGTCATGAAAAAGGGACGTTTACCGGGGCCCTGGCCCAAAAAAAAGGTAAATTCGAGCTGGCACACGGGGGGACGCTTCTCCTTGATGAGATCAGTGAGATGGCCTATGGCCTCCAGGCAAAATTATTGCGGGTGTTACAAGAGCGGGTGATTGATCGCCTTGGAGGCGTGACACCCATTCCCCTTGATGTCAGAATAATTGCCACCACCAACGGTGATCTGAACAAAATGATCTGTACCGGCAGTTTTCGGGAAGATCTTTATTATCGCTTGAACGTGATCCCTTTTCACCTGCCGCCATTAAAAGAGCGAATGGATGACGTCCCTTTACTGGCAGCGTATTTTTTAAAAAAATACAATCAAATTGACGGGAAAGATGTCAAAGGTTTGACACAATCCTCTTTGGATTTGTTAATGAACCGCTCATGGCCTGGTAATGTCAGGGAACTTGAAAATGTGATTGAGCGGGCTGTTCTCATGTGTGAGGGGGATCATCTTGTGGTGGAAGATTTTTCCATGGCAGCGGCTCAACGATATGGTGGATATTCCTCCGATCCCTTTATGTCTGGGGGGTCTCTGAAAGAAATGGAAAAAAATGTTATTTTTCAAACCCTTGATCATACCAATGATAATAGAACCCATGCCGCAAAGATTCTGGGTATCAGCGTCCGGACCCTGCGAAACAAACTCAATGAATATAAAGAAAAAATGGAAAATCAATAAAGCTTGGAATACAATTTGCATTGTACATGTATCAGTGCAGGATGACGATCACGCAAAGATGCAGGGGAGAAGAACAAACAATGCAAAATCAATTGATATTTGACCATTCCTTCCAGGTGCTTGAGAAAGCTGTGGGAATCTCCCAACAGAGACAGGGATTAATTTCCAATAATATAAGTAATCTGGACACCCCGGGATTCAAGGCTCAGGAGATTGACTTCAAATCTGCCCTTAAAAATGCCATTGATCTGGAGGCAGATGGTATCACACTTTCAAGAACCCATGATAATCATTTGGGTCTTGGTTCCACCGGGGGGGGACCCATTGCGGACTCCTTTGAAGAAGAGGGGGAATTTGATGGGTTAAACTGGGTGGATATGGACAATGAAATGAAAAAACTCACAGAAAATAAGCTGATATATCGCACCGCCGTTGAAGCCATGTTGAGAAAGATAAACATCATAAAAACTGTGATAAAAGAGGGAGGACGCTAAGTATGAATTTTTTAAAATCCTTTGATATCAGTTTTTCTGGGCTTTCAGCCCAGCGACAACGTTTGGATGTCATCAGCCAGAATCTTGCCAATATTGACACTACCCGAACAGAAGAGGGGGGGCCTTATCGTCGAAAAATGGTGGTGATGAGCCCCGGGGAAAACAATATGGATTTTTCAGATACCCTGGACAATGCCCTTAACGGTGTGAAAATTGACAGTCTTGCCGAGGACCCCACCCCATTTCAGCGGGAATTCGCTCCATCCCACCCCGATGCCAATGAAGACGGTTATGTTTTAAAACCCAATGTGAGTCTTTTTGTAGAAAATGTAAATATGCTCATGGCAAAAAGGGCTTTTGAGGCCAATGTTGCGGCGGTTAAAAGTGTCAGAGAAATGACACTCAAAGCCCTTGAAATAGGGAGATAAACCATGAATAATTTAAGTATTGGTGGTGCATACCAAGCCCCCCTTAAGTCCATGGCCCAGAAAACTCAAAAAGACACAGACTCCTTTGACCAAATCATAAAGAGTGCCATTGCCAATGTTGACGGCATGGGACAAAAGGCCGACAACGCCATCGTGGATATGGTCCAGGGAAACGCCGATGTTCCAGCAACCATGATCGAAGTTCAAAAGTTTGATATTTCCATGCAGTTGCTTCTCGCCATGAGAAATAAGGCCATTGATGCCTACAAAGAGGTCAGTCGCATGTCGTTTTAATTGTCTGTTTAAAATCATATGGGTTTTTTACACCCCATGGGGAGATTTTATTGATCCCTGTCAGCGCCGTTATTTGAATTTTCTATGTAAGAACAACACTATGATATTGTAAGGCATATTCTCTCTTAATCCTGCTCAATAAATTCCTGTCATCCCTTTGTTTCTGGATACAACTTTTTTAAAAAGGAAACCCGCATAATGAACAACTCTTTTGCGCACTTCATGAATTTTGTCAGTTCTTTGCCGCTTTCCAAAAAAATAAGCATTGCACTGGTGGTTTTGTTAATCGTAACAGGTTTTGGTGTGATGTTTTTTTGGGCCAATCAAGAAGATTATCAACTTCTTTACAACAATGTTACTCCCCAGGACGGTGGCACCATTGTTGCCAGATTAAAGGAACAAAAAATTCCTTACCGCATCGAGGCTGGCGGAACCATGATAATGGTGCCCGGGGACAAAGTGCTTGAGTTACGTCTGGCCCTGGCTGGTGAAGGGCTTCCAGGAGGGGGAACCGTTGGATTTGAACTTTTTGACAACCCTGATTTTCGAACCACAAATTTTGTCCAGGAATTAAATTACAGGCGTGCTTTGCAAGGGGAACTTGCAAGAACCATCATGAATTTCAAAGAGGTCAAAAAAGCCTCGGTTTTTTTGGCTATCCCCAAGGATTCTCTTTTTGTGGAAGATGAAAAACAGGCATCGGCATCCATACAATTGGATTTGGAAGGTTCCTTGTCTCAATCCAGAGTTGAAGCCATTGTTCGCTTGGTATCAAATGCTGTGGAGGGCTTGGACAGCAGTCGGGTGAGTGTCGTGGACACAAAGGGACGGGTTATCTTTCGGGGCAATGCAGGGGATGACAATATGTCTTCCGGGCTGGGAGACAGTATGCTGGATTATAAAAAAAATATTGAAAAAAAAATCACCAGCAATGTTCAAACCATGTTGGAAGAAATCGTCGGGGTGGGAAAAGCCATTGTCAGGGTCAGTGCGGAAATAGATACATCCGAAGTAGTTATCAGTGAAGAGGAGTATGATCCTTCTGTAACGGTGATTCGAAGTAATAAAATGATCGAAGAAAGCATTGGCGGGGGGCAGGGACAACCGTCAGGAAATGACACTTTAAATCAGAAGGCCGGCGTTGTTGCATCGGCAACGGGGGGGCAAAAGACAAAAACAAGTCGAAATGCCACCACTAATTACGAGATTAATAAAATCAGTCGGAAAACTGTGCGGCCAGCCGGAACCATAAAACGCTTGTCTGTGGCGGCTGTGATTGATGGTGTTTATAAGACTGAAACCAAAGATGATGGCTCGGTGGTTTCCAAATATGTTCCCCGGGACAAGGACGCTTTGTTGACATTTGAAAAATTAGTTAGAAATGCAATGGGATATGATGAAAACAGGGAGGACCAAATCTCTGTTCAATCGGTCCCCTTTTCAACATCAGTTGCAATGGAAATGGTTAATCCCATTGGAACCGACAAATTCAGTCCTTTCATGCTTTTGAAAACATACGGCAAAATGATTTTTAATCTGTTCTTGATTC
>Ga0307929_1001442_pt1 | contig 17894 bp, 18 predicted proteins | sample AceLakmetage1330_FD_203160 | JGI IMG/M metagenome (GOLD analysis project Ga0307929, IMG submission 203160) | Saline water microbial communities from Ace Lake, Antarctica - #1330 | ecosystem: Environmental > Aquatic > Non-marine Saline and Alkaline > Saline | place: Antarctica: Ace Lake...
GAGTCCGCCGGGGAAGTCACCCCGCAAGTCACCCCGCAAGTCACCCCGCAAGTCACCCCGCAAGTCAGCGCCCTGATGAGAATAATAGAAGGTGAGCTGTCTCGCGATGAGCTGATGACGCGGCTTTCCCTGCAGGATCGGGAGCATTTCAGGAAAGCGTATCTGCTCCCGGCCCTTGATGCCAACCTGATTGAGATGACGATTCCGGACAAGCCTCGCAGCAGCAAACAGAAGTACCGGTTGACGCCAAAAGGAGAACAGCAGCGGAGCTCTTAGGGTGCGCAAGGAGACGGCGGATTACCCGACGATGACGTTGGATTAATGAAAAGATATTCGTGTTTATTTGACGCTACGCTTCTTTTTGAGGGTACAAAAAGCACTTTCGCCTTCAGCTCAGGTGTGTTCATTCGTGGTTAAAAATTTAATGTCCTCTGACCTCCCTGGCCCGTGAAGGCATTTAGGCCGTGCAATCTCTTGGCCCGTGGAGGCATTTAGGCCGTGCAATCTCTTGGCCCGTGGAGGAATACTCCACTGGGTTATTTCACAGGCCTACTCCACTGGGTTATTTCACTGGCCTACTCCACTGGGAACAACTCACCGTCTCCCTCTTCTTTGAATGTCTAATATCCAGACCTGACCCTTCTTTCTTCAAAGGAGGTTGCCGGGGAAGTCACCCCGCAAGTCACCGGGGAAGTCGCCGGGGAAGTCACCGGGGAAGTTACAGAAGATGTTGGCGCATTAAATGGCACATTAAATGGCACATTAAATGGCACATTAAATAAGCGAATTATTGAGATGATCAGGCAAACGCCCGGTATCCGGAGAAAAGACATAATCGAGGAGACTGGAATTCCTGTTCGGACTATTGCGCGATGTATTGCCGAAGTGATTGCAGAGGGGAAAATTGAACGACGAGGAAGTAAAAAGACCGGCGGCTATTGGGTTCTATGAGCCGAAGATGAGAGGTTTCCGGAGCCGGTATTCGAGAACTTCTCCGGCGGTTCTCGTTGACGAAGCAGCGTGCGGGAATGCTGGTCGGTGAAAAGGTCGGTGAAAAGGTCGGGGAAAAATCAACAGGGAATCAGAGAACCATTTTACAGTACATGCAGGAAAATCCGGCCGTTTCTGCCAAAGATATTTCTGAACGGATAGGAATCTCGCTCAGGAAAACAGAAGAAAACATCAAAAAACGGCAAGGCCTCAAAATCGCCTGCGTCGAAGAGATCGCCTGGAGCAAAGGCTACATTGACTCCGCGCAGTTTGAGAAGCTCGGGCACGAACTCTCCAAAAATGGCTGCGGACAGTATCTCCTCCGCTTGTTAGCGGAGAAGTAGACTGTAAGTGGTGAGCTGTCAGACGTGAATGTGTTTTTACAACCGCTATCGCTAGAGGGATAGAGAGAGACTTCGGAGTTGAGAGAGAGTTTGACCACTAATCTTCACTAATTTGCCGGCGGCGCAAAGCTGCCGGATGGGTATTGGTTGGGTTGAGGTAAGCATTTGCCTAATCGGCCAATGAGGAATAAACGATGTGGTCGTAGACCACAGCCCTGTTGCACAGGGCTTGATTGGGCACAGAGAGTTCAAATTCAAACCAGTTTGCATTTGGAATCTCTATGCTCCATCAGTACCGTTTATTCCTCTCAATACGGCGGGGAAGAGATCTTCGATTAGAAGAGATCCCGCCGTGAAATAGACCAGAAAAACTACAGCTCCGCCGGCCATTGCCGAAAGCGGTAAATTAGTGTCAATTAGTGGTTAAAAGCGCTTACTGTTGTTCTCTGTCTTACTCGGAACTCCTCTAACGACCCATGGGAGTGGTTGTAAAAAATCTTAATGTTATTGGATCAGCGTTTATTCGCGCAATTAGCAGCTAACATCAATCAACTCATCAACCGACCCCTGACCTCTGTTTCCCGGCACTAATTTCTTTCAAAAATTATTTATCGCCACGCTTTCAGGTGGTTAACTCTCTGTAGCTCAATTTGAGGAGGAAGATGATGACCCTTAGTGTTCACGAAAAAGAAGCGTTGAAGCGAGATTTGGTCTCCTGCCTCGAAGGGGATCGGGAAATAAGTCGAATTATTATTTTTGGCTCCTTTATCACATCTGGAGAGCCGGCAGATATGGATGTGGCAATTTTTCAAAGCAGTGATGAGGCGTATATTCCTTTGGCAATGAAATATCGGCGAAAGACGCGTTCTGTGGCTCATCGAATTCCTCTGGATATTATTCCGGTTCGAAAAGATGTGATGGACAGTCCGTTCCTAAGAGAGATCGAATCCGGGGAGACCGTTTATGAGCGATGACCACACACAATGGTTTATTTACGCTGATGAAAATTTAGCCGTTGCCCGGCTGGCTCTGGATAGCGGATTCTATAATGCCTGCTTGCAAAATTATCTGTCGGTTGCCATTCCGCTCTGCTTCATTGCCGCCGCTTTTCGTCGGCCTCACTTCGTGTCGCTTCGGGGGAGAGGTCTGTTCTGATGGTTGACGAGCTTTGCATTGCAAACTCATGACTAAAAGGGCATCCTGTTTATATGAAAACGAAAAATATCATTGATATCCAGCCTGAAATTTTGGATGGAACCCCCGTGTTTCACGGAACCCGGGTTCCGGTTCTCACCCTGATCGATTCGTTGGAAGCGGGCGACTCGATTGATCTGTTTTTGTATGATTTCCCGTCGGTTGCCCGCAAACAGGTCGTGGCCTTTCTGGAAATGACGAAAGAAAAGTTTTTGGCCACGGCATAAAATGAAAGTTCTTCTGGATGAATGTCTTCCTCGCCGGCTATTGCGCGACTTGACTCGCTATTCGGCCACGACAGTTCCCCGGCAAGGCTGGGCCGGAACCAAAGATGTCGAGTTGATCCGGCTCGCAGAAGAAGAATTTGACGTATTTATCACCATGGATAGCAACCTTGCGTTTCAGCAGAATCTTCATGCAATCAACCTGTGTATTGTGGTTCTCTGTGCAGTTAACAGTCGTTATGAAACCCTTCAGCCGCTTATTCCCGAAGTTCTCAAAGCAATAGAAACCGTTCGCCCTGGGGCCATAATAACGGTGGGGTAATCTCCTGATCCCCATTCACCTTCCACAACTTGCCGCGCCGGAGCCTTTGGCGACGTGTCCGGGCGTAGCACTTGTGCGAAGACTGAAGGAGGGTCCCACATCCCCTTGTCCCGTGGAGGAATACTCCACTGGGAACAACTCACCGTCCTCCGTCCTCTGACTTCCGTCCTCCGATAGTGCTCTCTGTGCCTTCGTGAGAGATCTCTGCTGATGGTGATCGGGAGTTGTCTCACGGAGCCCACGGAGTTCACAGAGATTTACTAGCTTCGTGCCCTTTGTGTCTTGAACCGTTCTTTCAGCACTATTTTGCAATGCAAAATTATCTGCGCTGCGCTTCGGGTGAGAGATAATTTGACGCTTCGCTTCTTTTTGGAGATACAAAAAGCACGTTCGGAATACCTCAGGTCTAACGGAGCCCACAGAGTTCACAGAGGTAGGCATTGCTTATGGGAATCTAATGAGAACAGACGATATAGCCATTGTAGGGATTGCCGGAGGGACGGGGTCGGGAAAAACGACCTTGGCCTATGAGCTACAGAAGCGTCTTGGTGATGATCGTGCGCTGATTATTTCACAGGATGCGTATTACAAAGATCGTAGCGGGATGTCCCATGAGTCGCGGCGCAACGTCAATTACGATCACCCGGATGCATTAGACCTGGGCCTGTTGGCCGAACATTTGAATGCTTTGAAATCCGGCAGAAACGTGGCCGTTCCAGCTTATGACTTTTCCACGCATACTCGCCTGCATGATGGAGTCCTTATCGCTCCTCGTCCCGTGGTCATCGTGGAAGGGATTTTGATTTATACGAGTGCAGAGGTCCGAGATGTTTGTGATTTCAGAGTGTTTGTTGAAACCCCTGATGATCTACGTTTCGTTCGGCGCCTGCGGCGCGATATGGCAGAGCGCGGTCGCACGGCAGAGGATGTGGTTGCGCAGTACCTCGACACCGTCCGCCCAATGCATCGGGAGTTTGTGGCCGATGCGACACAACATGCGGATTTGGTTGTGGATGGTGAGGGAGTTTTGAAATCCAGTGTGGATGCAGTAATCCAGTTGTTAAACTCCTGTCAGATGGAAAGTTAGGGTGAGGTGTGGGTTCTTTTCAATCTCGAGCGCGGCACGGAATTTGGCGGAATGATCCAGAAAAATAACGAAAGCGCAGCGGCAGATAATTTTTCTGAGGGAAAAAATAATGACCATCAGGAAGTGGTCCATGATTAAATAATAGGATTGGTGCCTTTGCCCGAACATTGGACCTGAGCCGCAGGAAAAAGTTCTTTTGGTATCTCCCAAAAGAAACGACCCTCAGGGGAGTGGCAACAAATGTGAACCGATTTTCCAGACATTGGAATATTTGTTTCCAACCATTGGAAGAAATACAATATGCGAAAATTAATCATCTTTTTGATTCCGGTAGGGTTGCGTCGGAGACTTATTCAGCTACAAGTTCGGTTGCGGCAGGATAAACAACTGCTGAAGATGTTTTTATACGACGCCGTCCGCTACTATCGTTTTCACTATAGACGCGGGTGCGAGACCTCTCACCCAGAGCATTTGCAGGCGATGATGATCATGGAGGCGCATGCGGTTGAGAAGGGGTTTTGCTTCCCTGAACCACGGTTGGGGTATGGTGCTACTCGTATTCGGCAGTTGATTGAGTTCATGAAGCAATACAAGGACGCAGGGTTTGATTGCGAACACTTTGCATTTCGGAACGCCCAGTCTGTGTTGATGGCTTATTTAAAGCATCATGAAGAGAAGCAGCATGACCTCGGCGAAATTCGGAAAGAGATTTTTCCTTGGGCGGATGGGGCAGGTGATATCGGCGGGTATAAACAGCTGTCGCGCGAAGATGTGTTAGAGCAAGCTAGTGGAAGTTTTGAATCGTGTGCCATGAGCCGATACAGCGTTCGGAATTTTTCTACGAACCCGGTCCCAGAAGAACTGATTCAGGATGCTGTGCGGATCGCTCAGAAATCGCCATCGGTCTGCAACCGGTAATCGTGGCATGTTTATGTCATCAAAGATCCCGTTGTGAAAGAAAAGGCCCTAGCATTGCAGAACGGCATCCGGGGGTTTGGTCATACAGCGGATTTTGTGGCAGTGATCACCTCTGACTTGAAAACTTTTGCCTCGGCGGTAGGACGTAATCAGTGTTTTGTGGACGGCGGGCTATTTTCCATGTCATTTATGTATGCGCTGCACGCAAAAGGAGTGGGAACCTGTCCACTCAACTGGATGGTCAATCCTTCATTGGATCAGAGGTTGCGAGGTGTGGTGCCGATCAAGCCGTCTGAAAATGTGATCATGATGATGGTTGGCGGTTTTTTGACGGATCAATTGAGGGTGCCGAAGTCGGCGCGTCCGGGCGAAAAGAGTGTGGTAACCGTTTTGTAAGGCGATGTTGATGTCTTCCAGAATACTCCACAGGTACTGACCCCTTTTTTCGGTGAATATTTATGAAACCTTCTACTCGCATTATATTAAATACGTTGGCGACTTATGGTCGTTCAGTGGTCGGAATGGCATTAAGCCTTTTTAGTGTCCGTTGGATTTTGGCGGCCCTCGGGCAGGTGGATATGGGGCTTTATGGAGTGGTTGGGAGTATCGTGCTCTTGATTACGTTTTTAAGAGGAGGCCTGCAGGTTGGTGTCGCGCGGTTTTATGCCTATTCGATTGGCCGTGGGCACCACCTCTCCTCAGAAGAGGCCACTGATGATTTGCAACGTTGGTTTAATACCGCCTTTCTGATCCATCTCATTTTACCGTTTTTATTGGTTGCCATCGGGTATCCCATTGGGATTTATGCCATTGAAAATTGGTTGACGATTCCTCCAGACCGCGTTGCTGCGTGTCTCTGGGTATTTAGAATTTCTCTTGTGACCGTTGTTGTGAGTACTTTTTCTGTTCCATTTATTGCGATGTACACGGCGCACCAACATATCGCTGAATTGGCGTTGTTCGGATTGGTGAGCACAGCGGGGGTCTTTGTGGGTGCCTATTTTCTCATGGGCGTGCAGTCAGATCGTCTCATCGTGTATGCGTTGTATATGATGGTGATCAGCGCGGGGATGCCTCTGCTCCAGATGTTGAGAGCAGTTCTCAAATTCAAGGCCTGTCGGATTCGGATCTCGTATCTGTTCAACCTCGATTATTTAAGGGGGCTTTTCGGGTTTGTGGGTTGGAAAATGTTTGGGATGAGTTGTGTCGCGGTTCGCGCGCAAGGCACCCCGATTCTTGTTAATCTTTTTTTCGGCCCACAGGTCAATGCCGCTTATACCGTATCGCAACGGCTATCCATTCAGGCAACGACGTTGTCGACCGCGATGATGGGGGCCTTTCAACCCGCGATCACGACGATGGAGGGCCGAGGGAATCGCCAGGAAATGCTCGATATGGCATTGCAGGTTTGCAAGTTTGGGACGTTGCTGGTCTTGTTTTTTGTCATCCCGCTTTCCTTGGAGATGAACCATGTTCTGATCCTCTGGTTGAAAAATCCGCCGGAGTATACGGGGCCACTTTGTGTGTGGATGCTTGCCATGCTGGTTGTCGACCGCATGACCGCGGGGCAGATGTTGGCCGTGGGCGCCCGCGGAAAAATTGCGATGTATGAATTAGTACAGGGAATCACGCTTTTTTTGGCCATCCCGCTGATGTGGCTTTTCTTTAAATGGGGGATGGGTCCTGTTTCCCTAGGGCATGCATTTTTTATCACGATGGTGGTTTATTGTTTAGGGCGGCTTTTGTTTTGTAAGCGTCTTTTAGAAATGCCGATTGGTGGTTGGTTCCGGCAGGTTGCTGTGCCCATGGTGCTGCTCGTGATTTGTTCATTGGGTGCGGGGTTTTTCGTGATGCAACTCGTGCAACCGGGCTTTTTACGAATATGCCTCACAACCATGGGAACAGGACTGGTCACGGCCGGGCTCGGGTGGGTCTGTCTGTTAAATAAAGCCGAGCGCGCTTTTGTAGTCAGTTCGCTTCAAAAAGTGGCTCGTCGGGTTGTGGCCTCTCGGAAAATTCACATTTGATTTAATGTTAGCCGGATGTGAGCACTTGTCTCGTTTGGCTTACTCTTAAAGAAGAGTAGTTGAATATGATCGCTGCACATAATAATGTCCGCATTTTCGCTTTTCTATTGCAAAATCTCTCGATCAATAAATGGGAATACAACTAATTGTTAGAGGCCGAAGGGTTGCTGCTTACCAGAGAGGGTTGCTTAAGTGCGAGTCGATAAATTGTTGTAACTGAATTTAGTGCAAAAGGGGTGATAAGGATGGGGTCAAAGATTATGAGTTTTTTATTCCGTTTGGTTCAAACGGCCAAGGCCATCCGAAAGTGTTGGATGTCTTCGGTATGTTATGTCGGCTTACCTAGCCCCGGCAGGCTACTTTCTCTTATTAATTATGATAGGGCGTTTGGTGGTTTCCGGAAGTGATATTGGCTTTTGGATGGGGTTGATTTTTGTGGGCCTGATTGTAGGGCTAGGAGCATTCATTTTATTGGTTATGTTTGAATGGCGATTGGTCGGGTCTTTTTTGTCGAATCGGCGTAATAAAATCACTTAATACTTAATGGGCATGATCCAAAACTGTTTCGGAGTTGGCTGACATGAAAGTTCTGATTTTAGGGGGTACAGGGGCTATGGGGGTCCATCTAGTACAACATCTTTCAAGTATAGGCGTTGATACGACCGTTACTTCTCGAAGAGCGCGGTGTTCTGAAAAAAATGTACGCTATATTGGAGGCAATGCGCACAGGTTGGGTTTTCTACAGACTATTTTCCATGAGCGATGGGATGCTATTGTTGACTTTATGGTATATACAACTGCCGAGTTTGAGGAGCGTGTTGGCCTTTTATTAAAGGCGACATCGCAATATATTTTTTTAAGTTCTGGGCGAGTATATGCCGAGTCCGAAAGTCCTATTACAGAGGCCTCGCCTCGTTTGCTTGATGTGTGTCAGGACAAAGAATTTTTGGAAACCGATGAGTATGCGTTGGCTAAAGCTCGGCAAGAAAACATCCTTGTGAATTCGGGCAGGATGAATTGGACGATTATTCGTCCTTATATCACATACAGTGAAAATAGGTTGCAGTTGGGTGGATTGGAACTGGATGATTGGTTATATCGGGCTCTTCAGGGAAGGACGATTGTGTGTTCCGGTGAGATTAGTTCAAAATTTACGACTATGACGTATGGCCTCGATGTGGCGAAAGGAATCATTGCGATTATAGGGGAGCAAAATGCATTGGGTGAATCTTTCGGTATAACCTCCGGGCGTCCCGTCAAGTGGAATGATGTGCTCACCATATATTTGAACGCATTAGAAAAGCATCTGGGCGAGAGACCGCCGGTGTTATTTGTGGATCGGGAGACGTATGATCAATGCAATCCTGCACAGTACAAGATTACTTATGATCGACTTTTTGACAGGACGTTCGACAACACGAAAATCTCCAAATATATTGATGTAGATGATTTTGTGCAGATCGAGGATGGGTTGACCTGCTGTCTGGAGCGGTTTCTGAAGAATCCTGCGTTTAAAGGCCGTGATTGGAGGAAAGAGGCAAGGAAAGACCGGTGGGCAAAAGAGCGCGCTTCGATGGAAGAGATCTCTGGCCCCCGGCAGAAAGCACGATATCTGAAGTTTAGATATTTTAAGGATCCCGTGAAATATTAAAAGGAGGCGGTTGTGGCAGAATATTATACAGATGAAAGAGCTGTGCAGGTGATGATAGCGTTGTTAAAAGAGCATGGTGTTCGAAAGGTGATTGCTTCTCCCGGCGGAACCAATGTGACGTTTGTGGCCAGTTTGCAGATCGATCCGTATTTTGAGATGTATTCATGCGCTGATGAACGTTCTGCGGCCTATATGGCTTGTGGTTTAGCGGCGGAATCTGGTGAGCCGGTGGTCATCAGTTGTACAGGAGCCACCGCTTCACAGAATTATACCCCTGGATTGATCGAGGCCTTTTACAGCAAACTTCCCATTCTTGCCATTACATCGACTCAGCCTGTGAATTGCGTGGGACATCACGTCGCGCAAGTCACGGACCGAAGTGTGCTGCCGAATGATACCGCAAAGCTTAGTGTGGCATTGCCGGTGATCAAAGATGACGACGATTTGTGGGAGTGTGAGGTGAAAGCCAATAAGGCGATTCTGGAACTGACTCGTCATGGTGGCGGCCCAGTTCACATCAATCTCCCAACAACCTATGATCCATCTTATAAAACAAGAGAATTGCCGCCGGTTCGAGTGATCAACCGGATCCTTCCTTTCAGTGATTTCCCAGAACTTCCAGACGGAAAGATTGCTGTATTTGTTGGGGCATATGCTGGAATGACTCAAAATCAGATGGATTTGATGGACAGATTTTGTGCTAACAATAATGCCGTTGTGTTTTGTGATCATACGAGTGGCTACAAAGGAAAGTATCGGGTCTTGTTCTCGTTGGCAGCTCGTCAGAAAGGGCTGAATATCTCTGAGTATCAACCAGATGTGTTAATTCATATTGGTGAAATAACAGGTGATTACTACGGAATGAGAGTCGCTGGTAGAAATACAGATGTGTGGCGGGTCAATGAAGATGGCGAGATTCGTGATACATTTCGCAAATTACGTTACGTTTTTGAGATGCGGGAGGCTGATTTTTTTGCGCACTATGCAGAACCGCAAAAAACCGCGGATGACAGTTGTCTGGAAAAATGTAGCGCCATGTTAGACGAGCTCCGCGGCAATATTCCAGAATTGCCTTTTTCAAATCCCTGGGTGGCATCACAAATGGCTCCGCGGATTCCAGAAAAGGCCGTGATCCATTTTGGAATTCTCAACAGTTTGCGGTCATGGAATTACTTCGAACTGCCCAGATCTGTTCGATCTACCTCAAACGTCGGTGGTTTTGGGATTGATGGGTGCGTGTCGTCCCTCTTGGGTGCTTCGCTGGCTGATCCGCAACGTTTATATTTTGGTGTGGTTGGAGATCTGGCCTTTTTTTATGACATGAATTCCATTGGGAATCGACATGTTGGCCGCAACCTCCGGATTGTTTTGGTCAACAACGGAAAGGGCACCGAGTTTAAGCGGCACGATCATATTGCATCTGCTCACGGGGATCATACTAACGAGTATATTTCTGCCGCTCGGCATTTTGGAAGCCAGTCAAAATCACTTGTGAGGCATTACGCGCAGGATCTCGGTTTCGAGTATCTGTGTGCATCGAATAAGCAGGAGTTTAATGAAGTATGTGAGCGATTCTTAGACGACCAGTTGACCGAAAGCCCTATGCTGTTTGAGATTTTCACTGATAGTAATGATGAAAGCGACGCCCTAGACTTAATCGCTAATATATTGAAAGAGCCTGTCGGATCTAAGGCCAAGAACGTCGCAAAAACTGCTGCGAGAACTGCCGTGAAGAAAACGTTAGGGGAAACAGGTATCAGAGTTCTCAAGAAAGCACTGGGGAAATAAAATGTATTGATCGCAAGTTTTTCGACTAGTGCTTATCTATTTTTGTGTTTTCCACGCATTTAAAAATCCCCTCGATGAGGGATTGAATATGATTTCCTATGAACATCGGTACGTTAACATTCCAATATAACTATAATTACGGGGCGGTGTTGCAGTGCCTGGCTTTGCAGCGCGCAGTAAAATCCATGGGGGTGGAAACTTCTGTTCTGGATTTTTACCCTCCGGTAGTCCAGAAGCCATGGTGGCGGGGTTGGGGGGTGACTGACGGAAAGTTCTGGGAGAAAGCTCCTCGTCGGGGAATCACACTGAGGCATGGCCCGGCTATGCGCAAAAAATTTGATGCATTCCGTAAAAACGAACTAGAGATGTCTGCCCGGTGTGTTGAGGCGGATGTGGCCAAGGTTGCTAATGAATATGATGCTGTTGTTGTTGGCAGCGATCAGATCTGGAACCATGCCAAGAGTCCAGCATACTTCTTAGAGTGGGAGCCGGCTTATTCGGGCCGTCGAATCAGTTACGCGGCTTGTTTTGGTCAACCCACTCAACCATCCGACAAAATTGAATCCTACGGCAAGTGGCTGAAGCGCTTTGATGCTTTGTCGGTACGCGATGAAGTATCCCGCGATGTGGTTCATAATCTGAGCGGGCGTGATGCTGACATCGTCGCGGATCCGACCCTTTTGGTTGATTTGGAAGATGTGGCGGAAGACCCCGGGGTGCCCTATAAAGATTATATTTTAACCTATGTGCTAGGCTCCGAGATTGAAGGGGGGCTTAAGCCTTTAATGAATCTGCTGAAGAGCAAGCTTGGAGATATCCCGGTGGTGGCGGTGGTGCCCAGTGTGATGACCCCAAATTTTTCTGGATGGGCAGATCAAAAACTCTGGAACGCTTCGCCTGGGCAATGGATTTCGCTGGTAAAGAATGCCCGGTTTGTCTGTACGGACTCTTTTCACTGTGCGTTGTTTTCGATGAAATATCATAGGCATTTCATGGCTTATTATTCTGTTGAAGAGCGTTCCCATCGGCTGATCGATATCGCCAAGCGCTACGGAGTTTCGAAGCATATCGTCAGCAGGATTGCAGACGTTGAGAATAATGAGCTTTGGAATCAGCCGCCGGATTATACCCAAGTCGACCAGAGGATTGCTTCGCATGTACAAGAGTCGTTGCAATATCTCCATACTTCGCTGAAGATGATTAAAAAAACAAATTTATAGTCAACCTATTAATGGTGGCAAAATAAGGAGTTTATGAAAATTTTGATTTTTACCTATGAATTCCCTCCATTTACTGGAGGTGCCGGGGTATACAGCTATGATTTAGGCTCGGGACTGGCGTCTCTTGGTGTGGAAGTGCATGTCGCGACTTGTTTCCATTCGCAACAGGGAGGAGATGAGAATGTTCATGGTTTATACCAAGGGTTGAACATGCATTTTATGAGCAAGTGGCAGTTCGATCAGAACATTGCTCATTCAGTGCTGTGCCGGCTACATCTAAAGCATCAGTTTGATGCTGTAATTGTGTCAGATCGGTATGCTCAGGAAATTGTTGCGACGATGCCTCCATGCGGAATGCCGCTTGTTGCAATTATTCACGGGACTGAAATACTGGATTATTTTGGGCGAGAAAATATCCAGCTGAATGTGCCTTCGGCGGAAATGGCGGCATTTTATAGAAGTGTGGGTGTGTGCATCGCTGTCAGCAAGGCCACGCTTGCGCTTGCTTGTAATCTTCTGAAAGAAAATGCATCGCATTTTGTAGCGGTTCAAAATGGGATCAACCTGAAGCGATTAGCTCCGTGTGAAAAGGAAACGGTTGAAGAGTTCCGTAGAAACTATGGCGACGATCCCGAGATAGTTTTTAGTCTCGCAAGACTGGATCTTGATAAAGGTCAGGATATATTGATTAAGGCCTTTCGAAAGATCCATCAGGAAAGATCTTCCGCGCGGCTGGTTATAGGCGGAGATGGCCCTTACAGGAGTCATTTAGAAGCGTTGGTCAAGTCATTTCATCTTGAAGGTGTTGTGAGTTTTGTCGGTAAAATTCCTCAGACTAAACTGCCGTCTTATTTCGCAGGATGCGATGTGTTTGCGCTGCCTAGCAGAAGTGAAAAACGGTGGGAAGGTTTTGGGTTGGTATATTTGGAGGCCGGATTTTACGAGAAGTCTGTTGTCGGCGGGAATGAGGGTGGTGTTCCTGAGGCGATTGATGATGGGGATAGCGGATTGATTGTTGATCCGCGGGATGAGGATGCGGTTGCTTCTGCGATTATTCGACTTCTTGAGGATGAAAAACTTCGCCGAGAAATGGGAAAAACTGGAAAACGTCGAGTTTTAGACTATTTCAATTCGCAAAGGATGGCAGAGGAAACCTTGAATGCCATTCAATCCAAGGGCAGACAAAAGAAAGTGCTAAAATCAAGACTCCTGTGGGTGGCCGCATTTTCATTTCTTAAAGTGATTAATCGAACAAATTTAAGGCGGATTTTCAAGAGAATTTCAAAGAGGTGGTGGTTGTGAGGGTTTGCATGTTGATTTGGAATTATTGGCCGGGGCGTCAGGGGGGTGCCGAATGGCAGTGCCGAAAACTGGCCGGGCAGCTGGCCTCTACGGGCCATCCGTGCACGGTGGTTACTCATTGCTTTAGTGCGACTCATCCGTTGCGTCAGATGGATGGCGGCAGCCGGGTCGTGCGAATCGGGCTAATTCTTCCGTTCTGTCGTTGGTTGTCTCAACTTCGCCGGCAAAGCAAAAAACAGTTGTCTTCCAGAGAGGGGGAGGCAAGCTGTTGTCCGAAAACCCAGGCTAATAGCAAGTGCGGTCTTTCGAAGGGGGCGCACAGGGTCGTGGATGCGATTTTTTGGACGGAGCGCCTTGTGTTTATTCTGGGGGCAACCATTTTTTTTCTTTTGAACCGGCAGCGTTTTGATGTCATTCACGTGCACGAATCGCATTGGATGGCCGGATTCGGGGCCTGGGTCGGAAGTCTCTTCAAGATTCCGGTTGTGTGCAAGGAGGCGACTTTTCCTGCTTTAGAGCCGCTTAGCATGCCTGTTCCATTTAGGAAACATTGGGATAAATGGCGTCGCCGGTGCCGGTTCATTGCGATGAATGCATCTCTGAAAGATGAATTGATTGAAGCTGGAATACGCGCAGATCGAATTGTTGTTAATCCAAATGGGGTGCATGTCCCTGAAAAAACAACCCATCCGGAATGCGGAAAATACGTGCTGTATATTGGGAATTTTAGCCAAGGCCGACGCAAGGCGTTCGATATTCTTTTTGATGCATGGCGGCTCGTTGTTGAAAAGCGGCCTGATGCAAGGCTGGTGCTGCTTGGCGGCGGCGATAATTCTGAGTGGCTTCGCTATTGTCGGGAAAACAACCTGACGGAAACAGTGCGGTTTGAAGGCTTTGTCAGTAGCATTGAGCCCTTTGCATTGAATGCATCGATGTCATTGTTGCCTTCCCGACTAGAGGGCATGTCAAACGCTCTGTTGGAGGCGCAGAGTTACGGCGTTCCATCCGTGGTGTCGGATATTATGGCCAATACCGAGATCGTGGAGAACGAAGTCAACGGCCTTGTCGTTCCGCTGAATGATAGCAACGCGTTGGCGGAGGCGATTTTACGGCTTCTGGATGAGCCGGACATGCGCATGCGAATGGGGCGCACTGCACGCAAAAGAATAATAGAAAGATACTCTCTGCCGGTCGTTGCCAATGCGTTGGTGCAGATCTATGGAGGGCAGAGGACAGACGACAGAAGTCGGCTTGTCCGCCATAGCCTTGGCGGCGGCGGGAGATCAGCACCGTGAAACACGCATGGCGGATTTCACATGCCAGAGAAGTCGGAAGAAGGCATTCCCAACAACTAACAACGGTCAACACAACAACCCGCCTTTCAGGCGTTTAACGGATCAATTATGGATCATTTTCAAAACAAAACATTTTTTAACGATGAGAGCCGTGTGCACCGCGGTCTAACGACATTGACCTTGTTTGTGCTGTCGGTTGGCATGGCCATTTATGCGGTTCGGAGCGGGAACCCAAAGATCATGATCGGGGTGGTGGCACTTCCCTTTGTGATTGGTTTTGTGAGCCGTCCGGATCTGATGCTTTTTGGTGTATTTCTTGCCGGTGCCTCTGGGTTGTCGGTACCCGGTATGCGCCTTGAGCTGTCGCAGTTATTGTTTCTGCTGGCGACCGCTTCGGGCGCCCTGTTGTTCGTTTCAAAGGGGTATCGATGGACAATGCAGCCCGAGCGGAGATTCATGCTTTTCTTTGCGTTGGTTATTTTTTTATTGATGGCGGTTCGGGGCGCGGGTTTGCGGGTTCTCGGAAGCTCAACATGGGGCGGCGGCCCTTATATTTTGATTCTCGCCGCCGTTGTCTTCAATTTTGTTTATGAGCGCGTAACCATTACCTCCTCGCAACTAAAAAAACTGCTTCTACTGATGATTCCTGTGGTTGCGGGAGCGGTGATTATGAAACGGGCCGGTGTCATGAAGGGATTTGAAGAGATGGCAGTGGTCGGGCAGACTGTTGAAAGCGTCGCGCGGATTGGCTGGCCCGGGCCGCTGGGCAGACTGCTGATTCTCTTTTCGTTTGTTTGGTTTCAGCATGACAGGATGAAGCGCTGGGCCTGCTGGACACTTGGCATGGGATTGATCGGCCTCTCCGGATTCCGCGGACAGCTTGCAGGGGCGTTGGTAGTTGTGGGATTGTTTGAGTTTTTTCGATCCAGCCAGAAAAAGGAGTTTTTTGGCAAGTGCTTTTTTATTGGGACATTCGTGTATATCCTGATTTTTCTGGCTGCACCGCTCCTCCCGTTGGGCCTGCAACGCTCATTATCCATTATTCCCGGAATGGAGGTGCGGCTTGATCCGGAAATGGTGTGGGGGGCCACGCGCTCCTCTCTGTGGCGGCAGGAAATCTGGGCTTTCTGTTGGGAGCGGGTTCCACAGTATCTGTTCATCGGTCGCGGGATTACCCTGAATGTGTATGACGCGTTGGCCAATATGACGGGCGCGGACATCGGAGGGCGGAACCAGTGGTTTATGTACACCATGCATAACTACCACAGCGGTCCGCTTTATATCCTTTTGGACTTCGGCATTCCCGGCCTTGTCGCATTCGTCGGAGTTCAAATTAGCATGGCAGTTGTTGCCGTCCGATGGCTTTTGAGACGCACCCGGCGAACCGGCACGTTGCTCGAAGCCTACACGTTCCTGATGAGTGTCACATGGATTTGGAGAGTATTTAGTTATTATGCGGTTTTCGGAGATGAAGCAACGATCATTAGAACGCTGTTTTCTGCAGGTATTTTGCGAGTTTTTTATAAGAGTCTGGAGCGGGAAGATGCGGAGCTGGAGGAAGCGGAGGCCCTTCTGACCGGAGGTCAGATGTCGGAAATCGGAGGCCAGACGGCTGAGGTCAGAGGACTGAAGACAGAGGACTGAAGACAGAGGGCAGGCGTCAGACCGTGTAATGGTTTTAACGAGGCCTATTCAGGCTGATTAAACGAGTTCAACTAGCGGTTTTGCCGCGTTTCAACGATGACTACAAAAAAACTAAAAATAGCTTTGATGGGTTCATTTCCGATTTATCCGTTCCGGGAAAAGGTTAAATTCTGGAACAACCGGCCGGGGTTAACGACAACCTGGAATTACAACTTGGCCTATGCGTTGGCAAAAATTCCTGATCTGGAGGTTCATTTCTTAACTCACGCGCCGTTGTTGCGGACGAAGGTCTTGGAAGACAAGGGGCTGTTTATCCATTTTGTGGGGCATTTGCCAAAGCTGGATAAAATTGATCGGATCACCAATTTACAATACGGACGGTTTAATATGACCCGTCATCTTCGGGCCTTGGATCCCGACATTGTTCATGGCAGCGGTACAGATCATGAATATGGATATATTGCCGTGGAATCGGGCTATCCTCATGTTGTGACGGTTCATGGTGTTATGAAAGAGGTGGGGCGAACCTGCCCTCCGGCGCGCAACTCCGTGGTTTGGAATTATATTGCTAAGGAACCTTCGGTTATAAAGCAAACGGACTACTTGATCGCAATCAATCCATATGTTGAGCAACAATTTCCGGAGTTTTCGGGCGTTTCTTTTCAAATTTCAAATGCGATTTCGCCGGAGTTTTTTTCGAGGGGTGCTGAGCAAATAGAAAAAACGAATGATCTTCTGTTCGCGGGAAGTGTTTATCCGCTTAAACGAGTGAAGAATATTTTGGCGGCGATGCATCAATTGAGGTTGAGCGGGCGGAAGGTATCGCTTCGGGTGGCTGGAGGCGTTTCGAATTCAGTGTATATGAGCGAGCTTGAAACGTTTATCCAACAACATGAACTCTCGGATTGCGTCACGTTTCTTGGTCCTCTGCCACAGGCAGAGATCGCACATGAAATGCAGAAATCACGGTGCCTCGTGCTCCCGTCTATTCAGGAGACAGCTCCAATGGTGATTGCGGAGGCACAGGTGATGGGGTTGCCTGTGATTGCGACGGATGTTGGGGGAATCAAATATATGGTGGAGGACGGCGTTTCAGGGTTCGTCATCGAGCCGGATAACATCGACATGCTGGCTGACCGTATTGAAAAGATTCTGAGCGATAAGCCATTGCGGGAATCGATGTCTTCCAATGCCCGGAAAGCTGCGATGCAGTATCACCCCGATGTCGTGGCGGAGAAAACGGCGGCGGTGTACCGGGAGATACTGCGGAAAAGGTCGGATGTGAGTGTTTTAGAGTTAGAAAAGAGGTAAAGTGAAAACAGTATTTGTGATCGGAGCTCCCCGCTCGGGAACCAGTTATCTGGCTCGTTCTCTGGCATTGGCCAATAATGTCGCCTATTGGGAGGAGGCGGGTGCTTTTTCATTGTTCGGGCCCCGAGCAGCCCCGTTTCAGTACTCAGGCATAATGTCGGAGGAAAAAGTTTTTCGCTATAGTACGGTCGGCGCTTTGGAGGGGGCTTTATTTGACCGGTTAAGGTCAAAAGATCGGTTGGAAGACCTTCTCCACAATATGTATTTACATAAAAGCTTGGGAGAGCATGACCTGAAGCCGTCAGGCCGTTTAATAGAGGTGCAAGGTTGTGTATTGGACTCAGAGGGTCGAACACGGGTGGCTTTGTTGCATGAGCGACTTAAAAAGGATCTTCTCGAGGGAGGGATAAAATCAGTCTTTCAGGAAATATTTGAGCAATTCTGTGCGATAACGGGACATTTAACCATTTTAGAGAAGCGGGGTATCAATTTAACGCAAGTTGAGGTTTGATCACCCCAAGATGTTGTGGTTTCTGCCTACGATTTCTTTATAGGTAGTTGGAGGAGATGCGGCGGC
>Ga0307929_1001445_pt1 | contig 17861 bp, 17 predicted proteins | sample AceLakmetage1330_FD_203160 | JGI IMG/M metagenome (GOLD analysis project Ga0307929, IMG submission 203160) | Saline water microbial communities from Ace Lake, Antarctica - #1330 | ecosystem: Environmental > Aquatic > Non-marine Saline and Alkaline > Saline | place: Antarctica: Ace Lake...
TCTAAGCATTACAATATTTGAAAAATCTCCATTAGTTCAGGCTGTTACTGGATCAGCTTACAAAAACGAGAAAGCTCCTAACGTTATACAGTTGAAATTGTTCGATTAAACGTTGGGACATTAGTGATTTGAAGTATTAAATTTTTGATTTTAAATTTTGAAGGAGGATAGAACCATGAATCCAGTTAAACTTACAGAAAATGTCTATTGGGTAGGTGCTGTGGATTGGGATGTTCGTGATTTTCATGGATATTCCACAAACAGAGGTACAACGTATAATGCATTTCTTATTATGGATGAGAAGATAACTCTTATCGATACTGTTAAGAAATCATTAAAGGGTGACATGCTTGCCAGAATTAGAGAAATTGTTGATCCTGAAAAGATTGACTATATCGTGGTGAACCATGTTGAAATGGATCATTCAGGAAGTTTACCAGATATGGTTGACCTGATTAAACCTGAAAAGATTATCTGTTCCAAGATGGGTGAAAAAGCGATTATTCAGCATTTTCATCAGAAAGACTGGCCCTATCAAATTGCAGTACCCGGGGAAGATGTCTGTCTTGGCAAGAAGACACTTGCTTTCCTGGAAACACGGATGCTCCACTGGCCTGATTCTATGTTCACTTATCTTGTGGAAGATCAGATTCTTTTCTCCTCGGATGCCTTTGGTGAGCACCTTGGAACTAGTGAACGTTTTGATGATGAAGTTGACCAGGCGGTTCTTTTGGAAGAACTGACAAAATATTACGCTAATATTCTCACCCTTTATTCACCGTTGGTAAAGAAGCTAATTGCCAAGATTAGAGAGATGGATTTGCAGATCAAGATGATCGCTCCGGATCATGGTGTTATCTGGCGGACAAATCCTGGTATGGCACTTGACGCCTACGACGGATGGAGTCAGGGGAAAAGTGATGGCAAGGCTCTGGTTATTTATGATACCATGTGGCATTCAACTGAAGAGATGGCAAAACGCGTTGGCGCTGGATTGCAGAAAGAAGGAATATCCTATCAACTCCTCAATCTTCGTTATAACCATCGCAGCGATGTGATGCGTGATGTTTTAAATGCAAGTGCCATTGTTCTCGGTTGCCCCACATTAAATAATGGTCTCCTTCCACGAATGGCAGGCTTTCTGATGTATATGCGTGGTCTGCGTCCTCTTAATAAGGTGGGTGCTGCCTTTGGTTCTTTTGGTTGGTCGGGTGAGTCTGTTAAATTGCTGAATACCGCGATGACCGAAATGAAGTTTGATATTGTTGATGATGGTCTGAAGGTAAAATATGTACCTGAAGATGCAGATTATGTTCAGTGTGTGGAGCTTGGCCAGAAGGTTGGGCAGGCAATCAAAGCAAAACAAGCAGAATAGGGAGTCATATGAAAATTCAGATAGATAAAAATGTTGTTGAGTTTGTTCCTGAGAACGAGCAGGAGACTGCTTCCATGGAAACGCTGTGGAGAGTAGTTGTTGATTGTGCTGCGGATAATAAGCGTATGACTGCGATTGGTGAGTATATTCCTTCCAAACAGAATCTTGCCAGATTTCATATAGAAGGTGTTGCAGCGACTACTCAGTATACTGAAGATAAGGCTGTTGAAGAATGTACTGTTATCTGTACGATCTGTAATAAATATATGGGGCTGAAGGGCGGCGATGCCGTGCCTGTATGTTGTGGGCGTCCCATGGAAACTGCTGACTGATTAACAGTTCAACAGCACCTCAAGCGGACGAACTTGAGGCACTGTTGAACTGTTACTGCCATCGTACTTTTTTACCCTCTTAAGAAATTTAAGGCTGAACCGGCCTTAAACCAATTTATCTGCTCCGCATTCAGGGAGTGATTCAACGTGACTTCTGAAGTTGTTCCGTCATCGTGATTGAATTGTGCAGTGATGGTGGAACCCGGAGTTATCTCGATAATACCAATCAAGTCTACAGTATCTCCTTCCTGAACCAAATCATAGTCAGCAGCATCTGCAAAAGTAAGAGGCAGGAGACCCTGTTTTTTGAGATTCGTTTCATGGATGCGGGCAAAGGAGCGGGTAATAACAGCTCTTCCGCCCATATGGCGTGGACACATGGCCGCATGCTCCCGTGACGAGCCTTCTCCGTAGTTGGTGTCACCAACTACAACCCAGTTCTTCCCAGCTGCACTATATTCCCGGGCGATTTTGTTGTATTCCTGTGACTCACCGCTTAATTGATTTTTGGCATTTCCCGGCTCGTCTGTAAATGCATTAATGGCACCACTGAACATATTCCCTGAGATATTGTCGAGATGTCCTCTGAAACGGAGCCATGGTCCTGCAGGAGAGATATGATCCGTTGTACATTTTCCTTTGGCTTTCAGGAGCAGCTGCAATCCTTTGTAATCTTGGCCATCCCATTTGTCGAATGGGCTAAGTATTGCCAGGCGCTCTGACTCCGGAGAAACCTGTACCGTGACACTGGTGTTGTCATCAATGGGGGCCAGAAATCCTTTTTCATCGCGAACGAGATTCTGTTGTGGTACTTCATCAACTTTTCCGGGAGGAGTGAGGGTAAAGGTGGAGCCATCGTCTGCTGTATATTCTGTGGTAAATGGATTGGTCGTAAATGTTCCGGTCATGGCATATGCCAGACAGGTTTCCGGGCTTCCAATAAAGCCGCTGGTTCCAGAGTTGCCGTCATTTCGTTTAGGGAAATTTCGGTTATAGGAGGTGACGATGGAGTTTTTAAATCCCTCATCGATACCTTCACGGTTCCATTGTCCGATACAAGGGCCACAGGCATTTGCAAGGAGGGTCGCTCCGATAGCTTCAAGTTTTGCAAGCTGTCCGTCACGCTCGATGGTTGCCCTGATCTGTTCTGAGCCGGGAGTGATCAGCATGGGGATTTTTAATTTTGCCCCATGGGCAGCAATCTGCTCTGCCATAACGGTAATTCGTCCCATATCCTCATAGGAGGAATTTGTGCATGATCCCACCAGGGCATAAGTGATGTTTTCAGGATGATCGCCGTCTTTTACATACTGGGCCATATTGGCAACAGTGGAGGCACGGTCTGGTGAATGGGGGCCTACAAGGTGTGGCTCAAGGGTAGAGAGGTCGAGTTCAATTACCTGATCAAAGTAGTTTTCGGGACTGGCAAGTACTTCTTCGTCTGCCCGGAGAAGATGCTTATATTTGTCTGCCATTGCAGCGACATCTCCGCGATTACATGCCTTAAGAAATTTGGCCATATGTTCGTCATAGGGGAAGGTGGAGGTGGTTGCTCCAAATTCTGCACCCATATTGCAGATGGTTGCTTTTCCCGTGCAGGAGATGGTGTCGGCTCCGGGACCGAAATATTCAAAGACACGATTGGTTCCACCGGAACATGTTAGCTTGCCGAGAAGATTAAGGATAACATCTTTCGGAGCTGTCCAGCCCTGAAGTTCACCGGTAAGATGGACACCGATAAATTTGGGAAGCAGTACTTCCCACGGCAGTCCCACCATCACATCTACGGCATCGGCTCCGCCAACACCGGAGGCAAAAGCTCCAAGACCACCGGCATTAGGCGTATGGGAATCGGTTCCGAGCATCATTAATCCGGGGAAACCATACTGTTCAATAACCACCTGGTGAATAATTCCAGCTCCCGGCATCCAGCAGCCAAATCCATAGCGTTGCGATGCCGAGGCAAGAAAGTCATACACTTCCTTGTTTTCCGTTCGGGCAATATTGAGATCGCTGTCAGCGCCCTTTTGGGCACGGATAAGATGGTCACAGTGGACGGTTACCGGTACTGCGGCCTCATCCTTGTCAGCCAGCATAAACTGTAAAACAGCCATTTGTGCAGTGGCATCCTGAAGGGCAACACGATCCGGCCTAGTTTTGATGTAAGATGTACCGGCAACAAGTTCGGCGTCAACGGCATTGTCCAGGTGACCATAGAGGATTTTTTCCCCAAAGGTGAGGGCGCGGCCCAGACGTTTACGGACAATTGCAATGTTAGCGTCCATCTTTTTATAAGTGGCTTCGATAAAGGCGGGTGTGGAATCAACCGATGTGTTCATGGATACTCCGGTGGTATTTGTAAAGTAGTATTTAATTTGGTAACGGGTTTTTCAGGAACGAATCTGTTCTTCGTCAAGCATGGTATCCAGAAAATCCAAAATATATTGACGCTGTTTTGCGGTGGTATGAGCAATACATTCACAATGGAGATGGGCATTGCTGCGCACAAGGAGTTCGAAGCAGACGGAATCTTTAGCCACTTCTACACCGCAATAATAGGGCGCACAGTCGGTGTGTTCTTTCTGGATATCTGAGAGCAGTTCTTCCGGCAATACAATCCAGTAGATCCCGGTCATGGGTCCCGTTTTTAAGTTACGTTTCAGATAGGAGTCTATATTGTCCCGCTCCATTGGGGACAGGTCGTCGATAAGGAATTGGCGCATTTTTTTATAGGTGGTTAAGGTGGAAGGTTGATAATCAGATTTATAGGTACTCGGCAGCTATAGCCGACAACGGGCTACGTTCGCTTTTATTTAAAGTAATGTGGCCAAATATACTATGTCCCTTTAATTTTTCAACTGCATAGGAAAGTCCATTAGACGCAGAATCGAGATAGGGGTTGTCAATCTGTTGCGGATCTCCGGTAAAAACCATTTTTGTGTTTTCTCCGGCACGGGAAATAATGGTTTTTACCTCGTGAGGGGTAAGGTTTTGGGCCTCATCGACAATAACGAATTGACGTGGAATAGAACGCCCCCGAATATATGTGAGTGCTTCGAGCTCTACTTGCTGGTTTTTAAGCAGTTTGTCCACCTTTTGCTGAACATGGCCATCGTCCTCATTTCTGCGGTCATGGCGCATCAGGTAGGTGAGATTGTCAAATATTGGTTGCATCCAAAGGTTAAGCTTTTCATCTTTTGTTCCCGGGAGGTAGCCGATATCCTTTCCCATGGGAATAATGGGCCTTGAAACTAGAAGCCGCTCATAACTCTCTTTGTGGATAACACATTCGAGCCCGGCAGCGAGTGCCAGGAGGGTTTTTCCTGTACCTGCCTGACCAATCAGGGTGACCAGACTGATCTCCGGATCAAGAAGTAACTCAAGAGCCATTCGCTGTTCTTTGGATCGCGGATGAATATTCCATGCGTGTTCATTTTTGTCGTTCAGGTGGGTCAGGGTATTTTGTCCCGTTGCACGACCAAGGCCCGAGTGTTTCGGGTTCCCTTCGTCCTGAAGCAGGATAAACTCATTCTCGTGAAAATCAAAGCCCTCTGTTTCAAGGCTTTTGTCTCTATAGAAACGGTCAATAACTTCAGCGGGAACTGTGGATTGCCGCCAACCGGTATAGAGGTCGTCGGCATTGCATTTCTGCTTTTCAAAGTCCATGGTGTCAATACCCAAAGCATCCGCCTTGAGACGAGCATTGATGTCTTTAGAAACAAAAATTACCGAATGACCTTCTTCGTGTAAGCTGTTGGCTACTGCAAGAATGCGATTATCAGCAATGCTCATATCTAGGAGAGCACCCGGCATATCTCTTCGTTCGACGGTGATTTTGAGGGTTCCCCCGTTGTCCATGGCAACGCCATTTTTCAGGGAACCCTTAATGCGAAGTTTGTCCAGTTGTCTGATAACGTGACGAGCGTTGCGGCCAAGTTCGTCGTTATGGCGCTTGAACTTGTCAAGTTCTTCAATGACAGTCATGGGCAGGACTACGTAGTTGTCGGTAAACGAAGTTAGAGAGTCTGCGTTGTGTAGCAGGACATTGGTATCAAGGACAAAATATTTTCTTGTGCTCATATGTTTTTGTATGATTGTGTTGAATTTAGGTGTTTCTAGATATCAAGCCAGGTCGTATCTTTATTTAATATTTCACAACTGTCCTCACGAACTACAGCCATATTTTCAAGGCGTACTCCTCCCCAGCCGGGCAGGTAGATACCAGGTTCTATGGTGACAATCATTCCGGCTTTCAGTTGTTTGTGATTCTGGCTTGAAAGGCGTGGATTCTCATGTACGGCAAGGCCCACGCCATGCCCGAGTGCATGACCAAAATATTGACCATAACCAGCGTCGCTGATAACCTTACGTGCTGCCTTATCCACAGCCGCAGCGCTGACTCCAGCTCTGATTGTTTGTATGCCTGCGAGCTGTGCTTTTCGGACCAGTCGGTGAATTTTGAGATACTTTTGACTGGTCTTTCCAATGTTGAATGTTCTTGTCATATCAGAGCAGTAGCCATCAAGGATAAGGCCCATATCAATCATCAGGGGCTTATGTTTGCAAATTTTAACCGGCCCAGGAACGGCATGGGGAAGGGCACTGCGGGCTCCCGTGGCAACGATGCTTTCAAAACTTGGTCCTTCGGCACCTTGACGTCGCATTGTCGATTCCAGTGCCAGCGCAATATCGATCTCGGTTTGCCCGGGAAATATTGTTTTGTAGACGATCTTAAAAACTTTTTCGTTGAGATGTACGGAACGGCGCAGTTTCTTAATCTCTTTTTCATCCTTAATCAGGCGCATTCTTTCAACTATTCCATCGGTTTCCTGAAGGGTGATGGAGAGTTTCTCACATATGGCCTTGAGCTTTGTGGCCGTGCTATGCAGGGTGTAGTGGCTTTCAAAGGCAAGAGTTGAGATACCAAGATCTGGCAGGAGTTTTTTGAGAAGAGCTTGCTGTCCCTTTGGATACAGCATAACCTGCATCCCTTTTACTTCCTGTTCCGCCTGAATCTGAAAACGAAAGTCAGTGAGGAGGATCGGGTCTTTTCGTGCTGGGATAAGGAGGGTACCAGCACTTTCACTAATGTCATGGTCAGCTGCGGTGTAGCCGCTCAGGTAGCGCCTGTTATGGGGCTGGGTGATCAGGATTGCATCTCTTTTTTTGCGACGCAGAGCAGCCTGAATCTTTTTGATTCGTTTTGAGATACCCATTAACTAAACCGTTGCATAAGCGATTCTTTGCGCTGGTCAAATGCCTGGGTATACTGTTCGTTGAGGTTCGCCTGGGCCTGAGACCACTCTTTTTGATACTGGGGATGTCTGGCGGGATCTATTTCCATCGGATCAGGGCTCTCTCCAGTCTGCTCTTGAAGCTGTTGAGCGAGTTGGGCCCGCATCGCCTCTTCGAGTTGCTGTTTTACCTGCTCTTTATGCTGCGAGTACTGTTGCAGAAGCTGGGTGAGTTCAGCACAGACAGATTCCACTTCACTTTCCGGTTCGTCTGAAAGATCCAGCAACCCGGAAAGGGCCGTGGCACTACTGTTCATAAGCATATCATCTCGTGGGATAACAATATTTCGAACCAGGGATTTTGCCATTCCACGCCTGATAGCCATTTGGTCCGTTGCCGCTTCCTGTTTCAAGGCTTCTGCCAGGTTTGACTGCTTTCCATTCATGAACTCGGTAACCAGGCGCATGCCGTGTTGTTCCGCTTCCTGATCTGCCGGAACGTCTGCCGCCCGTGCCGCCATTCTTGCAGCACGTTCCATAACCATATCCAGTGTACTTCGTATTTCAGCCATAGTGTCCTGTTAAAAGTATAAGAAAAAGAAAATAACCTATCTGTATTTGTACCATAGCACTTAGATATCTTCATTGAAAATAAGTGGCCAAACTAAAGTACCACCTTGTGGCAAAAAAATGTAATTATACCAGTACTGTGGGTTAGGGACGATATCGAAAAGAAGTATTTTTTGTTTTTTTTATACATTTCCTGAAAAAATAACGAAAAAGCAGTTCAAAAAATTCCCTTTAATTCTAGATAGAAATAATGTGGCATAGGTATAAATACCTATAGGTATGCGGTGTAAGTACTAGGTATGTCACCGAAATTAGAGAGTAATACCTATTGAAAATAAAAAAATGTGGTGTATTCTTGTTCATCGTTAATAATTATTAGTTCCACACAATAAATCTTTTATAGGAGATGTAAGATGAAAAAGACAATCACATTGGTAATGACAGGAATTGCAGTGTTACTTTTTGCAAACAGCCAGACTTTTGCTGCCTCGGAACTCGGTTTTGGAGATGATATGGGGGAAGGAATCAGTTTTGCAGAGACGAAGCAGCCCACCGCAAGCTATAGTTATGATAATTCTCTCCCATCTGCTACTGATATGATGACTGAAGGTGTTGTCTTGACCGAGACATTCAAGGATGATGTTGAATATATTGGTGATAATTCAATAGACTCAATGCAGCATTTAATGAGTGGCGGAATTTGCATGGAAACTCTGAGTGAGACGATTGCCACCCGTTAAGAAAACTATTTGTTTGTTTTCTTCAAAGGCAGAGTCATTTTGACTCTGCCTTTTTTTTGTTTTATCAATTAAAGTGAGTTAACCCAACTATCGTTGGATCAATCGAACTCCAAAAAAACCATCAATTTCAGCTCCGGGTACAGGGGCAAAAGAATTGTTATGAAGGAGGGGGTGGGCATCAGCTGCGAGAATTGCTGTGCACTCATCGACCAGGAAGTTTTTGTGAGCAGCCAGGAAGAGCTCAAGGACTTTTTCGTTTTCTTCTTCTTCAAGAGAACATGTGGCGTAAACAATGACTCCTTGTGGCTGAAGGAGTTTCGCTGCCGTATGCAAAAGTCCGAGTTGAGTGTTCTGGTAGGTTTTGAAATCATCAACTCTTCTGTTCCAGCGAATATCTGGATGACGTTGGATAACGCCGGTTCCGGAACAGGGGGCGTCGAGTAAAATACCATGAAAACGTTGAGTGGTGGAACCTGCAAATTCCTGAAGTGTTCCAGGGAAAGCCGTTATGGCTGCCTCTGGATGAAGGCGTTGTATATTGTCAGCGAATTTTTCACGACGACCTTTGTCGGGTTCCGATGCCGAAATTTTAGCCTGAACACCTTTTGCCATTTGCAGTAAAACGCTGGTCTTACCACCCACTCCTGCACAGGCATCAAGGTATTCGCCTCCCTTTAGCATGGGACCAATAAGGTGTGCCAGGAGTTGAGCCCCCTGATCTTGGACTTGAAAATGTCCTTCTGCAAATCCGGGAATATTCGTTACTGTTCCGTGAAAATCATCAAGAATTAAAGCATCTTTTGAGTAGCTTCCCGGGTGACAGGAAATACCATTTTGCTGTAGTGTCCTGCCGTAGGATTTTCTGTCTATACGAGTGGAATTGATCTGCAGGCAGAATGATGCCGCCGTATTGTTCTGGTTACAGATACGTTCCATTTCATCCTTTCCATATCGTTTTTCCCAGCGTTCGGTTAGCCACTCAGGATGGTTAAGAACAGGTTGGTTTGGGGAGGCGATAAGGGCTAGTAGTTCATCTTTTTTACGGATGGAATTTCGGAGAACACCATTTACAAATCCATGGAGTCTTTTCGGAAGACGGGCAGATCGTACTGCTTTGACTGACTCATTAACAGCAGCAGATTCGGGGATTCGGTCAAGAAAGAAGATCTGGAAAAGCCCAACTCGCAGAGCCTGGAGAACGAATGGGTTGAATTTTTTAAGCGGCTGCTTGCAGAGATGCTGCAGCATGATATCGAGTGATTCCCGGTTGCGTAGCAGGCCGAAAATAATAGTAGTTGCCAGCTGCCGATCATTGCTTTCGAGTGGGAACTGGGTCAGGGCTTTGCTGAAAAGAGCATTAACCGGTTTGCGACTTTTCTCTAATTCGCACAGAGTGGTAATGACAACAAAGCGCGCAGATTTCTTCGGTGAAGGAGGCAATGGGAAATTTAAAAATCAGGGTGCTGTGAGGTTATCAATGGCGCCAATAAGCTCTTCTATTGGGGAGCCTTTAGATATAAGGGATGGTGTGTTTTCACCCTTAGCCATGTTTTCCGCTTCATCCGGGGTAACCATACCAGAAAGATAGAGGATCGGGATTGCCGCAGTTGCACTGTCTGCCGCAAGCATGGAACCAATCTTAACGCCATGGGTACCAGGCATGTTGATGTCAAGGATGGCGATATCAGGCAGTTCCCGGGCGATGGTTGCCAGGGCTTCTTCGCCGTTGGTATTATAGGTTACATCCATTCTTCCCGTGCCTTCAAGCTGAATTTTCAGCAGGTCACATGCGTCCTGGTCGTCGTCAATGATTACAATGCGGGTTTGCTGTCCCATGAATTCAATCTCCTGAGTGATTATATAGTTTGTTCATTGTATCAGTATGTTGTGAAAAAAGTAAGAGACTTTTATGTCCAGAGGTCAGAAAAATGGAAATGGGGTGTTTCAGGGCTTTTTGTATGAAATTTGGACAGTATTCAGATACTGGCTGATTTGGGTGCTCAGTTGAATGGCGTGAGTTAAGTCACTGTCTCTGGCCGCCTGTTCCAGGTTGAAGCACAGGTCGCCCAGTTCTTTGAAGCCGTACATCCAGGATGTTCCTTTTATGGTGTGGGACTGTTTGCATAAAGCTTCCATATCGCCAGCTTCTAATGTTTGCAGCAGCTTTTGGGCATCGCCCCGCTTGTTTTTAAGGAATTTAGGGACAAGCTTTTTAATCTTTGGATCAAGGGCAACAGTCGGGATGCTACTTAATGGTGTGATTCGTTTTTTAGGTGTGGGGTCTGTTTCGTTTGTCTGAGTGGAGATGCTCTGGTCGAGGTGCAGGTGAGTGGAGATTGTATGGATGAGAGTAGCTCTTCGTACGGGTTTGGTGAGGTAGTCGGAACAACCGGCATCCATGCATTTTTTTCGAAATCGAACAAAGGCATGGGCCGTGAGTGCAATTATTGGTGTTGCCTCAATGTTCTGTGACTGTTCCCATTGTCTGAGCCTGCTTGTTGCTTCGTAGCCGTCCATAACCGGCATTTCAATATCCATAAAGACAAGGTCAAAGGACGAACGTTTGAAAACATTGACAGCTTCTTCTCCATTTTCGGCGGTTACAAGAACAAAGGGCGTATTGCGGAGGTAGAGGCAGAGGAGGTTACGATTATCTTCGTTGTCATCCACGATCAGGATACGGGCGGGAGGGAGAATGGTACAGCTTGGTGGCGAAGCGGTAGGGTGATCTGCTGTGGGCTGAGGATTAGAGAGAGCTGGGCGGAAGGCACATGTGAAGTGAAATGTCGATCCTTTTCCAGGTATGCTTTCCAGCCAGATTCGGCCCTGCATAATTTTTGTGAGCTTCTGGGAGATGGTGAGGCCAAGGCCAGTCCCTCCGTATTTTCGTGTTGTAAGGGAGTCGGCCTGGGTGAAGCTGTCAAATATGAGTTTCTGCTTTTCTTTTGGAATACCTATCCCGGAATCTTTAATTGAAAAAAGGAGATTGAAATCAGAATCAATAGCGACGGTGATTTCAACCGTACCGTTTTCGGTGAATTTGAGACCATTTCCCACAAGATTGATAAGAATCTGGCGAATTCGCGTGGGATCACCACAGATACCATTGGGGACATTTTTGTGAATATGAACCGAGAGCTGTGTGTTCTGTTCTACTGCTCGTACTGAAAGAATTGAAAGAACGGAATCAAGCAGAGAGGGAAGGTGAAAATCAATGGATTCAAGCTCTGTCTGGCCAGCCTCAATTTTTGAAAGATCAAGGATATCATTAATAATTTCCAAAAGACTTTCTCCGGCAGAGCGAAAAATTCGTACGTAGTTGCGCTGTTCGTCGGTGAGGGGGGTGTCGCTCAGTACTTCAGCCATGCCAATAATGGAGTTTAAGGGGGTGCGGATTTCATGGCTCATCGAGGCAAGGAATTCTGTTTTAGAGTGACTGGCCTCCTCGGAAAGATGGATCAGTCGTTTGTTCTCGAGCAGCATGTCGTAGAGATGGAGGTGGTTACGAACTCGGGCCAGTAATTCCTGGCGATTGAAGGGCTTGGCAATATAGTCATTTCCCCCGGCATTGAAGCCTTCGATGATGTCTTCTTTTTGTGAAAGTGATGTAAGAAAAATAAGTGGGATATCTGAGAAAATTTCGTCATTTTTCAATTTACGACACAGCGAAAAACCGTCCATTCCAGGCATCATGACATCAAGGAGGATAATGTCGGGGGCCTGACTATGTATCTGCTCAAGAGCTTCTTTCGAGTTGTTTTTGGTGATAACAGTGTATCCTTCTTCCTGAAGGATTCTGGTGAGAAGGCGGAGGTTAACCTGATGGTCGTCTACCACAAGAACGGTATGGGTTGAAGAATTTTGCATTTTCTGATTTTACCATAGCAATGTTTAAAAGCATAGAGGAGAGAATTGACGATTCTGGGGTGTGGCTTCAATAACAGTTTTTTTGATATTTATGATAGACATTCTTGATAAGGATTGGTATCATCACGGCAGTTTAACGCTTGTGACAGAGAAGTGGGTTTACGGGTATTAGTAACCTGCTATAATTTTTTAATTTTTCTTTTTTTCAGGAGAGTATTATATGAAGAAGATTACATGGGCACTGGTTGCCACGGTTGTAACTCTTGTTATTTCTGCCGGATTTGCTCAGGCATCCACTAAGGAAGAAGTTCAGAAACGCGGAGCTCTTCAATGTGGAGTTTCCACTGGTCTTCCAGGATTTTCCATTGCTGATGAAAAAGGTGTATGGGCAGGTATCGATGTCGATGTGTGTAAAGCTATCGCTGCTGCTACTCTTGGTGATGCAACCAAAATCAAATATGTGCCATTAAATGCCAAAGAGCGTTTTACTGCTCTGCAGTCTGGTGAGGTTGATGCTCTTGTTCGTGGAACCACCTGGACTCTTACCCGTGACTCTTCACTTGGTTTGAACTTCACCGGTGTAAACTATTATGATGGTCAGGGCTTTATGGTTTCCAAAAAGCTCGGCGTGAAATCAGCTCTTGAGCTTGGTGGCGCTGCTGTTTGTATTCAGGGCGGAACCACTTCTGAATTGAATCTTGCTGATTACTTCAAAGAGAATGGCATGGAGTATAAGGCAGTAGTATTTGATACCCATGATGCAACTGCAGCAGCATTTGATAATGGCCGTTGTGATGTTCTTACCTCTGATCAGTCTCAGCTTTACGGATTGCGTACTCATCTCTCCAAGCCTGAAGAAGCTGTGGTACTTCCTGAAGTTATCTCCAAAGAACCTCTCGGACCTGTTGTCCGTCAGGGTGATGATGCCTGGTTTAATATCGTTAAATGGACTCTCAATGCAATGATCGAGGCTGAGGAGCTTGGTTTAACTTCTGCGAACGTTGATGAGATGAAAGCAAATTCCAAAAGCCCTGCTGTTCACAGACTTCTTGGTCTTGAAGGAATTGCCGGTAAAGGTCTTGGTCTGAACGATGACTGGGCTTACCAGATTATTAAGCAGGTTGGTAACTATGGTGAGATTTTTGATCGCAATGTAGGCGCAGGCTCTCCATTGAAAATTGCTCGTGGCTTGAATGCACTCTGGAGTAAGGGCGGTATTATGTATGCGCCTCCAGTTCGCTAATTCAGTTATTGACTGAAAAAGGGACGCTTTCCAATTCGGAAAGCGTCCCTTTTTTGTTTTCTTAAAGATGAAAAAAGAGACTAAAGGCAGAAGGCTGAAGGGTCAGCTATAGAGACTTCAGCCTTCTGCTTTCAGTCTATCAACTCTGGTAGTACTATGTCCAAAATATCTCAAAAACAGCACTGGTGGAATAATGCCCAGCATAGGTCGCTGTTCTTTCAGGTCGTGCTGGTGGCCATGATCGTGGGGTTCTTCTGGTTTATCGGAACGAATACCATGGCAAATCTGGAGAAAAGAGGAATCTCAACAGGTTTCGGCTTTTTGTCTCTAAAAGCGGGCTTTGGAATTCTTCAGACTCTTATTCCCTATGATGAATCCTATTCCTTTGGGCGGACCTTTGTCGTTGGTCTTTTAAATACTCTGCTTGTTTCCGGGCTTGGTATCATTTTTGCTACAATTATCGGTTTTACCGTTGGGGTTGCTCGTTTATCCAATAACTGGCTGATAGCAAAACTGGCCGGTATTTATGTGGAAATGTTTCGCAACATTCCATTACTGTTGCAGATTTTTTTCTGGTATTTTGCTGTTCTTCGCGCATTGCCTTCTCCCAGGCAAAGTTGGGCTGCCAGTGACGTGGCATTTCTGAATATCAGGGGACTGTACCTTCCACAACCAATATTGGGTGACAGCTTCAGTATTGTGGGCTGGGTCTTTGTGCTTGCTATTGTTGCAACAATTATCATTAGACGATGGGCAAGAAAACGTCAGGAGAATACTGGACAGCAGTTTAAGATGTTCCGGGTTGGCTTTGGACTGATTGTCGCTCTGCCTCTGCTTGTGTTCTTTGCACTTGGTGCACCTCTTACCTGGGATATTCCAAAACTGCAGGGTTTTAACTTTCGTGGTGGAATGACGATCATTCCCGAACTCACTGCACTGCTGGTGGCGCTTTCTGTTTATACTGCAACCTTTATTGCTGAAGCGGTACGATCGGGAATCCTGGCGGTCAACAGTGGACAGACTGAAGCGGCATCGGCCCTTGGTCTGCATAAGAGTAAGGTCTTAAAGCTGGTTGTTATTCCTCAGGCCATGCGGGTTATTATCCCGCAGTTAACATCTCAGTACCTGAATCTGGTAAAAAACTCATCTCTTGCCACTGCGGTTGGTTATCCCGATCTGGTGGCCGTTTTTGCAGGAACCACTCTGAATCAGACTGGACAGGCCATTGAAATTATAGCCATGACCATGAGCGTTTACCTCTTTGTCAGTCTCACTATTTCTGGAATTATGAACTGGTACAATAAGAAAATTATGCTGGTGGAGAGATAATATGACTGTACATATAACGAGTCCGAGTCCATCTCTGCCACCACCTGCAAGCTCTGTGGGTGCGGTGGGCTGGATGAGGCAGAATCTGTTTTCTTCTCCGCTCAATAGCATATTTACTCTTGCAGGTTTTTATCTGATCTATAGTCTTCTGCCACCAGCAATTAACTGGGCAATATTCCAGGCCGATTGGGTGGGAACAACGAAGGAAGCGTGTACCAGCGATGGTGCCTGCTGGGTATTTGTTGGAGTGCGCTTGAACCAGTTTCTCTTTGGCTTTTATCCGCCGTCTGAATACTGGCGTGTTGTGGTTGCATTTTCTCTGATTGGTGCTCTTGTCGCCTGGTTACTGATAGATCGTTTGCCCAAAAAAGGTCTGGTTGGTTTATTTACCATATTTTGTTACCCGATAATTGCCTATTATCTCTTTTATGGTGGTGCTTTCGGTCTTCCGGTTGTGGAGACTTACAAGTGGGGCGGCCTGATGCTGACCCTGATTCTTGCTACTACCGGGATGTTTTTCTCCTTTCCCATTGGGATTATCCTGGCGCTAGGGCGTAGATCATCCATGCCTATAGCCAAGTCCATGTCCGTTGTTTTTATTGAGTTCTGGCGTGGAGTACCGCTTATCACCGTTTTGTTTATGTCCTCGGTTATGCTTCCGATGTTTATTCCGGAAAACATGCAGATCGACAAACTGCTCCGGGCAATGATTGGAATTATCTTCTTTCAGTCCGCTTATATGGCAGAGGTAGTACGTGGCGGGTTGCAGGCTATTCCACGGGGACAGTTGGAGGCCGCTGAAGCCCTTGGACTTTCCTATTGGAAATCGATGTTTTTTATAATTCTGCCCCAGGCCCTAAAGATGGTTATCCCTGGAATTGTGAATACTTTTATCGCCCTTTTCAAAGATACAACGCTGGTTCTGATTATCGGACTCTTTGATTTGCTTGCCGTTGTTCAGGCAGCCTTTGCCGATCCTAAGTGGCTTGGGTTCTCGGTGGAAGGCTATGTCTTTGTGGCAAGTGTCTATTGGGTGTCCTGCTTTTCAATGTCCCGGTATTCGCAACATCTGGAGAAAAAACTTCATACCGGGCATGCACGATAACTGGGAAGTAGGACGAATTTTTTTAAGATCAATCACATTATAAAAGAGTAAAAATATGACAGCTACACAAAGTGAACAAAACAGTTCTGATGACGTGATGGTGGAGTTGCGTAATGTCAATAAGTGGTACGGTGATTTTCATGTTCTGAAAAACATCAATTTAAAGGTCTCCAAAGGCGAGCGGATAATTATCTGCGGTCCTTCCGGGTGTGGTAAATCCACTCTTATTCGCTGTATGAATCGCCTTGAAGAACATCAGGAGGGTGATATTATTGTTTCAGGAGTTACCCTTGATGATGACTTGAAACGCATCGATACTGTTCGTCGTGATATTGGAATGGTTTTCCAGCAGTTTAATCTTTTTCCTCACTTGACTGTGATAGAGAATTGCTGTCTGGCTCCTATTTGGGTTCAGAAAAAGCCCAGAAAAGAGGCGGAAGCCACTGCTATGAAATACCTGGAACGGGTTCAGATTGCAGATCAGGCAGCGAAGTTTCCAGGTCAGCTCTCCGGTGGTCAGCAGCAGCGTGTGGCCATTGCCAGAAGTCTCTGTATGAATCCATCCATTATGCTTTTTGATGAGCCAGCTTCGGCCCTTGATCCTGAAATGATCAAAGAGGTGCTTGATGTTATGGTCGATCTTGCTCGTGAAGGAATGACCATGCTCTGTGTTACCCATGAGATGGGCTTTGCCAAGACTGTTGCAAATCGAGTTCTTTTTATGGATGCGGGAGAAATTATTGAAGAAAATGAACCCAATGAGTTCTTCGATAATCCTCAATCGGATCGAACCAAGCTCTTCCTGAGTCAGATTCTTTAGGAAGTAGAATGGCTGCAATACATTGGCTTCAGCACGTGCCCTTTGAGGGGCTCGGTTCTATTGAACGATTGTTGATTGATCAAGGCCATAATCTTTTTTGTACCAGACTCTGGGCCGGGGATGCTTTACCTCCTCTCGATTCATTTGATGCTCTGATTGTGATGGGCGGGCCAATGGGGGTATATGATCACGATGACTATTCGTGGCTGCTTGAAGAAAAACAGTTTCTCGGTGAAGTGATAGCTCGTGATATTCCTACCCTTGGAATTTGTCTTGGAGCTCAATTGCTGGCCGATGCACTTGGAGCGAAGGTGACTTCTAATCCGGAGAAAGAGATTGGCTGGTTTCCGGTGACCCGTAACGATACGATTCCTGGCTTTCTGGCACCTGTGCTTCCGATCGATATGACTGTTTTCCATTGGCATGGCGATACCTTTGGTATTCCTGAAAATGCCGTTTCTCTCTACTCGAGTAAGGCCTGTGCTCATCAGGCTTTTCTCTATAAGAATCATGTTCTTGGGTTCCAGTTTCATTTGGAAACTACGCGGGACAGTGCGGCCACACTAATTGATAATTGTCGTGTTGAATTGGTTCAGGGGGCTTGGATAATGTCGGAACAGGACATGCTGAGTTGTGGCAATTCATTTGATACAATCAATGAGTGCATGGCAAGAGTTCTTAAGAAATTCTTTTCCCTGCAGGGATAAAAAACGTATAACGGAGGTTTGGTATGAATAGAATAGTATTCGTAGTTCTGGCTTTTGGAATTATAGGGAGTGCTTCTTTAGCTTGTGCTCAGGAAGGAGTTGTCGAAGAGGCTCCTGTAGTTGAAAAAGCTTCAGGATGGCAAAAAGCTGGTGATGAAATTGGCGAAGCGGCAGATGCTGTTGGGGATGCTACAGCAGATTCATCCAAAAAAGCATGGAAGGCTACTAAAGATGGTTCCGCAGAAGCCTGGGATGCAACCAAAGAAGGTTCGCATGAAGCTTGGGACGCGACGAAAGAAGGATCCGAAGAAGCTTGGGATGCTACTAAAGAAGGATCCGAAGAGGCTTGGGATGCTACGAAAGAAGGATCCGCTAAAGCCTGGGATTCAACAAAAGAGAAAAGTAAGTCAATCTGGGAAAAGGGTAAACAAAAATTACACGATGCAACTGCACCTGATGCTGTTAAGCCAGTGGGTGACTGATCCAGAATATTTCCTGTAGGAATAGCTTTTGAGCTGAAGTAAAAAAAAGCCCCGGAC
>Ga0307929_1001446_pt1 | contig 17843 bp, 18 predicted proteins | sample AceLakmetage1330_FD_203160 | JGI IMG/M metagenome (GOLD analysis project Ga0307929, IMG submission 203160) | Saline water microbial communities from Ace Lake, Antarctica - #1330 | ecosystem: Environmental > Aquatic > Non-marine Saline and Alkaline > Saline | place: Antarctica: Ace Lake...
GGACGAGGAAGGGTTCAAATGGAAGCGCCAGCAGAGTTGGTTCCATGAAGTGGAGAAACACGACCCCGAATTCGTGGAAAAAAGGGGAGCATAATCCAGACCTATGTGGCTCCTCCGCCCCGCACCAGGGTAATCTGTGTAGACGAAATGGGACCGATTGCGGTTAAGACCTACCCCGGAGAGGAGTGGAAACTGGGAAGAAACCGGGCAACCTTCGAGCCGGATTATGGACGGCGAGGCAAACTCTGGATCCATGGCGCCTTTGAACCGGCCACTGGGCAGGTGGTGACAATTCTCAGTCCCAGACGAGATAGTGCCAGCCACATCCAATTGTTGGAGCAGATTTTGGTCGAGCTTCCAGCTGATCGCTATCTGATTATCGAGGATAACCTGAGTACCCATACCAGTCGCCAAACCAGGCTCGCCTTGACTGCCTGGCCCGAAGTTCAGGTTCAGTTCATCCCCAAGTATGCTTGTTGGCTGAACCTGATCGAGCCTTGGTGGAAGCAGTTGCGCTCTTTGGCTCTCAAAGGTCGGCGCTTCGAGACCCTGGACGAATTGACCCAGGCCCTGAATGCCGCTTTGGATTACTGGAACACTCATAAGCATCCTTATCATTGGAAGAAGAAACCTCAAGAACAAGTGACGTTGTTAGGCGGTTTCAATGTCAGACCTATACCACAACCCTTATGAAATTAGCGAGAACACCACTAAGGCTATGTGGTTCTGACATTGGCATCGTCTCCAGAGGCAGCCAATGGCTCCTCAGTTGATGACTCCATCTCCCGATACGGGGGCAATTCAACATCCCACTCCAGGTTGAAGTCGGCTTCTGGTGGCTCCCAGTATGTCCCGCCTGACTCCGACGCGACAGCCTTGAACGTGTGCTCGATGCCGCCGAACATGGCCATGCCCCATACCGTGTGGGTGTACCCGTTGAACGCTGCGCTGAAGCACACATCCGTGATCTCGGTGATCGCAGTGACCTTTGCAGGTTCGTCGGGATCAATTCGTTCCCAGTCCTGTAATATCCCGCTTTTCCCAATGACTCTAATCGTGCCATACGTCCCTCCCCTTGTCTATACAACGAGGGAGGCCACATTTTCGCACTCATAGAGGGCAAGGGGAGGTCGCAAACTGGAACGGCAGAATTTGCCTCTCCGATTGTCAAGCAAAGTCTCCATGGAGACTCCCCCCAAAGGCTCCAAGTCGAGAGTTGTGTGCAGAGCTTGAGGCGGTCTGGATGCGACATGCGCGGCGGGGTCAAGTCCGAGATTTCCTGTAAAAAGGGCGGCGCGAGTCATGCGGCAAATTCCTTGGAAGTGACAGCGACTTCGGATTGTTGACCATCGACGAGTAGTCCTAGTTCGCGTTGAAGGAGTCTGAGTTGCTGGATCTCAAACTCGGTCATACGCACATTGCACCATCTGTGGCTAGCCCGCCACAGCGTGGCGAAGACCAGTTTCAGGCAACTCTTTTCGGTGAAAAACCGAGGGATCGTCTTAGTGCGCCTGCGTTGTTCCAGGAAACTGCGTTCCAGCAAATTGGTTGTTCTGATCCGCTTATGGTGTATCTTTGGGCAGCGCAGATAGGCGATACAGGCATGCCAATCGTCCTGAAACGATTTCATGGCCGCTGGATAAAGAGATTGGTAGTTGTTCAACACCTGAGCCGCAATCATCTCGGCGACCTCCTGGGTGGGTGCATAGTAAGCTGCCTGCACAGCCGCTTTGACTTCCTGGCGAGCGCTGTCGGGGACTTTTCCCAAGACATTGCGGATCTTATGAGCCAAACAACGTTGACGCAGACTCTTGTGGAAAACCTCTTCAACTGCTCGGATCAGGCCAGGCGCACCATCGGTGGTAATCATGATGGGTATTTGCAGGCCACGTCTGATCATATTGCGCAGGAAGTCCAGCCAATTGTCGTAAGACTCCTTGTTGCCCAGTGCCAGGTGGAGCATCACCCTACGTCCATCAGCGCAGATTGCCCATCCACACAATATGCCATCCTTCCCGCCACCTTGTTGGCGCAGCGATTCGTAGACCGCATCCAGAAACAAGTATTTCACCTCAAAACCGGACAAATCCCGTTCACTGAAGGCTTCGTACTCGTGCCACAGGCTTTCAGTCAACTCACTCACGGCTGTCCGGCTCAACAGTCGGGTGCCTGTTGCATCTTCAAGTGCATCTTCAATATCTCGCGTCGACAAACCTCGCGCGTACATCTCGACAGCCAGCCGTTCCAACACATCGCTGTTGCCTCGCAGAAATTCCATCAATCGAGACCGGTAGGTTGCCGCATCTCTTACTTGTGGTACTTGTACCTGAATGGCACCTTCGGCTGTGCTGATACAACCCGCTTCATAGCCGTTGCGATACCCTCGGTGCTCTTGATCTGGTTTGCGGCGTTGCTAGTGCTCTCGGCCCAGATAGTCCGTTACTTCTTGCTCCAACATCTCTTGGATCAGCCGTTCCGTGCCCAGTCGAACAAGACACGTGGCAAGGTCTTCTTCACCTTCAAGGCCACTGGCGAGCATATCTTTGATTCTCTGGTGTATCTGATGACTTGGTGGTATCCTTTGCATGGCGTGAGGTCCTTTCCAGCCTGTTCTTGCAGGCTTTGGTGATGTGTTGATACACCACATTGTACCTCACGCCGCTTTCTTTTTACAGGAGTATACGGACATCACCCTTGATCATATAATCCTTATGCTAGGAACCTCCTGAAAAACCCCCGGATTTGAGGGTACAGTACCTGAGAACAGGAATCTCACAACACAAAACGATGCCGGTTAGTATCCGAAACAGATGTTTGGGCTTAGTGGCCTGAAGGAATGGGCCGGTGACGGCCAGTCTCCAGGTCTACTTTCTGGTGTTATGCAGACATCATGGCTTCTCCAGACTGTTCTGGCATAACAAAAACCGTTGCCAGATCACATCCCTTGTCTTGAGCCAAGGTGAATAGGCGCTTCAAGTTCACGGCAGCCCCTGTCCATAAGCGTTGGAGTTGCCGTTTCTTGCCGCCCAGGTAGCGAGTATCCCGGATACCGTGCCGGGCCACTTCCCCAATTTTACGCTCAACCTGACTGCGAGTGCGATACATCTCTTTGTATTCCGGGGTCGCCTGTCGGGCGCGTGTCTTTTGCAGTAGTTTCTCGTGGGCGTGTGTCCTCACGGTTCGTCCACTGATCTTACTTCGCACGCATGCCTCGAACAATGGACAGGTGGCACACACCGGGCGCGCAAAAGTGAACTGCAAGATGTCTCGCCCTTTTCTGTCTCGACCAGGCTTCCCGGTCACGCTATGGCCCTGGGGACAAATGATTGTCTGACCTTCCAGATCGATATCGAAAGCTGACTTGGCTACCTCCGGGTCTTTCGGTCGACTGAATGACGTCACTACGTCAACCCCTCGTCCCTTGTGCTTTACACAGGCCGCCAGGTTGTCGCCGGAATTGTATGCACCATCAACAATCACCCGCTCTACCTCAACACCAGCGTGCTGTTCCACACGCTCGATTGTGGGCATAAGTTGCTGTCCATCGCTGCCAGGCGCCTGCATATCGGTGATGTCCAGAATCAATGCGTTCTCCGGCTCCGTCGCCACCGACACCTTGAAGCCGTCAAACCGTTGCCTGGCACTCTTTCGCCCGTGTCGCATCTCTGTGTCTGTAATGCTGATAATCCGGTCCGGCGCTGTGCCCCGACCAATTTTGGGGTTGCCCCTCTCATCCTCATCCAGGTCGTCTCCCAAGATCTTGGTCAATAGCCACCCCACGCTCCGAACCTCTTCGTCATCCATCTGCTCTGCCGTCAACGCCAAAGCAGCCTCCGCGTCTTGCACCAACACCTTCAATTGGGCCGATCGCTGCTCTGCATCCGACCAATCAATGCCCGCTTTCCGATCCTGCTCAAGGTATCTGCTTACCAGTGACTGGCCTCGAGCAGACAGGCTGTGCCGTTTGCCTGCTACATCAAACCCCGCTGTTTTCAACAATTTGCGTATCCCTTTGCGCAGCAAGGTGTAACTGTCCTGTACCGCCCCTGCCCCTTTGGCTGACGTGGTGTCGATCAGCATTGTCACCCTCTCCGGGATGAACCCTGCCGCCCGTCCCACTTCTATCAGCCGATCAAATGCATATCGCTCTCGGGCGTGCCTCACCAAGCGCTTTCGGAATACCACCAATGTGCTCGGGTCAATCCCTGCAAAATCCAGGGGCAGATTGAGGGCCACTTTCCAGCGCATATCGTACTTCATCCGCTCTACCGCTTCTCTATCCGATACGTCGTCGTAAAACTGCAGCAGTAGTACGCCGCACATCAACGACGGCGGGATGCTCGGCCGTCCATTGCCAGCGCAATACATCTCCGCCAGATCATCGTCTTTGAACAACCTGTCACTCACCGCTCCCATCCGACCGTAAAACGAGTCCGCTGCCACCCGGTGTGGTACACTTTGCGCATCGAAGTAACTCCGTTGCGGATTGCGCCGTCTCAGCATCTATTCCTCTCCCTGTTACCAAGATTGCACAAGTATACCATTTGTTTCCGCTCCCCATGAATTCACACCCAACACTTTTTCAGCACTTTCCTAGCGTCGCTCTTGTCTCCAGGGTGGACGACATCACCGGAATCGGTGGACGATTTCATCGGAATACGCACATGTACACTATGTTTTCTTTAAACTAAAACGTCAGCAGTAGGGTAAAGAATATTATTTGAAAACGACGTCACCTTAGCTAATCTCTGTTATCATACTGGTTTGAAAAACTTCAGTGATAGTAGAGGTAAAGGAGCATGCTTAAGGTGAACAAGATTGAACAAATACGACGAGCATACTACGTGGAAGGCAAAAGTATGCGTCAAATAGAACGGGAATATCATCACTCCTGGCGCACGATCAAGAAGGCATTAGCGAGTCCGGGGGAAGGGGAGTACACGCTCAAAGAGCCGCGGGAGGCACCGGTACTGGGGCCGTACAAGGCACAGATCAAGGAATACCTGGCCGAGAATGAGCGACTGCCGGGTAAACACCGGTTGACGGGGCACCGGATCTTTCAATTGCTACAAAAGGAAGGATATGCAGGTAGCGAGTCAGGGGTGATGGTGTACCTGTGGCAGCTACGCAAAGACAAACGGAAAGTCAAGGTCTTTTTGCCGCTGGAATTTGACCCGGGCGAGGATGGTCAGGTGGATTGGGGAGAGGCGCAGGTGATATTGGCTGGGGAACAGGAGACGGTCCAAATCTTTGTGCTGCGGCTGTGCTACTCACGCAAGATTTTTGTGATGGCCTTTCCCACGCAGAAACAGGAATGTTTCTACGCCGGGCATGTGGCGGCCTTTGCCTACTTTGGCGGTTTTCCTCGCCGCTTGAGCTACGACAATCTGACCACCGCAGTCAAGCGCGTGTTACAAGGCCGTAACCGGGAAGTCCAGGAACGGTTCATTCAGTTTCGCAGCCACTATTTGTTTGAGAGCCATTTCTGTACGCCCGGGGCGGGTCACGAAAAAGGGCGGGTAGAAGGTGGAGTGGGGTATGCCCGGCGCAATTTTATGACCCCTTTGCTGGAAGCGACGGATTTCGATGATCTGAATGAACAGTTGCGACAAGCATGTCGGCAAGATGACCAACGTCGGGTGGATCGGCAAGCCCAGACCATCGGTGAGGCCTGGCAGCAAGAACAACCCTTGCTGTGTGCGTTGCCGCCGCAGCCCTTTGACTACTGTCGGGAAGTGACATCCCGGCTCAATGGGTACAGCCAGGTCGAGGTGGATACCAATCGTTACAGTGTGCCCACCGACCGGGCCATGGCTGAGATGCGGGTCAAGCTCTTTCCCTTTGAGGTCAGGATTTATCGACCGGGCGAGCCGAAGGCGGTGGCCGTACACCCGCGCTGCTATGGTCTGCAGCAGGATATTCTGGACCCGCTGCATTACCTGCCGTTGCTGGCCCAACGCCCGGGAGCGCTCAATCATGCCAAACCGATCCGCCAGTGGCGCTCAAAGTGGCCGGCGGTTTACGAACAACTGCTGTCAGAATTGCAGCGCCGGTACCCTGACGGGGCCGGGGTTTGTCAATTTATTCAGGTCCTCCAGCTTCATCAACAGCATCCGGCTGAGTTGGTTGAACAAGCCGTCATCCAGGCCCTGGAACATCATTGCCCGCACCCGGACGGGGTGCAATTGTGTCTGCGTCAACTGGCGCAGCCGGAGCAGACCCCGGTCACGCTGGATTTGAGCGAGCATCCCCAGTTGGTCGGGGTCGGACAACAACCGGTACGTCTGGAACTTTACGATCATCTGTTGCAGGGAGGCCAAAATGGAAACTAATCTGCTGCTTGAAAGCCATCTCAAAACCCTGCGTCTGGCCACTTTTCGGGAACAATACCGTCAGGTGGCTGAAGATGCCGCCGGCAATAATCTGGGCTATGACCAGTATCTGCTGGCTCTGGCTGAACAGGAAGTGGCCCAGCGCCATATTAACAGCCAGCGTCAACGCATCAAGGCGGCCCGCTTCCCGGTACTCAAAGATCTGGCCGATTTCGACTTCAGTGCCATCCCCCAACTCAACAAACAAAAGGTATTGGACTTGGCCCGCGGTGAATACATCAACAAAGCCCAGCCGATCATCCTGGTTGGTCAACCTGGCCTGGGGAAAAGTCACGTCGCTTCCGGGTTGGCCTTAGCGGCCTGTCGGCAGTGTCACCGGGTGCGCTTCTACAATGCCGCCGCTCTGGCTAACGAACTCAGCCTGGCTCGGGAACAACAACGACTGCCCAAATTCCTGGCTACCGCGCTCAGACAACAATTGATCGTTGTGGACGAGTTGGGCTTTATCCCTTTCTCCACTACCGACGCTCAATTGATGTTTCAGTTCTGCTCCACCTTGCATGAAAGGGTCGCCCTGATCATCACCACTAACCTCAAATTCGCCGACTGGACCCAGGTTTTCGGTAGTGAGCAATTGACGGCCGCCCTCCTGGATCGCTTGACCTTCAAGGCGCATATCCTGGAATTCATCGGGGAGTCTTTCAGATTTCGTCAGCGGATGCAACAACAAGATCAGTCAGCCTGATTACCTACAATGGCCTGTGGACTTGTGGACAACTTTCCGCTACGCTCCAAGTTGACCACAGGGCCCACAGGCTCTGCGACGACGGCCTATTCATCCTGAAAGGAGGTGCTGCTGTTTTCAATTATAAAAGTGCAAGTTTAATTCTATCAGTGACGTCGTTTTCGATTAAAAAGTGCTGGCGTTTTCATTTGACAAAAACAACACTACAACAGGCTTCTGTTGCCCATGTGCGCGTAGGCTCTTAGCTATGTCCTCTACATGGCCCTTGCGAGGATTACCCTCAAGGACCTTCATCTGTACTACAGGCATAGCCAGGGAGTGCAAGGCTGGGCTTATGTAGCTCAGATCTGTGCTCTGCGAGGGCCTGATGATGCTGTCTGGTGTGTGTCAGGGCAGAGCACAAAGATATTTCTACCGCCCCCCCTCCATGTTCGAGGCCACCCCCCATGCACCTCGGCGGACCTATTCATGACATGCGGTCCCATTTTGACATTCGGGGTTGTGACTCTCACCAGCACCATTCAGGATTCTATCGCACCGCCAATGCCTGTTGACAAAGCCTACGGTGAATCCTCCCCAACGCATCCACATCATCCAAACCAAATCCACCGCGCCGGCCATACCAGGGGAAAGTCCCGCTCAGGCATCTCACACGGGCAGGGCGATGGTCTTGCCAGCATAGTGTCCAGGTGTTTCTGGCATACGCAGGTCGGTGCAGGTGGGTCGATGTCTATCACCCCATAGCCTGCTGCATGCTGCCACTGTAGCAGGTCGAGGATTCAGCTTATGGTGCTCATTGGCACACTGCTTGTCAGGCAAACCGGCGTCTGACACCCTGTACGATTGCCAGCAGAATAACCCCCTAGCATATGTAGAGACACAGTGACGTGGCGGTTACAAGGCGGATGGCGGCGAGCAGATTCGAACTACCGACTAAGGGCTTATGAGTACTTCCATCCACTGTCATCGCGGGCCGCGTGGGGATGGAAGTACCTCTAGGTATGTTCTTTGTAGAGATGCCCGAATGTCCTAAGGAACAGGTCCAGGAGAGGTTTGCTCCACATACAAGGTGAGCCTATGCCTTATCCACAATACGAATTCCTCAGGAGAGCAGATCTCTTTCGTTTCCAATCCCCCAGCCAAGCAGAGAGCAATGTGCATCAAGTCATCGTAGGATGCTACAACGTCAAAACCGTTCGCCTGCAAGCATACTCCCATGACAGATATTCCGGTGCGCTTGTTGCCGTCGTGAAAGACGTGATAGGCAATCACGGTCCATGTCAGAATGGATACCTTGTCAACGAGGGTGGGATATCGATCAATACCAAACAGTGGGTGCTGAATTGCGTCCAGCACCCACTCCAGACTACCGGGATTCAACAGGTTGTCAACCCCTTGATATAGTCCGCCAGTCAGCTGTATGTGCTCTCGGTTCAGGCGCACAATCCTCTCGCGAGTTGGGATGATCAAACTTTGGACAATCTCTCCCAAAGCTCCGCGTACTCACGCAGAACCCGTTGGGCTGTTTTATCCCAAACATTTCTTTCCTGATTGCGTCGTACGTCCGCCGGTGACACATCGTGGAATACTCCTACATTGGTGATTTCTTGCGCCACCAGGTTTACGATCTCAACACTTGTGGTTTGCGAAGTTGGGCCTGGTCTCACATCTTGGTAAGGGAAAAGCATCTTGGCCTCCTATCCCACTTTCCATGATTTGCGCGAAATCCAGTTGAAATCCCTTTGCGTGACTGCCGCGATATCAATTTGGCCTCCGCAGAATTCTGGCCCGAGAACGAACCTGAATCGACCTATGACTACGTTCAACAGGTAGTTGGCATAGTCAATGGCGTCCTGGAGTGGCATTTGGGCAAAGGGTACAACATACTGCAGAGGTTGGATAATCGCCATTATCTCTGATTCTGGAATGCCACATTTCTCGGAAAGCACTCGCGGTACTCTATCATCACGTCCGAAGTGCAATCTCACGATTGGCTCTGTCATGCCGAACCAACTTGCGCCAAAGTCCGGTTTTCCATCTTTGTCTGGACGCTGATTTGCGACTTCTTTGTCAAAAGGCACTATGAATCGCCAAATCTCTGGGAAGAACTCCCCCTGTGAATACCCCGCAACAATCATTCCAATCGACGGCAAGTCCTCTTGGGGAGTGTTGGCATACTCATCTTCATAGATCCTTTTCAGGTGTTCGAATAGACCTACAGCACACTCTCTAACGCAAAAGTTCATGTCCTTGTGCTCAGTCGCGAATTGTTCAAGAGACTCCCATTTGCTTTCGTGTTCCCACTCTCTCACAAGACTCTCAAGTGTACGGGACCCAACAAAGGAGTGCCCCCAAGTGAGAACTCCTATTGGCAAGTCACCGATTTGCATCAATTTCTTCGCATTGTAGAAGGTCTTGAGTACACCTGCTTGAATACCCTCTGGCCCGTCAATTCTACCCATCAGGGTAGCAGCGCTATCAGCAGCAAGAACCAAACCTTCACTGACCTTGACAACAATGACTACACTCATTTGCACCCCCTGTCGGGAAGTAAGATTGTCATCCGCATGGGAAAAAGCGCTGCCTGTCTATGCGAGCGAGAACACTCTTCAACCAGGACCGTCAATTGCACATCCCTTCTGTATCTTACAGGAAAAGTGGCTAATCTGGCAACTTACCTTCATACGTTAGTCTGATCTCTTCACTGGCAAGATTCCTGGCAGCTTCCGCAAGCATCCTCACCTGTTTGATGGCAGCCAGTTGCAGTTCGTCGTAGCCGTCGATCTGCCGATGGAGGGAAAAAGTAAGCGATTGGCTTTTGTAGTGCAGCCGCGATCAGGGCGAGATCCGATACCGCGACCTGTACTCGACCGCGTTCCAAGTCGGAAATCGTCGCTTGAGTGAAACCGAGCAGATTCGCGATTTCCGTTTGCGACAAGCCCTTTTCCTCTCGGGCTTGCCGTAACCGGTGGCAGATCGAATGCGGACGGGAGACCACGGGCCAGGTGGTTTCCCCAAAACCAAGCCATCACCCCAGGGGACTGGAGCAATGTGAGTTAATTTTAGTATGCTTTGCCGGGGTGTCAAGGGAGTGTGTTGCCAACAGCTGCGATGTTTTGCTACTGCTTGACGAAGGGAATCAGGTTCTCTCAAGCGTCGAGTTGTCGGGGACGATAGGGCACGTGCAGCCGCCCCGCTGCCTTACGCTTGGCCTCTTCGGGCCGGCGGTCATAACGGGCTGTTGTGGTCACATTGGCATGGCCGGCCATCTTCTGTACTGTGGCAATATCAGCGCCGGCGTCCAACAGATCCCCGACAAAGGTGCGGCGGAAGTCGTGCGGCGAAAGCTCTTTGACGCCCGCCTGTTTGGCCCTGGTGTGCAGGATGTGATAGACAGCCTGGGTGGTCAGGCGCTCTTGCTGGATGTGACCCCCGCGCCGAATCCGATAGAAGAGCGGTCCGGGCTCATCGCCTCGCACTGTCAACCAGTCAGCCAGGGCAGCCGCTGCGCCATTCACCACGTGGGCCAGGCGCTCTTTGTTGCCCTTGCCGCGGATCGTGAGAGTACGGGCCTCCTCATCGTGGTCAGCCAGGTCCAGAGCCACCAGTTCAGCCCGGCGCAGGCCACACGAATACAGCAAGGCGACAATAGCAGCGTCCCGGGCACCACTGGCTGTCGCATCATTGGCGCAGGCGTCCATAAGGCCGGCCAATTCACCGCTTGAAATATCCCGCCCGGCGGGCAGCCGATCACCCTTTACTGTTTTGGCTGCCTCGGCCAGTCGGTGGTAGTCCTCAGCAGTCACCAGGCCCAGGAGCCAGGCTTGCTTGAGGGTACCGCGCATGGCTGCCAGCAATTTGTTGGCCGTCGCTGGTGCGTAGTCCTCAGCCAGCTTGGCGCGGATCATGCCCACGTGCTCGAGGGTCAACTTGTGCCAGGGCACGTCAAAGGCGGTGGCCTCTTCACTGCCTGTTAACAGGCGGGCGATAGTGGCCAGGCCGCCGGTCATCGTGCGTCGGCTCTGGTGGCTTGTCAGGCTGCCCACATAGGCCACCGCTGCCCGCTTGCCTTGTGCCAGATCGTGGGCCGTTATGGTGGTCAGGTCCGTTGTGTTGCTGGTCATCAGATCGATTCCCATTGTGTGCCCCTTTGTGCATAGCTTGTGAGAACTACCATTCTCATAAGTTATAATAGGGCAAAATGAGAGTATTGTCAAGGCGTCATAAGGAATTTTGTAGAGTAGCAGGCTACCTGTCCAAGGCAGTCCCAGTCGGGAGTATGCCGAAAGGAGGCGTGAGTGACGCCGATTCTCTTTCCCATCGACCGCAGCCTCCTGTCCATTTGGATCATACGCTTTCATCAGTTATGAAACCACACATGCCAGCTTCGTTTCTCTTGATCACGCTCGCCAGACCCTTGGACGGATCGGCACTGCCATGGCGATGGCCTGGGCGGCGGTGCCGATCCTTGTCACACAAATCGCGGTGCATTGCAGCCACGTCGCCAAATTATGGCTAACCTCCGAGCTTGCGGCACGTTCAGAAGTCAAAGTTGTTCATAAATTCGGACAGATCCCGGTCGGGCGCCTCCCGGAAAAACACCGTGGAGTCATTTTCAAAGGTACCCAGGTGCAGCTTGATGTCGCCCAATCCCGTTGGCACGAGGTTGGCGACGATTTCCCTCATGGTCTTCGCGGGCACCAGAAGCATTTGTTCAGGACTGCCCATTACAAAGACCACGCCAGCCCGCGAAAAGGCACACCAGGTCTTCAGGTCCCGAGCATTCACGTCATAGAAGAAAGGATAACTCCCGCCGTTGTGCATCCGCGAATAGGTCAGAAAGAGCGATGTCTTTCCGTCCTCGGTCTGTCTCCACCACCGCCGTCTACCCACCACCGCGGTCTTGGCTCCGATCCGGTCTTCGATTGCTGCCAACGCACTTAGTTTCTGTTGTTCTGCATTCTTGTTGTTGCTCATAAGGGCCACCTCCGTTAGGGCTATTTCTGATTACTTTCTCCAGTTTTCTAATCGTTGGTTCTTGACACTTCTCCCTTCTGCCTGGTGTCGCTGACATGCGCATTGATTGCTCCTTTCGTGCCCACGTCGGGCGTATCCGTTGGATCAGACTCCAGCAGTGTGAAGCTGAGTTCGGGTACTGTGTCAGTTGGGTAGAAGTTGTCTTCAGCGTTTTGGATCAGCTCAAGGATGAAATGCGTGTCTTCCCTGTACAACTCTTCCGAAAGCTGCCTGATCGAGTTCTGCAAGTCCCCTGCCAACGGGTTGGGTTCGCTCAGAATCCCTTCCGGGGTCAGCTTGAACTTTTCTCGGCGAATTGAGCCAATGTGTTCCCACGGTCTAAGGTTCGGTTCCATAGCGTAACTCCTCAAACAGTATGCAGGTTCGCGACAGCGACCTAGCTGGACGGTGGGAAAGCAGCCGTTCAGGCCACCGGAGCTAATCGCATAGCGGATGTCTTTGATGGCGTTGTAGGGGAGGGGCTTGCCCTCTTGTCTCAATATCTGTTCAGCAGCTTCGAGAAAACCCATATGTTATTCCTTGTCTCGGAATACAAAACGCCGCCCAATCGACTTGACCGGACGGCGTGGGCGTGATACCATCTCAGCAACCCAATAAAGAGACCGGGCGCCACCGCCGGGTCGAACACGATTGTGTTGAACCTCTCACCCCGAACGAGAGGTTCTGTTTTTTTGGACACATACAAGCAATTTGTATGCCCAACGAGCCATCCCTCAAGAATTCGGGCAGTCTTATATGAATGATTCTGTCGCAGTATAGCACAAACTAACCACCAGACACATTTCATTTGAGGAACACCGTACATTTCCAGCTCTGACCAGCACTGAACGGATTGCTGGGGGACGCTCTAAGTTCCTTAAATGGGTATATACCCATTTAAGGCCTCTCGGTGCGTAGACCAGTCCCGTTCGTCGGTTCACAACAGATTCCGACTCTCTCAAGCTGAGGATGAGCATCGGGCTGCAGCTCAGGATCTGGATGATGTGCTGGGGAAGTTAGGGGTTGCCAACTGGCGTACAAGAGACTAGTATTATTAAAGTTTTTCACTTATACTTTAATACAATAGTTGTCTATTAAAGATAGCTTTAACAAGACTGTCAAAGGCATGCCATGGACCCAAACCTGTTTCAAGATAGCACCTCAGGGCGAGTCGTGAAAATGGCCACTGGCTACCACGCATTTGTGCCCAATCCACTGCCGCCCTCGTTGGAATGGACACCAAGGCTGATCCGCGCCCTATCTGACGCTGATCGGGCGATTGGTCAGTTGGCCGGTCTTGGCCGAACTGTTCCCAACCCTCGTCTTCTGATCGTCCCCTTCTCCCGCCGGGAGGCTGTCCTGTCGTCCCGTATCGAGGGGACTCAGGCCAGCCTATCTGACCTGTACGCCTATGAGGCTGTTCAATTGCCTATGTTCGAGGGACCGCCGGATGTGCAAGAGGTACAGAACTACGTCCAGGCGTTGGAATATGGGCTGCAGCGGTTATCTACGTTGCCCCTTAGCCTTCGTTTGATTCGCGAAATCCACGAGCGTTTGATGCAGGGTGTACGCGGTGAGTACTGCACTCCCGGCGAGTTCCGGCGTAGCCAGAACTGGATCGGCCCGGCGGGTTCTGATCTCAACACAGCTTCCTACGTCCCTCCGCCGGTGGGGGAGATGGAAACAGCACTGGATGCCTTTGAGAAATTCCTGTACGCCGAAACTGATCTGCCCCCACTGGTGCGCCTTGGGTTGCTCCATTATCAGTTCGAGGTCATACATCCTTTCTTGGATGGTAACGGTCGTATGGGGCGCCTGTTGGTCATCCTGCTATTGGTGGCATGGAATTTGCTGCCCTCACCACTGCTCTATCTCAGCGTTTACTTTGAGGCCCATCGTCAGACCTACTATGATCGACTGATGAGCGTCAGCCAACACGGTGATTGGGAGGCATGGCTGAGATTCTTCCTGGATGGGGTGGCTACTCAGAGTCGCGATGCGGTGGCTCGGGCAACGCGGCTACAGATTCTGCACGAAGAGTACCTGGGCCAGATACAGGCACAGCCAGCCAGCGTCAAACTATTGCAGGCAGCCGATTTTCTTTTTGTTAATCCTGTATTCACCGTACAACAGATCCAAGCTCGACTGGCTGTCAGTTTTCCTACGGCCAGCAAGTATGTCAGCCAACTGGAGAGGCTGGGGATGATACGGGAAATCACTGGTCAGGCACGCAATCGCGTCTATCGTGCGGATTCGGTGATTCAGGCTATCGAGGCGCAGTTGCCCCCTGATCTGCTATCACCCTTTGCCCAACAGATGGAGGGCATGGGATAAAGAACACCCACCTCCAACTAGAGGTGGGTGTTAATGCCAACATAGCATTAGCTAGGGGTTGGTCAACCCTAGACTCAACATGGCTTGCCAGCAACGGGCACATCTTTCCACGTTTTGCCACCCACCCATATACGGGCAGTATTCGGGTTCGCCTTTGCACTAATAGTATATACCATGCTTTGACCAAGCAGCTATTTCTACTGACGCTGCTGTGGGGTTTCTGTCAAGAATTTCCGGGTTGCATAGATTATATAAAAGAGAGATCCGATGATCCATTGATGCGTTTTCTTAAGGTTTGTACCCAAGGCCTACCCTCAGCAGAACTGTGGAGAGCAGGTATGTTTCGTTGGAGCCAGTCTGCGTCCTTGATCCGACTGCGTTTGCTGCCATGATTTGAACCCTGATCGGATTGAGGTGAAGGTAAGCGGAAGGCTTTTCGCTGCAAGTCTGCCTTGTGGCGACAAATGGCCAACATAGCCCGTGCACCAGCGAGAGTGTACAATATTTTGTGTAAATGGCATGGGATAAGCAATACTATGGGGTGAGCAGAACCCCCGACAAGAAAGGACAGGAACCATGCCAGCCAAGAATAAAGATGCGCGCAAGCAACCACAGAAAAAGGAAGTGCCCATGCCTTCGGCAGAAGAGATCCACCGCGAGTTAGCCAGCGTAGAAAGCATGGATGACTTTTTTGGAAAAGAAGGCATATTCGCACGCCTGTTCGGCGATACGCTGACACACATGATGCAAGCCGAATTGACAGAAGAACTGGGATACGAGCCGTATGAGGTAAGGGGGCGTAATACGGGAAACAGTCGCAATGGCAGTTACCCGAGAAAGGTGCGCACATCGACGGGTGAAATTGAAGTGGAGGTGCCCCGAGATCGGAAGGGGGAATATGAGCCGCAAATACTGAAGAAACATCAAGGCACAAGTAACGAGTTGGAAGAGAAAGTGGTGGCGATGTATGCTAAGGGCATGACGACGCGAGATATCGAGGACCATTTGCGGGATATGTATGGTGTGGAAGCCTCGGCCTCGACGATCAGCACCATCACCAATAAGGTTATGCCCTTGGTGGAGGAATGGCAGAACCGGTCATTGGATGCCATCTACCCGATAGTCTACCTGGACGCAATACACTACCGGTTGCGCAAAGAACACAAAGTGGAAAACCGGGCGGTTTACATCGTGCTGGCGGTAAATTTGAGTGGGCACAAGGATGTGCTGGGCCACTGGGTGAGCGACGGCGAGGAAGGTGCCAGTTTTTGGTTGAGTGTGATCACAGACCTGAGAAATCGGGGGATGGAGGATATATTCATCGCTTGTGTGGATGGCCTGCATGGTTTCAAGGAGGCCATTCAATCGGTGTTTCCCCAAGTTATCGTTCAGCGCTGTATCATTCACCAAATTCGCAATAGTCTGAAATATGTGGTCTGGAAAGAGCGAAAAGCCTTTGCCAGCGACCTAAAGGCCATCTACCGGGCGCCTACCCGCGAGACAGCCGAAACGGCCCTGCTGCGGCTAGATGAGACCTGGGGCGAGAAGTATCCAATCCCGGTCCGCTCCTGGCAAAAACATTGGGATGAACTGGCCGCCATGTTTGATTACACACCCGAAATCCGGCGTTTGATCTACACCACCAATGTGATTGAGGGCTACAATCGGCAACTGCGCAAAGTCACCAAAAACCGGGGTGCGTTTCCCTCACCAGAGGCTGCCCGCAAATTGCTCTGGTTGGCCCATCAAGATATCCTTAGAAAATGGACCATGCCGATCCCAAGTTGGCAGACCATCCTGAACCAGTTGGCGATCCACTTTCAAGACCGGTTTCCAAACCAATGATGAAAGTGAAGAAAAGCCGTTTACACAAGATTCTTGACACACCCCACCAGCTCGGCTCCAACTGCGACCTCTTCCCTTCATACGGTGGACGACGAGTTTATCCACGTTGCCCTCAATGGCACCCAGCCCACATTGTATTCCGAAATTTAGAGGAAGACGACGGGTATAGTCAACCAGGACATCAGCGTTTTGGTACACATACTTGGCGAACACGTTGATCTTTTTCTTCTGAGCGCTGTCAGCAGTGGCCATGAGCTCTCTCAGCTCATCTTCTATAGCTTCCAAGCCCAATGTACAACAGCGGTGCACTAACTCATTGGTTTCCTTGCTGTGCCCAAAGGCCCGCCGTGCAGCTCGGTAGAGATGGAAGCGATCTAGCTGGAATACTTGGTTGATCTCGAGACGATCAAAGCTACGGCGCACCCAACAGTTGCCATCTCCACCGGTTATCAATTGTATGGTGTTCTCCAAATCGTAGTTGGCATAGGCTGTCTTGAGCACCATTTCCTGCCATTCCTGGCTATCCTCGACCAACGCTGTCAGGCATACTTTGTTTTCCAATGCCCGTCGGCCTACACCAATGGCTTTCTTGCCGGTGTACATGATCCCCACCCGTACCTCAGCGCTGCGCTTCTCTTCCCGCTGCAGGTGAATGTGTACACCATCACTCTCTCCGTACAGCGTGGGGGCCACTATTTTTCCCTCATCGATGCTTTCGCCGCGCTGGAACGTAGCCTGTAGTTCCTGCTGCTCTGCCTCTGCCAACGCTGTTCCCACGTCCCACACTATCTTTTGAATGCGACTGTGGTTGACTGTCTCATCCAGCATCCAGCTTAGTATCCCCGCGGCTTCCCGGTACGATACTTCACTGGCCAGATACGCTCCTTTGGCTTTCACTGCTGTGCTCAATCGTTCGTACTTTCTTAACCCCAGTTCCTCATCCAACAGCTTGTGTCGCTCTCTTGTATCGTCCTGATACACTCGTCGTCGTATCTTTACTGGCCCCAATATCGTCATCACCGTTCGCGGTTCTTTCCCCACATTCCGCCATTCATCGGGTACTTCCTCTCGCAAGCGTTCATCTAACTCCTCTAGCAAACCGCCAACTACCTGGCGCCCTAATTGCTTCAGTTCACACTGTACTACCTCGTCGCATTCCACGCCTTCTACCGCAAACTCCGCCGTGATCTGCTTGCCTCCTTCAATCTTTGCCACTATACTGACTGCCACAGAACGTTCTGTCATGAGAGATCCTTTCATTGTTGGTCTTTGTCAACCATACAATGAACCAGGATCTCTCTCTTTTATGCAAATCCTCTACCCTCTCCCAAATCCGGAAATATGATACAGTAACTGCTGTGGGTATTGGCTCAATCTTTCGCCGCATGCCCCACCCGCGCATCCCCCGGCGGCGGATTCAGCCACGTCTCGAACTGGGAGACATCCGGCACGAGGTAGGGCTCATCCAGGCCTTTCGGGTGCGGCGCTGCTATCTTCGGCAGGGCCGCCATCTGGTCGTACATCTCCAGGATGACGCGTTTGGTGCGGTATTCGCCATAGGCCGCCTCGTC
>Ga0307929_1001448_pt1 | contig 17841 bp, 16 predicted proteins | sample AceLakmetage1330_FD_203160 | JGI IMG/M metagenome (GOLD analysis project Ga0307929, IMG submission 203160) | Saline water microbial communities from Ace Lake, Antarctica - #1330 | ecosystem: Environmental > Aquatic > Non-marine Saline and Alkaline > Saline | place: Antarctica: Ace Lake...
GTCAAAAAACTTTTCCAACCCTTCCTTATTTCCGCCAAAGGGAGATCCAAAAAAGTGTTGAAAAACCCGTCCCCCTCCCTGGATGGTTTTCTCAGTCTGGATATTGACCACCCCTGTCTTTGCATGCTCTGCCAGCTGGGAAAAACTGGCCGGCACCATTTGTGTTGAATCGTTTTGGGCTGCCATGGCCGGCAGGGCCATCAAACCTGTGATGGCAATTGCCAGTATGATGTGTCGTATATATCCCATGATACGTCTCCTTTGTGTTAGAATTGATATAGATATTTACACCTGGAACCATAATAATACACAAAAATGATTTTTAAATGATCTGAGTATTACGATATGGTAATCTCATGGTAAAGACAGTCCCTTTTCCCAATTGGCTTGCAACCGTAAGATCTCCCTTGTGCTGCCTGGCAACGGTACGGGCAAAACTCAGGCCAAGGCCGGTTCCGGGACTGGTTCTGGAGGACTCTGCCCGGTAAAACCGTTCAAATATTTTTTCAAAATATTTTGGATCTATACCCGGTCCCGTATCGGTTATCAAAATTTGTGCAGTCCCGTTGGATTCCCTTTCAAGACGCACATGAACCCTTCCCTTTTCCCGAGTATATTTCAATGCATTATCCAACAGATTGGAAAAAGCCCTTTGCAACATTTTCGCATCGGCCTCAATTTCAATATAATCGGCCACCTCACAGGTAAATTGAATCTGTTTATCTTCTGCCACCGGCACAAACAGGTCACAGGCCTCCTGAACCATGGCCGACAGATCTACCGGTTTATACAGGAACTGCCCCTCCCCTGATTCTGCCCTGGAAATCACCAACATGGTGTTGATCATATCCAGAAGGCGATCGGATTCTTCAATGGTATTGGCTGCCATCCCTCTGTAAGTGTCAATCTCATCCATATTGACCAAAGCTATTTCTGCAAACCCCCTTATCCGTGTAAGGGGGCTTTTGAGATCATGGGCAATATTGTCGCTCATTTCCCGGATACTTTTTATCAACGCTTCTATCCTGTCCAGCATCCGGTTAAAGGTGACAGCCAGAAGATCCAGCTCATCTTGATTTCCCGTCTGCGGGACCCGCTCCTCTAAATTAGCGCCGGTAATACTATTGGCCGTCCTGGTAATTGCCTTTACGCCGGACAAGGCCTTTTTGGATAAAAAAAGCCCGGAGACAGCGGAAAATATGATGATAAATCCCATGGACACGATAAAAACCGTTTTAAAGGCTGAGATGAATTTTGACTGGAAGTCCATGGCAACCCCGGTCTGTAAAATCACATTATCCGCCACAAAACTGTATAATACACGGGCTTTCTGGTCATTGGGCGTTATTAACCAGGTCATGAACACATGCCCTTTTGTCCGGGCCAGGGTATTGATAGCCCCCTGATCAATGCTGATATCTTTCCAATAGGACATGTGTGAAGAGGCAAAGACTTCACCGTTTGGGTAGAGAAGCCGAAAAAAAATCCGTTTCTCCCCGGCTGCCTGGGCTTCAATTACCGCAAGCTTACTGGCCCCCATAATCCCGTTCCGCTGGATAACCGTAGAAAAATACCTTGCTTTTTCAAGCAGATCCCGGTCTGTTTGCTCCTGGAGGGTCTGGGTGGCCAGAAAATAGAATAGGGCAAAGGCCACGCACGAAGATACGGAAAAAATTCCCGCATACCAGAGGGTCAGCCGAAAGGCAATGGTCTTAAACAGATCCGGCATCATATCTTTTCAGGCACCATTTGTTTTAAGGACATATCCAGCCCCCCGTACCGTGTGAATCAATTTGGTTCCATGGTCCTTGTCTATTTTATCCCTGAGTCTGCAGATTCTGGCTTCCACCACATTGGTCATGGGATCAAAATTGTAGTTCCAGACATGTTCCATGATCATGGTTTTTGAAACCACCCGTTCCTTGTTCCGCAATAAATATTCCAGCAGGGAAAACTCAAGGGGTTGAAGGTCTATTGTTTTTTCCCCCCTTTTTACCTGCCGTTTGACAAGGTCCACGGACAAATCCCCATGGGACAGGGAAATGGGATCGGTCAGATTGCCAGCTCTTCTGATCAGTGCCTGAATCCTTGCCAGAAGTTCTGAAAAGGAAAAAGGTTTGGTCAGATAATCATCTGCCCCGGCCTCAAGCCCTTTAATCCGGTCATCCACCCTCCCCCGGGCACTCAATACAATGATGGGGGTATTGATTTTGTGGACCCGTAATTTACGAATCAGGGCAAATCCATCCAGTTCCGGCAGCATGATATCAACGACCAGGGTATCGTAAGGAGCATCATAGGCCATATCAAAGCCCTGGGTTCCGGTAACGGCTATATCCACGGCAAACCCGGAAGATTTTAAGCCGGTTTCAATAAAGCTTGCAATTTTTTCATCATCTTCAACCAACAAAAGTCTCATAATTGTTCTTATTCTCCAAAAATTGTACCAGCACCCGTCGGGGTTACTTCTGCCCGGTTAAACCCATGATTTCATGATCCATCATTACCGTGGTCGATTCTATCCGTGGGCAACCCTATTAGTATAGGAATTAACGGCCATTAATCAATATAGATTTGATTTGATTTGATTTTTTTTACCGAACCCTATAGACTTACCGGGATTTTGAACCCCAATATTCATGGCAGGGAGCCAAACGACACAAATGAAATATACCTGGTGGATCTTTCAAATCCTGATGATGCTGGCCTCACTTTTTTTTCTGGTCTTTGGCGTTGACCTTATGAGGGCGGCCTACGCCCTTGACAACCCCTACAATTTTATCATGACCTTTTTTTCTGCCAGTTTCATCATACTCATCAGCCTCACCCTTGCCATTAGTTTTTTAATTAAAATGATACGGGTGTTCAAACGAATCCGGAACACTCCCTAACCCTATAAACCTAATCTTATAAAAGAGCTAATTATTTTATGTCAGTTTTGTTTAGTTTAAATCAAGTGTCAAAGTCCTATGGGGATGACACCCTTTTTACCGATCTCACCCTTGACTTTAAGGCAAAGGAGCAATTGGGCCTCATCGGCATGAACGGCAGCGGTAAATCCACCCTGTTAAAGCTTATCAAAGGGCAGATAGCGCCCGATGAAGGGGAATTAATCGTCCAGCAAAAGAATCATTTTGTTTATCTTGCCCAGCAAGACACTTTTGATCCTGAAAAATCAATTGAGACCATTTTATACGATAGCCTGGAAGCAGACCCCATTGACGACAAGGAACGCCATAAACGAATAAACCAGGCCCTGGGCAAGGGTAATTTTGAAGATACAGCGCTTTTGGCAAAAAATCTATCTGGTGGTTGGACAAAAAGACTGGCCATAACAAGAGCCCTTTGCATGAAGCCGGATTTACTCCTGCTGGATGAACCCACCAATCACCTGGACATTACCGGAATCCTCTGGCTGGAAAAAATACTCCAAACCGCTTCATTTTCCTTTATTGTGATCAGTCATGACAGGACCTTCCTTGAAAATGTCTGTGCCAATATCATGGAAATTGGTCCCTATTACGCCCAGGGATATTTTAAAATCCAGGGCCAATATATTAAATTTGAACGGGAACGGGAAAAATTTCTGGCAGCCCAGCAAAAAAAACAAGCCTCCATGGCCAGCAAAATGAGACGGGAAGAAGAATGGCTTCACCAGGGCGCCAAAGCCAGAAGTACCAAGGCAAAATACCGAATCGACCAGGCGGAGAAACTTCGCATGGAGCTCTCCTCACTCAAAAACAGGAATCGACAGACCGCCAAGGTGGGTATTGATTTTTCTACAACCGGCAGACAAACCCGAAAATTGCTCCAGGTCCACAACCTGAAAAAAAGTTTCCCCGGCCAGGATACCCCCTTATTTTCAAACCTCACCTTTGAGCTGGGCCCGGGTTTTTGCCTTGGCGTGGTCGGTGAAAATGGCAGCGGCAAATCAACCCTGCTGTCCATCCTCAAAAAAAACATGGAGCCGGATGAGGGAACCGTTAAGTGGGCTGAAAACCTGAGGATTTCCATTTTTGACCAGAGCAGGACCCAATTGAACCCTGAAATCCCTTTGCGCGAAGCATTGAATCCTGCCGGCGGAGATTCGGTAAACTATAAAGGAAGATCCATCCATGTGGTCTCCTGGGCAAAACGATTTTTGTTTATGCCGGACCAATTGGACATGCCCATAAAAAGACTCTCCGGCGGGGAAAAAGCTAGGATTATCCTTGCCAATCTTATGCTGGAACCCTGTGATATTCTCCTGCTCGATGAACCCACCAATGATTTGGATATCCTTTCCCTTGAAGTGTTGGAACAAAGCATCCAGGAGTTTCCCGGTGCCGTCATCATTGTCTCCCATGACCGGTATCTCATGGACAGGGTCTGCCATAAAATCCTTTACCTGGACCCCGCTGCCGGAGCCCAATTTTACAAGGATTTTAATCAGATCATGACCAGCCGCACGGCGCTCGAGGAAACGGTTAAAAAAGCCCTGCAAAAAAATGTTCCCCAAAAAAGCGTTCCCAAAAAAAATATCCCAAGGAAAAAGCCAGGTTTTTCATATAAAGACAAATACGAACTTGAGCATATTGAAGAAAAAATCCTTGAAGGGGAAGCCCGGGTCGAAACGCTCACCAAAGAAATTCAGACACCCGAGGTAATCAGAGACACAGCTCTCATGACAGATATATGTTCCCAGCTGGAACGAGCGGAATCAAAGGTTCAGGAACTCTATGCAAGGTGGGAAAGGTTAGAGGACAAAAAAGCCACAGAAAAATAACACTCCTCTCAACAAATAGTTGCATAAAACAACCTCAGGTGCTAAATTAAAACCATAATTCATAAAAGGAGGGCTTATGGCAACAGCAGTTAAAGTATCTGACGATCTTTTCAAAAAAGCAAAAATCCAATCAAAGGTCTTTAAAAGATCCATTGCCGGCCAAATTGAATACTGGGCAAAAATAGGTCAAATGATTGAGGAAAATCCAGAGCTTCCACTGCCGCTTATACAGGATATTTTGGTGGGAAGAGAGCAAATAAAGGTTGGCCAGGGAACGCCATATGTTTTTGGAGAGGGTGAATGACCGATATTAAGGAAATAATCCAATCTCCTGTTTTTGCAAAGCAAAAAAAGAAACTCAACAGCCAACAAATAAAAGATTTGGACAAGGTGGTTAAAACTATTTTTAGTGTCCCCACCGTTGGGGATATGAAAACAGGAGATTTACAGGGTATCCAAATCTATAAATTCAAATCAAATAACCAGCAGATACTATTGGCTTATGAAGTCGTTGGTTCAACTTTATTCTTATACACATTGGGTTCACATGAAAACTTTTACAGAAATTTAAAGAGATACCTGCAACCCTGATTTATGTAAACAACCGTGAAATCAAATAGGTGGTTACGGTTTCTACTTTTAGAATTCGGTCGCCAATGCTTGAGGTTTCAAATCCGGCCTCTTCCAGAGTCTTCACTTCAAGATCAATAAACCCGCCCTCGGGTCCGATCACAAGGGTTGTCCGTTTATTGACACTGGCCGGACACATATTAGATGTCTTTGGATGGGCAGTGAGACAAAGACTGTCTTGCCCTATGACGGGCAATTCTTCTTTTACAAATTTAGCGAAAAATCGTCGTTTATAAAGAACCGGCATCATGGTGTCTTTTGCCTGTTCCAACCCCAGGCGAAAGTATCGTTCAACACTCGTCTTTTCCAAAACCGGACTTTTCCAAAAACTTTTTTCAACCCGCCAGGAATTGATCAGATAGATTTCTTTTACGCCCAGACTGGTAACACTTTCCATGATTCGTTTGAACATCTTGGGCCGGGGCAGTGCCAACACAAGGGCCAAGGGAAGCGGCTTTGGAGGCGCCGCATCCAGGGTTACTTCCATCTCAATGCAATCCGCCTTAAAAGAAGTAAGACAGGCTGTTCCCATCTTGCCGTTGACCACCCCGCAGGACAGGTGAGATCCAATTTGCGCCTTGATTACTCGTTTAATATGATCGAACCTGCGCCCGGATACAACGGCCTTGTCAGGCCCGATAAAATCTTTTTCATCTAAAAGTAAGAGGTTCATGTTTAAAAGGGTATCACTTCGCAGGATTTTACCAGCTCTTTAAATTCTTTGGGCCAGTTTTTCCCCCCCGTTAAAAGAGCAAGCTCTTCTGCCAGGTGAACCGGGGCCAGTTTGGGCTGCCTGCCAAGCCCCTGGATGCACGACGGACAATTGGTCAGGATTTTTCTCGTTCCTTCCGGTACTGTGCCGTTGATGTTCATTTGTTTTCTCAAGAACATGGAATGACTGATGTCCGGCCGTGAGATGGAAAGGGTTCCGGCCTCGGAACAGCACCCCGGAATGCTTTGAACCCTCAGTCCCTGACGGGCAAGCAGGGAGGCTGCCGATTCTTTTAAAGAATCATGGCAGGGAGCATGGTAAAGATAGGAATCGTCGGATGAAATGGCGAGGCCTTTTTCCAGAAGAAACCCTGAAATATCTCGTATATCACAGTCAAATACCGATGGTGCTCCCAGCTCTTCCAATGATTCCATGCAGGTACCGCAGGAAACAATGCAGGCATCAAAGTCAAGGTCATGGAACATATCCCGGATCTGGGTGAAAATGATGATATTTTCAAGAAATATTCTGTCAAATCCCTTTTTCTGGGCATTGACCTTCATGGGATACCCGCAGCATAAATAGGGGGGCGGCAAAACAACCCGATGGTTGTTTGACAGCAGCAAAAAAACAGAGGCCATGGATATCTTTGAAAACATACGTTCACTTCCGCATCCGGGGAAATAAAAGACCGTTGATGCTGCCCTGCCCCGGGGTTCCAGGAGAATCGCCTGATTTTTAAGGGCCTTGGGTAAAAAAGACCTCAGGGTATGGGACCCGGATTTGGACACAGGGGTTTTCAACAATTGGAAAGGCCTTGTTTCCCCCAGAGGCTTGATAAATGAAAAAGGCGCTGCCAGTTTCACCCCGCTCCTTTGAAGAAACCCACCGGCCCCTAAAAGGGTTGTTCTTAAAACCTTGTTCACGGGCTCATTTTTACTGGCCAGGTATTTGAGGGTTACGCGTGTGGCCAGGGGGGTATGTTTGAATTTCATATTTTTCAGGATTGCCCGCGCTTCAATGGCAATATTTCCTGAATCAATGTTTACAGGACATTTTATCATACAACGATGACAGATGGTGCAATGGTCGGCTATTTCCTCCAGATTTTTAAGGATCTGAAACCCGGTGGACTGGGTGCGCTGGGTAATATAGAGCAATGCTTCGATAAGCGCCCCTATGGCCAGATTTTTATTTCTCGGGTGGAAAAACATATTTTGACTAGGATAAAACACAGGACAAGTTGATTTACACTTGCCGCACCGGACACAATTGGCAATGTTCAAGGCAAGGTGGGACAAGGATCCATGTTTTAAAATCCGGGCTTCAAGTTCCAGCAGGTTAAAAGAAGGGGTAAACACCTTGTTGATAATATCCGGTTCAAAAAGTTTCCCCGGATTCATGAGGCCCGTGGGGTCGATGGACGTTCGATAGTCATTAAACTCATCAATAATCCGCTGGTCCAGGTACTTGAACTTGGTAACGCCGATGCCATGTTCCCCTGAAACAACGCCCTCCAGGGCAACCGCCCTTTCCATCACCTTATCCGCTGCCTGGTTGGCCCGTTTCATCATTTCCCGGTCATTGGATAAAACAGGGATATTCACATGGACATTGCCATCCCCGGCATGCATGTGGGTGGCAATCACAATCAGCTGGGAACCGGTTGTCTTGTGTATTGTTTCGATATTTTCCAATAATAGGGAGTAACCCCGGAGATCTTCAACCACCTGGCTGTAAAAATTTTTAGAATGGATGGCCGCTTCCAAAGCATCCCGGGAAGCGATTTCCAGTTTTTTCCGAGTTCGATAGGCCAAATCCTTTAGCCGGCCCACTTTTTGACCGAGCCATTCCGGGTCTGATAAGGGAATGGCCTTGTCCAGATAGGCGACAATATCCTGGATGATACAGGCCTGGTTATATTTTTTTTCTTCCAGGTTGGCCTCGTCAATGAACCGCACAAACGCGGCCAAGGAATCAATGGGCAGGACAATGTCTTCGTTGAGTTTAAAGGCATTGGTATGGGCGGCAATGGCCCCAAGCCGCTTCCGATCCTCCCAGAACCGGTTTGCTTCTGTTTTATCCTTGGCAATGGTGAGCCCTGTTTTGTCATAAGGGGCTAAAATTTTTTTCAGGGTTGCCATTCCCCTGTCAATAGAGCTTATGTCATTTGCAACCATATCGATGAGCAATACCGCCTTGAGCCGATCCCCCACAGATTGTTTGGTTTTGTAGCCAATGGCCTTGATATATTCCTCATCAAAATGTTCCAGTGCAATAAGAGAAGGGGCCATAAGAGAGGGGGCCGTGAGGGATGACGATTCGTGGGATGACGATTCATGAATTGATGATTCATGAATTGATGATTCGTGGGTTGAGGTTCCCTTGGTAAAGGTATTGGAGATAGCGGTAATGACCTGGCCGGCCTCGGTCATGTCATTGCCGAAAAACTCAATACATCCGGTTTTCTTAAACTTAAATTCCGGATAGAGGATAAAAGTGGCCGATGTGATGATCCCGTCACACCCTTCTTTTTGGATCCCCGGCAGCCCGTTCAGGGTCTTGTTGGTAACATCCTTGCCCAGCCCTTTTTTTCGAATTTCATCCCCGGTAAGGTGAATGGAGTCTATTTGCCGGCCCGTCTCATCTAAAATATTAAAAACAAGGGTATCATCCGGAAGAATTTTTCTTAAGGGGTGATCCTGACGTTCAACGGTATGACAAATCCCGCTGGGCATCGTAATTTTATAGGCGAGCACATTGTCAATGGCCGTGCCAAACAGCACAGCGGTTTTACCTCCGGCATTTTCAGCCAGGTTCCCCCCAATGGTACTGGCCCAGGAAGAGGTGGGATCCGTGGCAAAGATAAGACCGCAGCTTTTTGCGGCATCCATGGCATCCTGGGTGATCACCCCGGCTTGAACTTCCATGCTGGCATAGGGCTGTCCCAGGGAGTTTGTTGTATGTACAACTTTAGATATCCGGTTAAGCTTTTCCGTGTTGATTATCACACAGGTGGGTGCCAGAGGGGTGGCCCCTCCGGTCAGCCCCGTGCCAGCTCCCCTGGGGATTATGTGAACCCCCAGATCTTTGACTTTTTTCAGCAATCCGGGCATCTGGTCTTCTCCATCGGGTCTCAGGATGGCAAGGGGCGAAAAACGCCGCCAATCAGTTGCATCTGTGGTATGGGCCGTGATGGTAAAGGGGTCAAAATAAATATTTTTTTTACCGATCACAGGCCCTAAGGTGTACAGAATCCGCTGCTGGTCTGAAACAACCGATTTGATTTGTTTGCAAAGATCTTTAAGGGCAGTTTTACAGGTTTTAAGAACCCGAAAAACAGCCCTATGGTCGGCATTCTCTTCAATGGTGTCAAAATCGTTTTCAAATTCTGCGAACAACCGTTTCCGCTGGAAAGGATGTTCCACCAGTTCCTGGAATAAAAACGGGTTTCTCTGGATAATGAACAGATCTCCCATAAACCGGTGAAGCAACCGGGAAGATCTACCTGTTCCTTTTTGGGTTTCCAGGGAGCGTATCTCTTCCAGAAAGGTAGATCCAAAAAGATGATCTATAATCTGGTCGTCGTCTGCTGAGGTGTAGTTGTAAGGGATCTTTCTTTTTGGATCTATCATACCAATAATTTAAACTCTATAATTCAAAGGTTGTCATATGAATGACAAGGCCAAGATCTATAATTTCCTGTACCACCGCAGGGGGTACAGGGGTGTCTGTCATCAGAAAAATGATGTTTCTCTGACCGTCTTCTTCCCGGCCCACCATCATCCGGGAGATGTTGATATTGTGTTTGCCAAGGCAGACGCCGATGGAACCGATGGAACCGGGTTTATCCACATTGTGGATCAGTCCCAGATGTCCTTCCGGAATGACTTCCAGCCGGAATTTATTGATCCGGACAATTCTGGCGTCATCTTTTCCAAAGATGGTCCCTTCCACAATATTGGTATCTTCATCGGTCACCACCGTCATCCGGATCAGGTGCAAAAAATTACCGGCTTCCAGGGAAGTGGATTCCGTGATTTTTATTCCCATTTCATTGGCAAAGGAAATGGCATTGACCGAATTGACTTCATATTTGGCAAATTCAGACAAAATGCCCCGGATGGCATTGATGGTGACGGGTTTTAAATCCAGGTCTGGAAATTTTCCGATATATTCAATGTCCACCTGCTTGATACCCCCCTTGGTGATCTGGGCCTGGAGCTTGCCCATTTTTTCAGCCAGATAAAGAAAGGGACGCAATTGTTTAAGAATTTCGCCGGTAACAGAGGGCACGTTCACGGCATTAATCACGGTATCTTCCAGAAGATAGGCAATGATCTGGTTGGCAGCGGCAACGGCAACATTGCTCTGGGCCTCCTGGGTGGAGGCACCCAGATGGGGAGTGGCAATCACCTCATCAAGTGTCAACAGCGGGTTCTCTCCCGGGGGTTCCGTGGAAAAAACGTCCAGGGCAGCGCCGGCAACCTTTCCTGCCTTAATGGCATCATAAAGGGCGGCTTCATTGATAATGCCGCCCCGGGCACAATTGATCACCATCACCCCGTCCTTCATTTTTTCAAAGGCTTCGGCATCCAGCAAATCAATGGTAGCATCCATTTTCGGCACATGGATGGTGATATAGTCAGCCCGGGCGTATAACGCATCCAAGGTGACATATTCAAAGCCTGCTTTTTCAATATGATCAGAAGAGATATTGGGATCATAGATAATCACCTTCATTTTCAGCCCCTTGCCAAGGGTTGCGACAATGGAACCGATATTGCCGAACCCGATCACCCCAAGGGTCTTATTGGAAATTTCACGTCCCTGGAGCATCTTTTTATCCCAGCGGCCCGCCTTTAGGGAGGCTGTTCCCCGGGGGATATTCCGGGTGAGGGCCATCATCATGGCAATGGCATGCTCTGCTGTGGTGACGGTATTACCGCCGGGGGTATTCATGATTGCCACCCCTCGTTTGGTGGCTTCGTCAATGTCCACATTGTCCAGGCCGATACCGGCTCTTGCAATCACCTTTAGATTAACACCCGCTTCAAGGAGTTCCTTTGTCACTCGTGTAGAACTTCGAACAGCCAGGGCATCATAATTGCCGATGATGGTTAACAGCTCCTCGGGTGACAGACCGGTGTTTACATCCACCTCGATCCGGTCATTAGCCCTGAAAATATCAATGCCTGCCTCATCCATTTTGTCGCTGACAAGCACCTTCATCATTTATTCTCCTTTTCAAAGGATTCCATGAATTCAACCAGGGCGTACATGCTTTCCATGGTAGCGGCATTGTAAATGGAAGCCCGGCATCCCCCAACCGACCGGTGACCCTTAAGTCCCCCAAGTCCGTGCTGGGTAGCCCTTTCAACAAAGTTTCGTTCAAAGTCTTCGCTGGGCAGACGAAAGGTGACGTTCATCAGGGATCTGGAATATTTTTCAGCCGTGGTTTGATAAAAAGAGCTGGTATCAATAAAATCATAGAGGATATCGGCCTTTTTAATATTGTGTTCTTCCATCTTTTCAATCCCCCCCATTTCCTCTTCAATCCATTTGAGGACAAGGTCTATGGTGTAGATACCAAAACAGGGCGGGGTATTGTACATGGAATTTTTACTGGCATAGGTGGCGTATTTAAGCATGGTCGGCAGATTCTCATTGGCAGAATCCACAAGATCCTTGCGGATGATCACCATACAGGTGCCCGACGGCCCGAGATTTTTCTGGGCACCGGCATAGATCAGCCCAAATTTTTCCATGGGAAGGGGTCTTGAAAAAATATCCGATGACATATCCGCAATAATGGGAATTCCCTTTGTATCGGGAAATTCATAGAACTGGGTGCCCTTGATGGTATTGTTGGAGGTCAGGTGAACAAATTTGGATCCCGTATTAAAGGTGATGTCCTTGGGAATATAGGAAAAACTCTTGTCCTCGGAAGAGGCCACCACATGGACAGTTTTGCCCAGGTTTTGGGCTTCTTTAATGGCTTTTGTGGACCAGGTGCCGGTATTGATATAATCAGCAGATTCATCCTGGGAAAGCAGATTCATGGGGATCATGGCAAACTGCAGGGAAGCACCTCCCTGGACAAACAAAACATCAAAGCGATCGTCCAGGTTTAAGAGTCGTTTTGCCCGCTCCACTGCATCATTTATAACCTCATCAAAATAGGAAGATCTGTGACTGATTTCGGTAATTGACATGCCTGAATTTTTAAAATTTAAAAAAGATGCCTGGATCTCCTCCAGAACAGGTAGAGGCAAGGCAGCAGGACCGGCATTGAAATTGTAAATTCTTTGATCTGTCATCGTTATTTCCCCTTTTTAATAATTAAGCAGGTTATAAATTGTGCTCTCTTGTTTTATGAAACTCAATTTTGGGCCATTCTTCCATGGCAAACCCAAGCTGGTACTCACTTGTGGTTAAAAAGGTGAGCCGGCCCTCTGCATCCCTTGCAAGGCTTGACTCATTTCTTCGTGTAAACTCTTTTAAAATTTGTTCATCGCAGCTTGTCACCCACCGGGCAACAGATAGATCAATGCTTTCACAGCCGGCATTGACACTGTACTCAGCCTTGAGCCTGGCCATGGTGACGTCAAACTGAAGTACCCCCACAGCACCTATGACATGCATGTTCCCCATCAAGGGCCGGAAGACCTGGATGGTGCCCTCTTCGGCCAATTGGGTCAGGCCCTTGGTCAGGGCCTTGGCCTTCAAGGGATCTTTTAACAGGACCCGCCTGAAATGTTCCGGTGCAAAATTGGGAATTCCCAAAAACTTCAAGGGTTCTTTGGTGGTAAAGGTATCCCCTATTTTAATAGTGCCGTGGTTGTGAATACCGATAATGTCGCCTGGATAGGCTTCTTCAACATTGCTTCTCTCCTGGGCCAGAAAAATGGTGGCATTGGATATTTTGATATCTTTACCGATTCTATGGTGCCTAACCTTCATGCCCTTGGTAAATTTACCGGAACAGATCCTAAAAAAAGCGATCCTGTCCCTGTGATCAGGATCCATGTTGGCCTGAATTTTAAAGGTAAAACCGGAAAAGTCTCGTTCTTCCGGATGCACATCCCTTATGGCAGAGGGTCTCACCCCTGGCGGCGGTGCTATTTTCACAAAGGCATCCAGCATTTCTCTGACCCCGAAGTTGTTGATGGCAGATCCGAAAAAAACCGGGGTCTGGGTGCCGTTCAGGTACAGATCCAGGTCAAAGGGTTCCGAGGCTCCTGCGATCAGATCCACGTCTTCCCTGAGTGCGTCTGCCTGGGACGGGGTAATCAATTCATCCAACCTATCATCCCCAAGGTCATTTATGCGAATACCGTCATCATCCCTGGGGCTGTATCCCGGGGAAAATATTCCTAGTTCTTTTCTTTCCAGGTTGTAGACTCCCTTAAACCGTTTGCCCATGCCGATGGGCCAGGTCAAAGGGACACATTCAATCTGGAGTTTATTTTCAATATCTTCAAAAATATCCAGGGGTTCCATCCCTTCCCGGTCCAGTTTGTTGATAAAGGTGATAATGGGAGTATTGCGCATGCGGCAGACTTCCATGAGTTTTTGGGTCTGGGGCTCCACCCCCTTTGCATTGTCAATGATCATGATGGCACAATCCACTGCCGTAAGCACCCGATAGGTATCTTCGGAAAAGTCTTTATGCCCGGGAGTATCCAGCAGATTGATTTCATAATTTTTGTAATTGAACTTCATCACGGATGAACTGACAGAGATGCCCCTTTCCTGTTCAATGGACAAAAAATCAGAGGTAGCTGCCCGGGCAATTTTTCTAGATTTCACGGCACCGGCCTGTTGAATGGCACCGCCAAAAAGCAGCAATTTTTCTGTCAATGTGGTCTTGCCTGCATCCGGGTGGCTTATGATGGCAAAGGTTCTGCGTTTATTGATTTCTTTTAGCAGGCTTTTATCAAGGGTCTTGTCTATTGTTTCTGATCCCATTTAAATGAAATCCTTGTATTTTAAAATTAAGGGTGAAAATTTAGCAGTATTTGCAAATAGAATCAAATAAAAAATATTAAATAATAACAATATTAAATAAATTCGAATTGATATATGGAGTTTTATTACTTAGGTTTTCCACAATATTTATACCAGAAGAAAATGGATCCCAGAGAATTTTTCTATGTTTCCTTTTTTCTTCCATGGCAAATCCTCATTTGCATATATCATTAATCCTAAGTTTTATTACTTACCATATTCGATTTGATTTTAGAAGAGGTGTGAAATTTGCAAAACTTGTGAACGCGGGACTGAAAATTATTCTAATTTACTGGGTCCAGTTTAATGAAAAGATATATTGGCTATTGGAAGAAAAGGCCAACTATATGTTAAAGAAAGCCCAGGATATTTCCAGGGATGCTATATTGTATTGGAAAAGGGTGTACCAGGTGATTCATTAATATACAAAGGCTCTTAACGAATATCGCTAAGAGCCTTTGTTTTAATGGTACCTGGGACGAGAATTGAACTCGTACAGCCAATTTGGCCGAGGGATTTTAAGTCCCTTGCGTCTACCAGTTCCGCCACCCAGGCATAATCCCAGATTACCTATAACATTTTATTTGATTTTACAAGTTAAAAAATGGTCACTTTCTGAAGCTGTCCACAAATATGGATGATTATTTTGGTGGACTCCTGTCCATTGTCATACCAATTTTTTTCTGATAAAAAGAGGCCATGAATTCGATAAAGCATATATCCCATGATCCCATCATCCTGGCATCCAAATCTCCCAGACGAAAAGAGCTGTTGGAACAGGCAGGTCTTGTGCTTGAAATTTTGGCATCAAATATTGATGAGAACGCTGTCCCCCTGTCTTGTCCCAAAGACTATGTCAAAGAATTGTCCCGGATAAAGGCGGATCATATTGCAAAAACCCGCCCGGATCATTGGGTAATTGGTGCGGACACCATTGTGGTGGTGGATGATCTCATCCTTGGAAAACCTAAAAACCGTGAAGAATCCATTCAAATGCTCAATGGCCTGAGCAATAGATGCCATTGTGTTTTTACAGGATTTACAATCTGCTGTCATACCAAGAAAAAATCCATCACCCGCTCCATTGAAACAAAAGTCTCGTTTAAAGACCTTTCCCAGGGGGAAATACACTGGTATTGTGCCACAAATGAACCCTATGACAAGGCGGGGGGTTATGGGATCCAGGGAATCGGTGCCTTTTTGGTACGAAAGATTGAAGGTTCCTATTCAAATGTTGTGGGACTGCCCATATGTGAAGTTATGGAAGACTTGGTAACCCTGGATATTATTAAATTTTAAGGAACACAAGAATGACAACCATACAAGACAATATTGATGCCGTAAAAAAACAGATAAACAAGACAGCCCTTGCCTGTGGCCGGGATCCTGAATCCATCACCCTCATCGGGGTGAGCAAACGGAAAAATGCCGACAAGGTTTTTGAGGCCATTAAGGCCGGCAGCACCCATTTAGGTGAAAATTACATCCAGGAAGCTGTGGATAAAATTGAGACCCTGGGCAAAACCTCAGCCTGTTGGCATTTTATTGGGCATCTTCAATCAAACAAGGCTAAATTTGCTGTTCGATATTTTGATTATATCCACACCGTTGATACGGTTAAACTGGCCCGGGAGATTGATCGGCAGGCTGCAAAAATAGGGAAAGTGCAAAAGATCCTCCTCCAGATCAATATAGCCAAAGAGGAAACAAAATCCGGGGCCGGAGCAAAAGAAGCGATTTCTCTTGCCCGTGAATTCAGTGGATTTGAAAATTTGTCCCTGGACGGGCTCATGTGCATGCCGCCTTTTTTCTCTGATCCCGAAGAGGCCAGGATTTATTTTAAACGATTGGGAATGATTCAAGGAGAAATCCGGGAGGCGGGGTTGGAAAACCTTGTCCATCTATCCATGGGCATGAGCAACGATTTTCGGGTGGCCATTGAAGAAGGGTCCACCATGGTACGAGTGGGAACTGCTATTTTTGGAGGTCGGGATTGAAATTACTGCTCCACACCTGCTGCGGCCCCTGCTCGATTTATCCCCTTCAGGTGCTCAAAGAAAAAAATATTGATGTCATGGGCTTTTTTTACCGCCATAATATCCATCCCTTTACCGAATGTATGCGACGCGAAGAGACCCTGGGGCAATATGCCGATGAAATCGGATTGAAAATGATCTGGCAGCAGGGGTATGAGCTGGAAAAATTTATCCAGTCCGTGGTGTTTCGGGAAAAAGATCGGTGCCGATACTGCTACCATGCCCGGCTCAAGGCCACGGCCATGGTTGCCAGAAAGGGAAAATTTGATGCCTTTTCCACCACATTGCTTTATAGCAAATTTCAAAATCATCAGCAGATTATTGAAACAGGACAGGCCCTTGCAAGGGAGTATGATCTGAAATTTTTCTACCATGATTTCAGGGAAGGCTGGCAACAGGGTATCGAAATTTCAAAAGAGCGCAGCATGTACCGGCAACAATATTGCGGGTGCATATACAGTGAACGAGACCGGTATTACAAGGACCGTCAAAAGAAAGGAAACGCTTGACGGATCAAAGCTTAACGGGTCAACAGTTGACAAGTCAAAGCTTGACGAGCCAATAATTATAGCGGGGGAGGATTAATTGGAAGGCCTGCTCTTCTGGATCTGATTGTGGATGTTTACCAATTTTTTATCTGTCTGGTTAAGCCGGTTTGCAAGCACAAAAAAAAGGTGTTTGGCCACGTCTGGATATTTTTCAATAATTTCCTCCAGTTTATCCCCGGGAAACCGCTTGACCTTGGATCTTCCCTTTGAAATGATGGAGGCGGATCTGGTAGATTTGGTTATGGCGGCCATCTCACCGAAATAATCGCCGGGTTCTGTGATTTCAGCGATCTTCTTGCCGCCTTTGACCACATGGAGCGCACCCTGTTCCAATCGAAAAAAATCAATGTCTTTATTGCCTTCCCGAATGATGACATCCTTGTCCTCATAATGCTCGAAATCCGGGTTGATAAGATAGGCAGGCAAGGCTTCCTTGGTAATGGTGGTTTTTTTCAAGACCTCTTCAAGGGAGGTTTCTCCAGACCGGATCTTTACAAGTCCGGCATCCCTCAGGGTGAGCATCCCTTCATTAACCGACACTTTTCTGAGCTGGTCTTCTGCCACCTCTGCTGTGATGGCTTTGCCCACTTCATCGGTTACTTCCATCAGCTCGTATAGTCCTACCCTGCCTTTGTATCCGGTTCCATTGCAATGGCTGCATCCATTGGGACCATAAATTTTCAAATCTGGAATTTCTTCTTTTGAGAATCCTTCTAACTCCAGTTCCTTGGGATTATGGCCGGTGACAATCTGTTTGCACTGGGGGCACAATCTTCTGGCCAGGCGCTGGGACAGGACCATGGTGATGGAAGAAGCCAGCATATAGGGAGGAATACCGATATCTATAAGTCGGCCAATGGTGGAGGGGCAGTCATTGGTATGGAGGGTTGCAAAGACCAGATGGCCTGTCATGGCGGCTTTGATGGCAATTTCAGCCGTGTCCATATCCCGGATCTCACCCACCATGATAATATCGGGGTCCTGGCGGAGAAATGCTTTTAATGCCGCAGCATAGGACATGCCCACAGAATCCTTGACCGGAACCTGGTTGATGCCTTTAAAATTGAACTCCACGGGATCTTCTGCCGTGAGAATTTTAATATCATCTTTATTGAGCCGGTTGAGAACTGAGTAAAGCGT
>Ga0307929_1001449_pt1 | contig 17838 bp, 17 predicted proteins | sample AceLakmetage1330_FD_203160 | JGI IMG/M metagenome (GOLD analysis project Ga0307929, IMG submission 203160) | Saline water microbial communities from Ace Lake, Antarctica - #1330 | ecosystem: Environmental > Aquatic > Non-marine Saline and Alkaline > Saline | place: Antarctica: Ace Lake...
AACCGAGATCTTCACTCCCGTTTTGCTGGTTCTAATGCCTGCGGTGAAAAACACGAATCTCGGCTACAGGCCTCTCGAAGCGAAGCGTAGATCCCGACCCTTCGGGACGTCTTCACTCATTCTACAAAAAGTCCGCGATCGCGGATCGCGGCTACAGTCACATCTCTCCGAGCTGTAGCGCTCTACGAGCCGGAAGCCCACATCCCACATTCTACAAAAAGTCCGCGATCGCGGATCGCGGCTACAGTCATCTCGAAGCGAAGCGTAGATCCCGACCCTTCGGGACGTCTTCACTCATTCTACAAGCAGTCCGCGGCTACAGTCACTCATCGTACGAATTGAGAACATTGCTCTTTCATCGTTCATCGTTCATTCTTCATCGTTCTCTCTAGCCATTGGATATTCCGCTTCACGGTTTTATTGGAACGATCCAACTTTTGGGCGTAAAGGAATGTCTCTAGCGCTTCTTCATAAAAGCCGTCTTTACGAAGCTCAATGCCGAGTTTGCGCCAGTAGAAATCGTTGAATCGTTTGTAGTGAGCCGCCTGGCGCAAATAGTCGAGCCCCGCCTCGCGATTCCCCAAGGCCAATTCGGCCCGCCCCAGCCCGTAAACGATCTCTTCTTTTTTGATGTTATGACGATAAGCTTGGGCAAAAGCCGCCTGCTCCTTCTGCGCCAACTCCCGTTTTGCAACTGGGTCGAGTTCATAGTAGCGATAATGACTATAAATCTGCCCCAGCCCCAGCGGGGCATGCCAGTTTTGCGGGTCAATCATCATGGCCGCCTTATAAAGCCTCTCAGCGCGCGCACGATCCTGCGCCAAACGAAACTTGTCGCCCCAGACTCGCAGCGTCGCCGAACTCATCACCTGTAGACTCCACAACGCCACAAGGATTATTGCACCGGCAAAGACAACCTTTACTACAACTTCAACCATCCCTCGTTTATTTCTGCCCATCTTCATAATTTCGCTTCTACTACCTTTTTGCAGTCGCATAGATCACAGCACCCAATACCCTCCGGTTTTTCTACTGCCACGACGTTCGATTTTTCCTTCAGAAACCAGTTTGGATATATATCGCCCCACCGTCTTTTCCGTCACATCCAGTTGCGCGACCAAACCTTTTCGCTGCACCCCCGGTTGTTGCTCGATTAATTTCACAATTTTTTCATTTAACGGGACATTTAACGGGACATTTAACGGGACATTTAACGGGACTCCTGCGTCTTTCGGAACGGTTTCTGTTCGCTGATCAGTATATCTCAACTCAACAAGGTAGCCACCGCCGGTTTCCTCATATTGGAAAGTCATCGTCGGGTAGTCTGCCACCTCTTTACGTACCCGCAAATATCCACTGCCGTATTTCTCAATGTCACGAGTCAGATAAAAGGCCTCCGCGGTGAGTTTGTTACGTGTTTGAGACTGATAGCAGTCCGTTTTTAACTCGTCAACCGTCAGCCCGCCATACAATTTACCCGGATTGAAAAACGTGATGGCATGATCAAAAATTTTGATTTGAATATCAGTTGGGCTCGTGTAATCCCGATGAACGACCGCGTTGAGCAATAACTCCCGAAGCGCCGACACAGGATACTCGAATATTTCATTTCGCTGAATCTTCCCCGTAATTTCAAAGGCCACCTTTAAGTGCGAGATGATGAAGCTCATCGCCTCTTCAACCACCGAAAACAGCGTGCCGCGAATCATCCGGTCATCAATGATCATTGTGGGGGTCTTAAACCGTCCGATATGCAGGGAATACGGAGGGTCGTTTTCACCAAAAAGAATAACGGCGGCATGAGTTGGGACCCCCTCCTTCACATACCCCAGTTTTTTCAGCACAGCCCAACGATCACCCTCAACCTTGAATCGCCCGCCCTCATGGACTCGTTCAAGAAACGCATCTATTTTATCGTGCGACAACTTCGATAGATCCGAACGCTCATCCGGATAGGCATCCCAAGAAAGCTGCAACGATTGAAGATGCATAGTAGCAACTTCCGTCAACGTCAGTTGATGATTGCTGTTTGCTACCCGTTTATAATATCGATCCTTAAATGCCACCGGCTTCACTGGGAACTCATCCACACGGATGCGCACAAGCGTCTTGTTTTCTATACGAATTGGCTCGATGACGGGAATAATGGAGGGAGATGTTTTCTGCTTAATCTCGTTCGCCCATGTCTGAAGCGACTCATCCCCGCATGACACACCGACAACATTTCCATCAAAAATACCGAGGTAAACACTACCGCCCTTCGTATTTGCAAAAGCGGTCAGCGTTTCAATCACATCCTTACCGAACGACTTCTTGAACTCAACCGTCTCCGATTCGCCGCTGGCTATGATTTCAAAAATCTTTTTCACTGTTAAGTGGTCATTCGTTGTTCACGTGAATAAACTCAATCAAAAGGCAGGAAGTTTAATCATCCTCCGTTGCTTCTGGCAAGAAGCTAAGTCGAGACCCTTGTCTTTGAGAATTTTGCGGTCGAGAACTTCGACCGCAAAAAGTCGAACTCCTGATAATGGCGTACTATTGGGAATTAGAATTCTGATTTTACGCAGAGAAAAAAGAAGCAAGTTGCAAGGCTGTTTACCTGCCAAAATGCACATTACTATGTACATTCTGCAAGGCTCTTTCCCAAATCTCTATGTTGCAAATTTAAAGCACCGCTTTCATATTCAGAACTCCTGACCTCGGTTGCTTTTAAACGGATACCCAATTTGTAGAGTATCGAAAATACATGCAGGGATAGCGGGTGTCATTTAGCTCATCTTCTGCAAAACTGATCTTTCTCTTTCGCGTTAATTTCGCACTACTATCCGCCTAAAACTTGTTTTTTTGTGCACGTTTTATTCGACAACCCATTCTCAATCAACAACTTAATAGGGGCTGTTTTTGACAAGACTGTTGATGACAGGACAATGGGAAACCTTGTTTCTGTGCCTGTTTAAAAAATCGTCTTGTTATCCATCGTCCTGTCGAAATTCTTTTTTCCTTGTCCTTTGTTTCCCAGACTCCATCTGTAAAAGCGGGGCAGCCGCGCATCCGGCGAGGAGGGAAAGCATGAGCGCATTGGGGAAAATGCGGAGCTCAAAGTCAAAGAATCCGTGTACAGCGGTTCCCGCCAACGCCGCAAGAATTGCCACCGCAGGCAGCGCGTGGGTTGCACGATCCGATGTTTTGATCAGGCGGATCATCGGAATGCAAAAACTGATGAGTACCCACACAATCAAAGCCGCGCCGATCAGCCCGTACTCCGTAAACAGCTCCAAATATTCATTGTGCGGATGAACGGTTTCGCGCCGAAGCCCTTTCCAACGTTTTCGGTGCTCCGGAAAGGTCTGTCCATAATTCCCTGGGCCAACACCCAGAAGCGGACGTTCCTTGCCCATCACAAAAGCATCCGCCCATGTCATGGGTCGGAAGTCAATTTCGGCCACTCGCCCCCACTCTCCCTCACCAGCAAGTTCTAAAACTCTCACCACGGGGGCCATCCGGTCGCGGAACATCTCGGACCCCATCCAAAGACCCCCGAGGGTCCCTGCGCCAAGCAACGGAACCACCAACAGGGCGATATAGAAAAGCCGCCGACTCTTGCGCAGCATCAACAATAGGGCTGTCGTTGCGAGCCCTGCTATGAGGCCGAGCAGTCCGGCCCGGGACTGCGTCTGGTAAATTAGAATGGCAAACAGCGGAATGGAATAGGCAAAGCAGATGCGCCAGAACCACCCGAACTGCGGGAGAAATAGAAAAACCAAACAGAAGGGAATCCACATTTGGAACAGGTGCGCGATGTGGTTGGGACAAATATAAGTTCCTCCCAGACGTTCTCCATAATTGGTATAACGTTCAAAGCCAAAAAGCATCTCCGGACTGAGCTTGTGCTGCACGAGGCTGTAGAGCGCGACCAGGATCAGAAACCCAAACACCGTCATCCAGACCGCCTTGCGGCGCGGAAAGCGGGAAAGGATGCTGGCGGTTGCCCAGTAAACACCGATGTACGCACCAACGCGAAGCGTACTGATTTTGGCCTCATAGGGAATCACAGAGAAGGGGATCATGATGGCGCTGTAGAGACAGAAAAGCATTAGCAAACCGCCTCCGGGCGGGATGCTAATACTTTTGTGAGTTGTGGGATGTGGGATGTGGGATGTCGAATCCCCGTTATGTCCCGAGAGTTTAGGAGTATGGGAGTAAGGGTGTGTGGAAGTACTTGAGTCCGATCCATCTCCGTTCGCTGTCGTCAGTCTTCCGTCCTCCGTCCTCCGTCCCCTGACCCCTAATTTCAACTCTGAACTCTGAACCCTGAACCCTGAACTCATAGCCCAGACCGCGAGAGCGATATAGAGGAGAGTCAGTAAAGGGGCAAAGAGCCAAACCTTATCCTCCCATACGCCGTAGAGGGCCGTTGCAGCAGCAACGGACATCACCACGATGGCTAGGGTCAATTTTTCAGAAGTCTTCATCTTTAAAAAAAACGAGTGCTATGAACATTTTCAACAGCGGACACCATTTAACCACAGCGGTCTCAGAGATACAGATATTTTTGAACCACGAATGAGAGAGGGAACAAACGGAACTGATTTAAAACAGAGAGTTTTTGACTTTCAAAACTACAACTGTAAGACCCGCCTCAACTCATCAACAGCCCTTTGATGTTTAGCGGGATCCATGTTGCTGATGTTGCGCAGCTTCCACTGCAATGCGGGCAACAGATCGAGATGATCGATCGGCAACCGCTTCCAATCCGGGTTCCCAGTTTTTACAGAGAGGAGAAACTGACGCTCATTTTCACGCAACCCGGCATTTAACTCCCGGACTAATCGCATGCGAACCGCAATCAGTTGCTCGATGGCGACCGGAGTTTTTGTCATTCCGGAAAATTGAGAATGATAAAGCGCAGCCAGCGGTTGCTCCTTTGGATTAAGCAGCTCGGCCATCGGACGGGGATGCCCGGCCAAATAGACAACAAACGCCGTTCGGATTTGATCGCTCAATCCGAATTGCTCGAACATAAGGTCAACATCAAATAGATCCCGCGGGTGCTGCCATCCAGAGCCGCACAGATTTTTCCTCCATATAAATCCGCGACGGAAAGAATGCGAGCCTCTACAAACCGTTCAAACTCGGCTTGAGCCGCCGGACAAAGCCTGCGGGTTTCATCAGGATACACCGCGCCGCGAAATACAAAATTCGGCTCAATTTTTATCTGAGCCTCCGGAACGCTTACCACCAATCGCCCGGTGACTCCGGCGACCGGCTGTTTGACCACAACGGTCTCGTTCAGTTCGGTCTCTATTCCTTCGGCGAGTTGATCCAATGCGCACGAAATCTGAGTCAACGCTTCTGTACGGGGCACAAGCGGCAGATATGCCAAATCAATATCCACCGACAGGCGCGGCAAATCCTGAACAAACAGGTTCATCGCCGTTCCGCCCTTCACCGCGAAGGACTCGACCTTCTGAATCAGCGGCAGAACCTCTAAAAGCAACTCAACCTGTTTAAAGTAACCCCGATTAAACATCTGCGATCAGCCCCTTTTTTGGAACGGTGATCTGTAATTCACGATCCAACGCGCCCCCGCCATAAACCACCCGCTTCCCGCTCCCGAGACCCACGTTTGTCAGATCGACGTATTTCCACCAGGGATGCGAACACTCCCCGGCCATCCAAAGAAAGGTCCGTTTCACCCGCACCGAGCGACAGGTTGATAAAAGTTTTTGAACCTCGCCGGGCCGGAAAGACGAGAACCCATCAAACAGGATTCGGGCGTAATCAAAATCGGAGTTATTTTGGATACTGTAGAGCAGTTCAAAAGCAGCTCGCTCTGGGGAGGAGGCCCTAACAGAAAAGCCTTGGCATTGAATGTCGCTCACCGGGAGCTTTTCCGAATCATCAAAAAGCTGAACACAGCGATGCGCCAGCTCCACGCCCCAATCTTTTTTGGAAAACCAGGACGGGACCCGCTCAACGCCATCGCTGAAAAGCAGAACTCTTTTTTCCTGTCCCGCCGGAAGAAAATGAGCCAACCCCTTCAACTGAAGAGCGCTTAATCCGGCGACATGCACATTCATTTCCAACTGGGTCTGGAGAGCAAACAAGGCTCCGTTCCAACGGGCCGTCTCACCGGCCCGCATATACGCGCCATGCCCGATCCGATCCAGCCAACCGGAAGCAACATATTTTCGGGCCAAATCCTTCGAAACTCCATGCTCGGCGAGCCACGTTGAAGTCAGCACAGCTCCGGGAACCGCCTTTTGCAGAATGCGGTTTAATTTGCTTATGTTTGGCGTACTCACAGAGCTCTTATATCATATAAATGAAACCAAAGGTCAATATTCGGTTTGTTATTTTTTCAAAAAGCGAACCCAGAGACCGCTTATTTTAATGGAAATAAACAAAGAGTTTTAACCCCTCGATTGCCTCCCTATAACGAAAACTTCAATACCAACGCAAAGAAGACGCCATCCTCTGCGCACGAAGGGGTAAAGCATCTTACCTATTTCAATAAAAATCAGTCATTTAAAATGACTATTTTTACAGGTTCCGTTTTGCATCCAGAATCCAGCATCAACCAAAAAAAACTCAACCATCACCGCCATATTTGGACCCAAAATGGCGACGAGCCTCTCATTTTTTATCAAAAAATGTTCTTCGAAGAATTTAGTGAAGTGAGCGACTTTTCCACCACCGACTGTTGCCTCTTCTTCGCTTACGCTCATCGTTCCCGCCTGTCGGCAGGCCTTAAGCGAGCGTTCAGGCTACATGCTTACATTGGCCCTCTGCGCGTGCTTAATCATTCCACTCACTAGAGTAAACAGCCGAGCAAGTCAGAGAACAGCCAATAAAATAATGGGAAAGGAATAAACGAACTAATTGAAGGCAGGGAGTTTTTGACCACACCTGAGCTATTGCGAACGAGGCCGCGTTCTTGCGCGGCAATGACCAACGGGAATGGCAATGCTAATGTTAAATAACAAATACAAACCCGGCAGCCTATTGCGTCGCCGGTAAATTAGTGGTCAAAACTCTTCCTTGCGGTGGTGCGTCGCCGGCAGATTAATTAAAATTAGCGGTTCATCATAAATGGTCAAAACTCTCCTCTCAGCCCAGTCAGGCTCAAGCGCGGTCGCCGCCCGCACCTACAGAAAGACCTCTCCCGCATTCATCTTTCATAGGAGTCTGGTAAATCGTTGTTGAACATTTCACACGAAGGCACCAAGGATCACAAAGAAAACTCATGCTGGGTTCTTTGAGCTCTTAGAGAGCTTCGAGTCTTTGTGGTTAGAAAATTTACCTCTTTGACTTCTGATCTTCCGCCGTCGCTAACGCTATGGCGGACAGGCTGTCCTCTGAACTCATAGCCCAGAGGGCTAGAGCAATGTAGACCAGCATCAGCAACGGGGCGAAGACGAGCTGGGCCGAAGTTATTCAATTCATTTTTCAACGAGTGGGTATTTTTTTAGTCGCAATAATTGCAACAGAATCTCTCCCACAAACCGTGGGTTGTCCTGTAAATAACGTTTCCAAAGCCGAGGATCTGTCAATGCTCTGTGCAGCCACTGAAACCCAGAGTTTTTAATCCATTCCGGAGAATCAACCTTTGTTCCTGCGTTAACATCAAATGCATACCCCACCGGAGCGATCACCTTGGTTCTCAAGCGCGCCATCATTTCCCCAGCGAAGTAAAGTTGCCTCGGCGTACTCACTCCCACCCAAAAAATATTTGGACTCAACGCATCAATCTCTTCAACCAATGCCGCTTCCTCTTCTGCGTTCAGCTCCCGAAAAGGCGGGCAGTGCGTGCCGACGATCTGAATGCCGGGATGAGCGGTCTCCAGTTGTTTTTGGAGCGTTTCCGCGAGCCCCGGTCCGCCGCCGTACAAAAAGTGAGTCCACCCTTTGTCAGCCGAATAAGCACACACATCCCGCATTACATCCGGCCCATAGACCCGGCGGATGTTTTGATGCCCAAACAATTTCCCAAGCCATACCAGCGGCACCCCGTCCGGCGTGTTCAACAGTGCATTATTGAGAATGGTCTTCAGTGCCGGATTTCGACGGGCTTCCATGATCCCTGCGACACCCATAGGGCAAATGTAGCCGGGAGGCTCCTGCCCCTCAATCGCGCTCTCAAAAACACGGATCGTGTCCGTCATATCAACGGCATCTATCCCAACGCCTAAAAGATTAAATCGCTTAACTCCTACAGCCATACTAATACGCTCCCTTTGCAGAACAAACGGCACTCAGTGTGCGAGCCAGAATAACAGAATCAAGCCAGACAGACCAATTCCTCACATAATAGGTGTCCCATTTCTCCATCGCAGAAATGTCCGCATCACTTCGTCCGGAAATTTGCCAGAACCCCGTCAAGCCGGGTTTCACGCGATAGCGCGGAGTGCGGGCCAACTCTGAAAGCGCGTCGTGATGGTACTCTGGAAGGGGCCGCGGGCCCACCAGCGCCATTTTCCCGGAAAGGACATGAATCAACTGCGGGAGTTCATCCAACGAAAGCCTGCGGAGAACCCGACCCAGCGGGGTGATCCGAGGATCCTTCTTTAGCTTATAGCAGGACTCCCATTCGGCACGCAGGTCGTCATTTTGACTCAATTCCTGTTGAAGTCTCTTTTCGGCATCTGGAACCATCGTGCGGAATTTATACACCTTAAAGGGCCTGCCGCCTTCCCCGATGCGGGTCTGTGTGTAAAAAGGATTCGTCCGATCCACCAGGCAAATCAACAGAGTGAGGACGACACAGAGCGGAACCCAAAGCGGCGCGGTTAACACAACCAAAAAAGCCTCTGATAGCCGCTTGAGAATACGTGCAAACGGATTGAACAGATTCGACGCCACCTCCAAGCCGATTAGATCCCCGAAGCTACGCGAACGCACCGACATAAAAACGCCCTCCTGCAAATTTGGGAACATGATTACTTTATTGCAGTCAGCCAGCGTATGATCCACAAGACGAGTCACTTCATTCAAAGAAAAAGAGGGAAGGGCCACTGCAGCGACCTTAATCCGATCATCCGTCTGCAGAGACCCGCCGGAGACCGGAACCCCGCAAACATCCTGCCGATTCTCCTCCAGTATTCCCGAAAAAACTGCCGCAGGCCTATAGCCAAGCTCCGGAGATTTTTGTAATGCCATCACCAGCGTTTTCGCATCGTCCGGCTTTCCGTAAACGGCTACTCGACACCCCCAGTGGCCCCGACGGATCAAAAGAGTACGGACCGCCCATCGGAAAACGGGAAGAAAAATACCCCCAAAGACCCACGAGACAATGTACACAACCCGGCTGGGAATCATGCGGTCCCGGCCGAAGAAATACGTTAGGGCGGCGAGCGAAAACAGAGCCAGCAACACGATCTGAATCCGACGGACCTCCTCCACCGCACCCAATCCCCATCCCGGAAGCAGTCCGGAAACCGCGGCGCCGACCCACCATACCGGAATAACGGCATACGCGTAGTGAATAGAAATCGGCACCCCGTGGATCAGATAAATGATCCAATTCCCCAAATAAAGGCCGACCAGCAAAACAATCGAATCGCTGACGCACAACGCCACCGTGTTCAGGAGGTGCCGTTTAAAAAACAGGTTTTTTCTAGTTTTCATAGGCTCTGGGTTCTGGGGGCTGGCTCCTAGAGCCTAGCGCCGAGTGACTAACTTTTCACATGGAGGCAATAAAGGCAACCCCAAGGTCTGCGACGGGGCAGGCCCCAAGGTCTTCGACGGGGCAAGCCCCAAGGTCTTCGACAGGGCAGGCCCCAAGGTCTTCGACGGGGCAAGCCCCAAGGTCTGCGACGGGGCAGGCCCCAAGGTCTTCGACGGGGCAGGCGAAGAAGAGTTGTTGACCACTAATTGGTTCAAAATCTTACCGCTACGCCAATGGGCGGCGGACTCGAATTGTCTCAACCTCATGAACCGGGTTCTAATCGAACCCTGCATTAGGAATAAACGATTCGGATTTGAAGCAGTGAGTTCAATTGAAAACACGTTTTCATATGATCTCGCTACTTTAAATCATGCCCTGCGCGCAGGGCTGCCCCGAAGGTTCGGGGCACCGTTTATTCCTGTTCATCCAGCGATTAGCTGGATGCTTATGCTACGCAACCAATACCTATCTGCGGCCCCCATTGGGCCAAGCAGTCATCACGCCTGTGGCGTGATAAATTAGTGTAAATTTGCCGCTGCGCTTCTTTTTGAGGGTACAAAAAGCACTTTCGGAATACCTCAGGTGTGGTCAAAACTCTTCCTTGCGGTGGTGCGTCGCCGGTAAATTTGACGCTGCGCTTCTTTTTGAGATACAAAAAGCACTTTCGGAATACCTCAGGTGTGTAAATTAGCGTGTCACGCCATTTTATCGCGCCGTAGTTGTACGAAGGCGGAAGCTTTAGCGACGGCGGATGGTTTAAACTCCCTCTACAAAACAATTCGCTTCCACTCCAATGCTCCGTTATGCCCAAAGTTGATCAGGTATCCGACCTTCTTGCCAGTAATCGCCAGATAATTGATTACCTGAGCCTCATGCTCCGGCAACAGCTTTTTAACGGCCTTCAGCTCGACAATGATTTCATCGAAAACCAACAGGTCTGGAATGAAATATGGATCGAGTTTTTCACCCTTATAAAAGACATCGAGACGCCGCTGTGCGTCAAAAGGAATTTCAAGAAGCGTCAGCTCTGCTTCCAATGAGGCCTGATAGATATCTTCGGACAGGTGACTTCCCTGTTCGTTATAGACCTCAAAGGCGGCCCCCATCAGGTCATATCCCTCTTGCTTAAACAGTTCATCATTCATACAACAATCTTCCAGCTACAGGTTTTCAGACCACTAATTGGTTCAAAATCTTACCGCTATGCCAATGGGCGGCGGACTCGAATTGTCTCAACCTCATGAACCGGGTTCTAATCGAACCCTGCATTAGGAATAAACGATTCGGATTTGGAGCAGAGAGTTCAAAAGCGAACGGGTTCGCGGTTGAGCTCTCTACTCTAAATCAAGCCCTGCGCGCAGGGCTGCCCCGAAGGTTCGGGGCACCGTTTATTCCTGTTCATCCAGCGATTAGCTGGATGCTTATGCTACGCAACCAATACCTATCCGGCAGCATATTGCGTCGCCGGTAAATTAGTGAAGATTAGTGGTCAAAACTCTTCCTTGCGGTGGTGCGTCGCCGGTAAATTTGACGCTGCGCTTCTTTTTGAGGGTACAAAAAGAATTTGCCACTCCACTTCGTTTCATTGCCGTCGTGATAACGCCAGCCCGTTGGCGAATACGCCTGCTCGACTGCGTCTCAGGTGTGGTTAAAAACTCCCTTCTCCCTCTACAAAACAATTCGCGTCCACTCCAATGCTCCGCCATGCCCGAAATTGATCAAATACCCGACCTTCTGCCCTCTCTACTCACCAACAGGCTGTAGCGCAATGGCGGCGAATCATCCGGTCTTTCGTCAGCAGCAACTCACTTCGAACAGACGCCTGAGCCGCAATCAGCCGATCAAACGGATCACGAGTCCATGACTGCGAAAGTGCGCCAATGACAACCTTTGAAAAATCCAGCCTACACATTTGCAGGCCGATGGTTTCCTCCAACGTTTGGATCACCAGCATCGGGTCGGACGTGATTCGTTTGATTTCCTTAAGAAACTGTAATTCGAGCAGAACAGCCGGAGAAATAAGCAAATCATTCTCTTCGATCAGCTCGACCCCTTTTTTGGAGAACCTCTCCGATTCACCGGCATAGAGCCAGACCACCACATGCGTGTCGAGATAGATCACGGCTGCCACTCCCCGGACCAGTCAGAATGAACCAGATCCTCGGGGTCGCCTTGAATGCACTCATGTTTTCTTAACCGTTCCATTTTAGGCGAAACTTTCCCTGCAATAATTTTCACAGTGCCGCTCTTCCGCTTCACTTCCAGGGCCTTACCTGTTGCAAGCACTTCATCAAGCAGATGATAAATATCCTTCCGTAAAACTGATGCTGTAACTGTCATTATTCCACCTCCAAACTAAAAATACAAAAAAGTACGTCGATTGTCAACAAGACGTACGTGATTGTAGTACGCACATCCGACTTTCTTTCGCCGTCTGGAGAGAAATAAACGAAGAGTTTTTAACCACACCTGAGCTATTGCGAACGAGGCACCGTTATTGCGGGGCAACGACCAGAGGGAGAGGCAAATTAGCTCCAAATCTTTCCGCTATCGCCAACGGCGGCGGGAGGACCTGAGGTATTCCGAAAGTGCTTTTCGTATCCTCGAAAAGAAGCGCAGCGGCAATTTTTTCTGTTCACATAAAGGGGCTTCTAACTTGTCCCGCCAAAGGCCTTGGGATCGAACCCCTCGATTGCTCTGCATAGGAATGAACAAAGAGTTTTTGACCACTAATCTTCACTAATTTTTCCGCTATCGCCAACGGCGGCGGGAGGACCTGAGGTATTCCGAAAGTGCTTTTCGTATCCTCGAAAAGAAGCGCAGCGGCAATTTTTTCTGTTCACATAAAGGGGCTTCTAATCGAAGCCCTCGATTCCTCTGCATAGGAATAAACGGTTCAGATTCTGAGCAGAGAGTTCAGAAGCGAACGGGTTCGCGGCTGAGCTCTCTACTCTGAATCAAGCCCTGTGCAACAGGGCTGTGGTCTACGACCACATCGTTTATTCCTGTTCATCCAGCGATTAGCTGGATGCTTATGATACGCAATAATACCTTTCTGCGGCCCCCATTGGGCCAAGCAGTCATCACGCCTGTGGCGTGATAAATTAGTGTAAATTTGCCGCTGCGCTTTCAGGTGGTTGAAAATCCTGAGGCTCTCGAAGGGTAGAAAATCTCCCCTCTCTAGCCTGCGAGCGCCCCGAATTCTCGGGGTGTAAACAGTTGTAAAATTACCCTTTATAAAACGACTGGATCGCATCACACACAAACTCGACTTGTTCCTCTGTGATTCCCGGGAAGATCGGTAGGGAAAGGATTCGCCCAGCCAATGCTTCTGTCAGGGGAAAATCGCCCTTTTTCCATCCTCTGGAAGAATAGGCTTTTTGAAGATGGACCGGAACCGGGTAGTGGATCAGGCAGTCAACCCCCTTTTCCAAAAGGAACTGCTGTAACGCATCACGCTGAGCGGTTTGGATGACATAAAGATGGAACACCGGCTCTGAGTCTTCCCGGATAGAGGGGGTGATGAGATCCCCGATGCCGCGAAGCTGTTCTGAGTACAGGGCTGCGGCAACGCGGCGAGCATCATTTCCCGCATCAAGACGCTTGAGTTTCACGCTCAACACCGCGGCCTGCAGCGTGTCGAGGCGACTATTTTCACCCAACTCCTCATGAACATACTTCACCGATGACCCATAGTTTCGCAGGGTGCGAATCCGTTTGGCCAGCACAGCATCGCTTGTCGTGACGGCCCCGCCGTCCCCGAATGCGCCGAGATTCTTCCCGGGATAAAAACTAAAGGCGGCTGCATCGCCGATGGACCCAGCACGGCGGCCTTTGTCGCGGGCCCCATGTGCCTGGCACGCATCCTCGATCACCTTGAGTCCATGCTTGCGGGCGATTCCCAGGATTGGCTCCATGTCAGCGGTCTGTCCATAGAGATGAACCGGCATAATCGCCTTCGTTCGCTCCGTAATCGCCGCCTCGATCCTCCGTGGATCCATGGTATACGTGTCCGCGTCCACCTCAACCAGCACGGGGGTTGCGCCGACCGATGAGATCGCCAACGCCGTGGCGATAAAGGTATGAGAGGTCGTGATCACTTCATCGCCGGGGCCAATATCCATGGCCCGCAAAATCAATTTCAACGCATCGAAACCGGAGGCGACGCCGATCGCGTGCTCACACTCGCAATATGCAGAGAAAGCCGTTTCAAACTCTTCGACCTGCCTGCCGAGCACAAAATTACAATCGGTCACCACCTGATCCATGGCGGACTGAATTTCATCCGCACAGTCGGCGGTCTGTAATTTCAAATCTAAAAAAGGTATTTTCATGACAACCTTCCGGTTGAGTTATTCGTTATTAGTTATTTGTTGAGTGACAGGACATCGTGGACTCCGAGAAGTGCCACGACATCGTGGACTCGCCCTGTTTCTTTTGATGGATGAGGCTCTCGCCGCGACCGCCAATTCATCTCATCGCATACTCCTTTTCGTCGACCGCTTGATCGTCGAGATGTATGCGCAATCGTTGTTCCGAAACATCCACCGTGGCTCGAACATATTCATAAATGCACTCCGAAGGCACGTTGAATTTTTCTCCGAATACATCCAGCAAACCATCGCTCCGAATGAATCGGATCAGGTGATAGCAACCGAGCTCCGGCTTGGGGAGTGGATAGATCGGAGGTGCTTTGGAATCTGGAAATCTGAGCGTGGATTTGTCGGCATCCAAACTCTGCAACGGAGTTTTTCCGTTCAGTTTGCTGTAGCGATACCGGCTGTTGTGGCGATGCTCGAAACTCAGGCTTTGATCCTTTAATTCTGCGACTGTGTGCATTTCCACTTTTTGAAGAAGGCCTTGCAGCCAATGATGGTTGAACTTCTCTACGACCCCGTTGCGCCACGGCTCCCGGACGGGAATGAAGCAGGGCTCCACTCCGTATGATAAACACAGCCGGATTAGTTGCCCCATGCCTCTGGGATAAGTAGGACTGCCATAGAAAACCATCTCGTTGTCCAGTTGTTGGATCTTTGGAATACCAAGTCGCAACCAACTCGCCCAGAAGGCATTGATGGTGTTTCCCTTGCCCTTGGACAGCAAGGATTCGGTGGCGCAGCGACCCGTGGCTAGATCCACCGAGTTGAGCGAGTGGAATTTGATGACCTGCTTTCCCCGAAGATAGCAGGGGCCAACAAAGTCGCTTTGATGGATGGCTCCGGCGCGTCCGGCTGGCCACTTGGGATACTTGACTCCTTTGGGTTCGTAACGTCCCGTACGGCGCATCATCAGCCCTTCTCTCGACAAGATCCGGGCAATCGTCCTTTCCGATGGACGCGGTTCGACATTCAAATCTTCGAGTTCCCACTGGATCGCTTGCGCGCCGCAGAAAAGATTCTTGTTGTACAACTCCAGCCTGATAAGCCGGATCATCTCTGTTATCTCCTGGGATGTCCGGTTTGGATTCTGTAACGGTCGCCGATCGCGCTCCTTGAACCATAACTCCTCTCCGGCCCGATAGCGTCCCAGCCATTTGTAAAACCAACTCTTCGAATGTCCCATCGACATGTAGATCGCGGATGGGGATTCTTTTTTCAGATACCGTTCGATTGCCCATTGCCTGACTTGTTCCTCGTTGCCTTTCATGTGTTCCTCCTAGTTAGGGAACACCTTTCAATTTGGCGGTAAATAAATCCGCACTAAATTATCATGGTCCACGATGTCGTGGCACTTCTCGGAGTCCACGATGTCCTGTCACTCAACAGTTTATTGGTTATTTAACAAGTACAGCCTGAGAATTTAGCCACAAAAGGTCACAAAATCCACAAAAAATGAATGTCGCTCACGATCGGAATAAACGAAGAGTTTTTATCCGCAGATTAAAAGGATGAACGCTGATCCGGCAGGAACATTCTTTTAGGGCTCAACCGCTGGGGAAACGGATTGGAGATAGAGATTTTTTTGACCGGACAACGCCGTCTGGAGAGAAATAAACGAAGAGTTTTTGACCACTAATTAACTCCAAATCTTACTGCATCGCCGATATGGCGGCAGAACGGTAGTTTCTCCTCTTTATCTCACGACGGGAGTTTGTCTAATCGAAAAACTCTTCTCCGCCGTTGGGAAAGGAATAAACGGTAGAGATTCTGAGCAGAGAGTTTTTGACCACTAATTAACTCCAAATCTTACTGCATCGCCGATATGGCGGCAGAACGGTAGTTTCTCCTCTTTATCTCACGACGGGGCCTTTTCTAACTTGTCCCGCCAAAGGCCTTGGGATCGAAAAGTCCTGATCCGCCGTTGGGAAAGGAATAAACGATTCGGATTTGAAGCAGTGAGTTCAATTGAAAATACATTTTCACATGATCTCGCTACTTTAAATCAAGCCCTGTGCAACAGGGCTGTGGTCTACGACCACATCGTTTATTCCGACCCATCCGGGGATTACCCGGATGCTCAACTCAACAGAATAAATACCTCCCGGCAGCCATGGCCATTCACTGCGTTCATTGTCGCCGCGTTGCGTCAACCACTACGTTGCCACTCGCTTCGCTCATTGCTTTGTTTTCGCAAAGCCCGTCTCCCTTCGGTCGGCTCGGTGGTGCGTCGCCGGCAGATTTGCCGCTACGCTTCTTTTGGAAATACCAAAAGCACTTTCGCAATAGCTCAGGTGTGAAGATTTGCCGCTGCGCTTCTTTTTGAGGGTACAAAAAGAATTTGCCACTCCACTTCGTTTCATTGCCGTCGTGATAACGCCAGCCCGTTGGCGAATACGCCTGCTCGACTGCGTCTCAGGTGTGGTCAGAATTCTCCTCTTCGCGCAGGGCTGCCCCGAAGGTTCGGGGCACCGTTTATTCCTGTTCATCCGGGGATTACCCGAATGCTAATGTTAAATAACAAATACAAACCCGGCAGCAATTGCCAGTCACTGCGTTCCTTGCCGTCCTGCCTTCAGCAGACCAGCCTCTACCTTCGGTGGTGCGTCGCCGGTAAATTAATGACCAATTTGACGCTACGCTTCTTTTTGAGGGTACAAAAAGAATTTGCCACTCCACTTCGTTTCATTGCCGTCGTGATAACGCCAGCCCGTTGGCGAATACGCCTGCTCGACTGCGTCTCAGGTGTGGTTAAAAAATTCCCCATACGTACAGAGCAGATCCACTTTTTTTGAACAAAGCACCGCTTTCATCGGTCATACTTCATCACTCACAGCTCTCCCCCAAATATTGCAATTCATTCAGGCAAGCATGTGCCAAGGCAGCGCCAGCACATCTGCCGCAATTCGATAGGGTTGCGAGGCGGCGCAAATGAGCAATCCGTTCCCAACCGCTTCCTTTGGAAAGGCCTCGCGGAACGACTTAATGCCGCCAGCATCCTTCTTCGAGGGATGAGCTTTCGACTTTACCTCGATCGGGAACAGGCGGCCGTTCAGCTCAAGAATCAAATCCACCTCCGCTCCTCCGGCGGAACGGTAATGATAAAACCCGGGTATCGTATTCCAAGCCGAGCAAATTTTTAAAATTTCAGTCATCACCCACGTCTCAATAATGCGCCCCTGGAGAGGATGTCCGGCAATCATGTCCGGCGAGGTGATACGCTGAAGGTGGCAAAGCATCCCCGTATCCGAAAAGACCCCCTTACTCTTCCCTGAAATTCGTTTAAGCGGATTACGGGAGAAAGCTGGGATCTCCGTCCACTGATAGGTCGCCTCCAGAACATTTTTCCAGGCCACCGCTGTGCGTCGATCGATATCGAGGTCGCGTCCGACCTGTGATGCATTCATCTCAGTGGCGCTCAATGCACTGAGCAGGCGGAAAAAACGAGAGAAAAGCTGAAGGTTTCCGATATCCGCCACGGTCCGTATGTCCCGCTCCACATAGGTCTGCACGTAGCTGGAAAAAAATCTAGGTAGCAGGGTTTCGGGCAGATCCAGTGTTCCGGGCATTCCTCCGCGAAAGATCGCGTCATACCAAGGCGGCGGCTCCCGCTCTTCTGTCCTCGGTCGCGGGTCGTCTATTTGCGGCCCCCCGCTCACCCAATCCAGTAAAAATCCCGAGGGAGAGGCTGTGAATTCCTGCCAGGAAAGCCCGTGCAGCTCAACAATCGCCACGCGTCCGGCCAGCGATTCAGAGATATTTTTAATCACCGACAGGTTTTGTGATCCAGAAAGG
>Ga0307929_1001450_pt1 | contig 17828 bp, 15 predicted proteins | sample AceLakmetage1330_FD_203160 | JGI IMG/M metagenome (GOLD analysis project Ga0307929, IMG submission 203160) | Saline water microbial communities from Ace Lake, Antarctica - #1330 | ecosystem: Environmental > Aquatic > Non-marine Saline and Alkaline > Saline | place: Antarctica: Ace Lake...
AATTACAGGGTATTGAAGCGCATTTTATAAAATTGGAGCAGCTCCTGAGTGATCCTGATGTGATTGGGGATCAGGTTCGGTATCAAAAATGCCTTAAGGAGCATGGGGAGTTGACCCGGGTGATCACTGCCTTTCGTGAATATAAAGAGGTTCGTGAAGAGCTTTCCGATGCCCGTGAGATGCTCAAAGATGAGGATCTGGATATTCAGGAGATGGCCAAGGAAGAAATCGCCTCACTTACCCAGTCGCTTAAGGCCCTTGAAAAAGAGATAAAAATTTTGTTGGTGCCCAAGGACCCCCGGGATGACAAGAATGTTATCCTGGAAATCCGGGCTGGAACCGGTGGAGAAGAGGCAGGGCTTTTTGCGGCGGATCTTTTTCGCATGTACTCTCGATTTTCCGAATCCAGGCACTGGGTCGTTGAAATTATTGACAGCAGTATGGCCCATGCGGGCGGTTTTAAGGAAGTGGTGTGCATGGTCCGGGGAAAAGGTGCTTACAGCAGCTTTAAGTTTGAAAGCGGTATCCATCGGGTGCAGCGGGTGCCCGAGACCGAGGCCCAGGGCAGGGTGCATACTTCTGCTGTGACCGTGGCGGTGTTACCTGAAGCTCAGGATGTGGAGCTGGATCTCAACCCAAGTGATGTAAAGGTGGATGTGTTCAGGGCCTCCGGACCGGGGGGGCAATCGGTTAACACCACGGATTCTGCTGTGCGGCTGACCCATCTTCCCACGGGGATTATTGCCACCTGCCAGGATGAAAAATCCCAGATTAAAAATAAGGTCCAGGCCATGAAGGTACTCAAGGCCCGTATTCTGGATGCCATGGTACGGGAGCAGGATGCAAAAAGAGCTGCCGAGCGTAAAGGGCAGGTGGGAAGCGGGGATCGAAGTGGACGCATTCGCACTTATAACTATCCCCAGGGTCGCATGACCGATCATCGCATCGGGCTGACGTTGTACCGACTGGACCAGATCATGGCCGGAGATATCCAGGAGATCATTGACGAGCTCACCACCCATCATCAGGCCGAGTTGATGAAGGAGTCCCAGTAATTTTCATGTCCGGTGATCACCAGCGGGTGTGGACCCTCCTTGATACAGTGGCATGGACGGCATCCTATTTCAAGGATAAGGATGTGGACAGCCCCAGACTCACGGCGGAGATACTCATGTGCCATTGCCTGGGCATGGATCGTGTGTCCCTTTATATGGAATTTGATCGTCCCTTGAACCCTGAGGAGTTGGCACGCTATAAATTTCTTATTCAGCGACGGGTGCAGCGGGAACCTGTGGCCTATATCATCGGTAAAAAAGGATTCTGGGACATTGAGGTGGCGGTTTCGTCCCATGTACTCATTCCCCGGCCTGACACGGAAACCCTGGTGGAAACGGCCCTGTCTGAATTAACGCAACGCCAGCAAAGTCCCGGGGAAGTCCCCTTAAATGTTCTGGAACTGGGGGCGGGTTCCGGGGCGGTTATTATTTCCCTTGCCCGGGCCATGCCGGGGCACCATTATTTTGCCGTTGATGTGTCGCTGGCTGCGGCTGAAATTACCCTGAAAAATGCCCGTTCCCTTGAATGTGTCCCCGGCCTTTCTGTGGTGACAGGTTCCTGGTTTACCCCCTTTGGCCCCCAGGCCGCCTTTGATCTTATTGTGTCAAATCCCCCCTATATTCCCACCCGGGACATTGAAACCCTTGCCCCTGAAATACAAAAATATGAACCTCGGCTGGCCCTTGACGGAGGGATTGACGGGTTGGACTGCATTACGGAAATTTTGTCCCAGGCCGTGGCGTTTCTCAATCCCGGTGGCGTTCTTTTGATGGAGACCGGTTTTGATCAGAGAGATGCCATTGAGGCTCTGGTGAAAACCATGCCGGTGTACGAAGGGTTTCAATCCATTCAGGATGAGGCAGGGCATCACCGGGTGGTTAGAGTAAAAAAAAAGACTTGCGCCTGACTCCAGGCTATGTGGGTGCACCAACTGGCAGATACGGGAAAGTCAAACACCAATATCAAAAAAAGAATTGATAAAAAAACTTGATTTTGATATAGCAGTTTGGATTTATGTCCGGGCTCAATTTCTGTGCTTTGGACAACAACTCACATCCTTGGACCCGGTATGGGGTGCTGTTCCCTTGTGGGGCGGTCTGTCTCGGGAATGACAGGGGTGGTGGAAAAAAACCATAAAGATGAATGGAGAGACAACATGGTAGACATTTCAATGCGTGAACTGCTGGAAGCAGGCGTACATTTTGGACACCAGACACGGCGCTGGAATCCAAAAATGAAAAAATATATCTTTGGTGCCAGAAACGGTATTTACATCATTGATTTACAGCAGACGGTGAAGATGTTCAAGACCGCCGTTGATTTTATCAGTGACATCACCGCCGAAGGAAAACAGGTACTGTTTGTGGGAACCAAAAAACAGGCCCGTGAATCCATCTACGAAGAAGCCAACCGAGCAGAAACCTATTATGTCCAGAACCGCTGGTTGGGGGGGATGCTCACCAATTTTCAGACCATTAAAAAGAACATCAGCCGCCTGGAGTTCCTCAATACCATTGAAATGGATGGCCGCATTGAAGAATATCCCAAAAAAGAGCGGGTTAAGATGGGAAAAGAGCGGAACAAACTGGAAAATGATATAGGGGGTATCAGCAACATGAAGGGGGTCCCCGGGGCCATTTTTATCATTGATCCCAAAAATGAAGCCATTGCCGTGCGTGAGGGCAAGCGTCTTGGGATTCCTATTGTGGCTGTGGTGGATACCAATTGTGATCCCGATGACATTGATTATGTCATCCCGGGTAATGATGATGCCATTCGTTCCATTCGGTTGTTTGCCAGTCGCATTGCAGATGCCTGCGTTGAAGGACATGCCCGCTATGAAGAAAAACAGCAGGCCGGTCGTGACAAGGCAGCCGACGATGGGGAGATGGATGCTGCCATGATGGACACTGCCGAACGTACCGTTGTTTCCGATGGCACCGACGGTCCTGTGGTGGAAAAAATTAAAAGACAAACAACTGCCCAGGCAGAATAAGGAGTGTATCATGGTTAATATTACAGCAGCAATGGTCAAGGAGCTTCGGGACCAGACCGGATCCGGGATGATGGATTGCAAAAAGGCCCTTGCCGAAAATGATGGTGATGTGGCCAAATCTCTTGATTTTTTGAGGAAAAAAGGCCTTGCCAAGGCCCAGAAACGAGCGGGTCGTGCCACCTCAGAAGGGGTTATTTACTCTTATATCCATGCCGGTGCCAAACTGGGTGTGTTGGTTGAAATTAATTGTGAATCAGACTTTGTGGCAAAGACCGATGCTTTTCTGGAGTTTGCCAAGAATGTCGCCATGCACATTGCCGCAAGTAACCCCGGCGGTCTCAATCCCGAAGATATTCCCCAGGAACTGGTGGAACGGGAGCGTGGCATCTATCGGGCATTGGCCCTGGAACAAGGTAAGCCTGAAAACATCGTGGACAAAATTGTGGAAGGTCAGGTTCAGAAATTTTATAAGGACTCTTGCCTGTTGAGCCAGCCATACATTAAAGATCCCAAAAAGAGTGTGGCGGAAATGACCACTGAAGCCATTGGCAAAATTGGTGAGAACATTCAGATCAAACGATTTGTCCGGTTTCAATTAGGAGAATAATTCCATGGAAAGAAGACCTGAATTTCAAAGAATTCTCATCAAACTCAGTGGTGAAGCCCTCATGGGCGATCAGGGGTTTGGCATCAAGCCTGAAATGATTAATTTTGTGGCAGGTGAGGTGGCCAAGGTGCATAATCTTGGGGTACAGGTCTCCATGGTGGTGGGGGGCGGTAATATCTTCCGGGGGGTTGCTGGCAGTTCTGCCGGCATGGACCGGGCCGCCGCCGATAACATGGGCATGCTGGCCACGGTGATCAATAGCCTTGCTTTGGCCGATGCCCTGGAAAAACAAGGGGTGCCCACCCGGGTCCAATCGGCATTGTCCATGGATCAGGTGGCAGAACCCTTTATCCGTCTTAGGGCTTTACGCCATCTGGAAAAAGGTCGTGCCGTTATTTTTGCCGCAGGAACCGGTAATCCCTATTTTACCACGGACACGGCTGCGGTGCTCAGGGCCCAGGAGATCAATGCTCAGATTCTGTTCAAGGCCACCAAAGTGGACGGCGTATATGACAAAGACCCGGTGCGCCATGAAGATGCGGCCTTTATTCCTGAAATTTCCTACATGCATGTGCTGGAACGTCAGCTCCACGTCATGGATATGACCGCCATTTCCCTTGCCATGGACAATAATCTTCCCCTGCGGGTGTTTGACCTTCACCAGGAGGATAATATCCTGTCTGCGGTGTGTGGACAAAGTGTGGGAACCCGTATTTATGGTACGGAAGAATAGGTGCCGACGTCATTGTTCTTGGCATTTTTAGGGAATTGAAAATGGTGTTATGCCGTCCCCGGCAACTGCCCTGACCAGAACGGGAACGTCGGGGGCTCTGCTGAGGGTGCCCGGAAGTTTTATTTTCTAATAAAAAACTTACATGGCAGTAACCAGTTGCCACAACAAATAATGAAAAAGTAAATTGTGGGAATACCCAGTACCCACTCATTACCCAGTACCCATTACCCAAGGATCTGCTTTTTCATAAAAAATATGGGGGTGAAGCATATGATAAAAGACGTATTGCAGGAAACAAAGGATCGCATGGATAAAACGGTGAAGGCCCTGGTAATAGATATGAAGAGGGTTCGTACCGGAAGGGCTTCCATGACCATGCTTGACAGTGTAAAAGTGGATTATTACGGTACCTTGACCCCTTTAAGTCAAATGGCCTCGGTTGCCATCCCCGAAAGCCGGCTTATTACGGTGCAGCCCTGGGATGTCTCTGCCATCAAAGAAGTGGAAAAGGGAATCTTAAAGGCCAATCTGGGCTTGACCCCCTCCAGTGATGGTAAAATTGTGCGGATTTCCATTCCCCCCCTCACCGAGGAGCGGAGAAAGGATATTGCTAAAAATACCCGCCAGGTTTGTGAAGAGTTTAAAGTGGCCATCCGGAACATCCGGCGAGATTCCAATGAAAATCTGAAATCCCTGCAAAAGGATGGCGATATTTCAGAGGATGACAGCTTCAAGGGTCAAAAACAGATCCAGGAACTCACAGATACCTATATTGAATCTGTGGACAAAATTTACCTGGCAAAAGAGAAGGAAATCCTTGAAGTATAAAGGCGGGCAAACCCCAGACCCTGTTTTTTCCCATGCGCTGGACCCAAATAAGATGCCGTCCCATGTGGCCATCATCATGGATGGGAACGGTCGGTGGGCCAAAAAGAAATTAATGAACCGTGTCAGAGGCCATGAAAAAGGCGCTGATACGGTTCGTTCCATTGTGACGGTGTGCCGGAAAATGGGAATCAAGGTGCTCACCCTTTATGCCTTTTCCACGGAAAACTGGGACCGTCCCCGGGCCGAGGTCTTGGCCCTCATGGCCTTGTTGAAAAAGTTTGTAACGGGTGAACGCAAGACCCTCATGGACAAGGATATCCGATTGGGCGTCATCGGCCAGAAGGAACGGCTTCCCAAAGATGTTGGCCAGGCCATGGAAGAGACCATCACTCTTACCCGGAATAACACCGGCATGCGTCTTAACCTGGCATTGAGTTATGGGGGCCGGGAAGAGTTGACCCGGGCCGTGAAACTGATGGCTAAAAAGGTGAAAACAGGCACGCTTAATCTGGATAATATCACAGAAGAAATTGTATCCCAACATCTTTACACCGCTGACATCCCTGATCCGGACATTGTGATCCGCACCAGTGGGGAGAAGCGGTTAAGTAATTTTATGCTCTGGCAGGCGGGTTATGCCGAGTTGTTTTTCACCGATACCCTGTGGCCTGATTTCACGGACCAGGCTTTCATGGATATTATCAGGGACTACCAGAAACGTGATCGCAGATTCGGGAAGGTCCAATGCTCCTCAAACGATGGCTCACCGCAATAGTTCTGTTGCCCCTTTTATTGTTGATTCTCCTCCGGGGCACCCCTTTGATGTTTACTTCACTTGTGTTTGTCATATCCCTTCTGGGACTGCGGGAATATTTTTGCATTGTCCCCCTCCCGGTCCATGGGGCTGTCCTGGATCGCCAGGGTGTCTGTACGGATTCCATCCATTTTGTTCCCAGCGATGATCCTGAACGAGAGATCTCTTCAAAAACCGCAGACGTCATGGAAGGCAGTTGTTGCTCGGGAAAAACACATCCATTTATTTTTTCTGTGCTGGGGAAATGCCCCAATTACGTGAAAGAAAAACGTAATATTGGGGTTGTCCTTGTTTCAGGGATCACGGCCTTTTTTATGATGGTGGCGGCCCACAATGGCTCCCTTGGACTGATGTTGCTGGCACCGGCCCTGAATGTCTTGATTCTGACATTGCTGGTTCTGGTGGTGTATGCCCCGGGTTCTGATATTCTCCGGGCCATAGAGACCCAGATTCAAGGGGTGGTGTATGTCCCGTTTTTTCTCTCTTTTCTGGTGTTGATCCGGGGGGGTGACAAAGGGGGATTGTGGATTGTGTGGCTATGGTTGATGGTTGCCGCCAGTGACACCGGCGCTTTTTTTTGCGGTTCCTATTATGGAAAACGACCGTTGTCCTCGCAGATCAGTCCTAATAAAACCATTGAGGGGGCCCTGGGGGGCCTTGTGCTGGCCATGGGGGTGGGGGTGGGGTTTGAAGCCCTTTTTATCCATGATGTCTCCCTGATGGGAACCCTTGGCTTTGCCCTTACTGCGGCCATGGCAGGGCAGATTGGTGATCTGTTTGAGTCTGCCCTGAAGCGCACTGGAGGGATTAAAGATTCAGGGCATCTCCTTCCCGGGCATGGGGGGATTTTGGACCGTCTGGACGGGGTGATCTTTGCGGCACCTGTGGCCTATCTTTTCAAGGACTTTTTGCTATGAGAAATTTGTCCATCCTTGGGAGTACTGGCTCCATTGGCCAGAGTGCCCTTGCTGTTGTGGCCCGTCATCCCCACCGTTTTAATGTCCGCATTCTTGCGGCTGCCAACAATGTGACCCTTCTGGCCCAGCAAGTTGCAATTTTCAACCCTGAAATGGTGGTGGTGTTCACCCGGGAAAAGGCCCTGGAGCTTAAAATGCTTATGCCTGATACCGCCTCAGTGGAAATTTTATGGGGTGAGGAAGGGTATCTTGTTGCAGCGTCCCACGACATGGTGGACACGGTGCTGCTTGCCATGGTGGGGGCTGCCGGACTCATGCCAGCCCTTGCCGCCATTGATGCCAAAAAGCAGGTGGCCCTGGCCAATAAAGAGACACTGGTCATGGCAGGAGATATTGTCATGGCAAGGGCCGCAGAAAAACAGGTGACCATTTACCCGGTGGACAGTGAGCACAGTGCCATTTTCCAGTGCCTTGAAGGGAACCGTAAACGGGATCTTCGCAAAATATTTCTCACCGCATCTGGCGGGCCTTTCCGGGAAGTCCCCCTGGGGAAATTTTCCGGGCTTACCCCCCGGGACGCGTTGAGCCATCCCACCTGGGATATGGGTGCCAAGATTTCCATTGATTCTGCCACCCTTATGAACAAGGCCCTGGAGATTATTGAGGCGGTGCATCTGTTTAAGCTTTCCCCCGATCAGGTGGAGGTGGTGGTGCATCCCCAGAGTATTGTGCACTCCATGGTGGGGTTTTCCGATGGCACGGTAATGGCCCAGATGGGCCTGCCAGACATGAAAGCTGCCATTTCCTATGCCCTGTCCTGGCCGGAACGCTTGGATCTGGGACTTGACTTTCCCGATTTTCCTGATTTGACAGGGCTGTTTTTTGAGGCTCCGGATCGAAAACGGTTTCCATCCATTGATTTTGCCTTTAAAGCCCTGGAAGCGGGGGGGACTCTGCCCGGGGTGATGAATGCCGCCAACGAGGTGGCTGTGGATGCGTTTTTGAACCATCGCATTGGATTTCTTGACATCTTCCATATCATAGAAACCACCATGGAGGCCCATGGGGTGGTCAGTTCGCCCGGGGTGTTGGATATTGTGGCTGCAGATCTTTGGGCCCGACAACGGGCAGAGGTTATGATTAACAGTGGTATGCAAATTCGGTCAGGGGGGGGTTGAACTGGCCATTGAGGTTGTAGAGGTATTATGGGTAATTCACTGGTGGCCTTTGTCATCGTTTTGGGTATTCTTGTTTTTTTCCACGAGCTGGGGCACTTTTTGGTGGCCCGATTTTTTGGCGTGGGGGTGGAAACCTTTTCCCTGGGATTTGGTCCCAAAATTTACCAGCGCAGGATGGGATTTACCCAATACTGCATCTCCTTGATTCCCCTGGGGGGCTATGTGAAAATGGTGGGGGAGGAGCCGGGCGCACCCCTTGCCGAATCGGACATCCCCCTCTCCTTTAACCATAAAAAGCTGTACCAGAAAATACTCATTGTGGCGGCAGGCCCCTTGTTTAATTTTTTGCTGGCCTTTTTGATTTTTTATGCCATTTTTCAATTTTCCGGCCTTTACTTTGTAAAACCCGTGGTGGGGGAGGTGGGGCCAAACAGCCCGGCCCAGGTTGCAGGTATGGCCACCGGAGATGTGGTGGTGGCCATTGACGGAAAACCGGTGACCTCCTGGGATGACATGGTAACCCTGATTGGAGAAACTTCCGGGGAGGTGCTTGCCATACAGGTGGAACGGGATGGCAGGGATCATCTGTTCCAGGTACTTCCCGAGACCCGGATGTCAAAAAATATTTTTGGTGAAGAGATAAAGCGCTTCATGATCGGTGTGGCAGCCAGCGGGGATGTGACCCACATCTCTTTGAACCCCTTCCAGGCCCTGTGGCATGGGGGCTTAAGAACCTGGGAGATATCCAGGCTCACCGTGCTGTCCGTGGTGAAAATTTTTCAAGGATCAGTGGCTGCGGACAGTCTTGGCGGCCCCATCATGATCGCCCAAATGGCTGGCAAACAGGCAAAGGCCGGTGTGGCAAGTTTCTTTTTCTTCATTGCCATGCTCAGCGTGAACCTGGGTATTATTAATTTGTTTCCTGTGCCAGTGCTGGATGGGGGACATATTGTCTTTTTTTGTTATGAGGCGGTGACGGGAAAACCCGCCAGTGAAAAATTTCATGAGCAGGCCAACCGACTGGGTATGGGCTTGCTCATGGCATTGATGGTGTTTGTCTTTTATAATGATATAATAAGGATTTTCAATGGTGGATAAAATGCGTTCCTGTCTTGAAATTGCCCTGAACCCCCAGCTGGTTGATGCCGAAGCCCAAAGCCTCATCAAGAAGGCCCGGGACTATTTTAATATTGGCATTGAGACAGGGCGATGCATACATCTGGTCACCATGGAGGCGGATTTATCCCCCGATGCCCTGGCAATGGTGAAGGATGAAATCTTTACCAATCCCGTGACCCAGATCTCTTCTCTGTCTCCCCTGGATTTAGCTTTTGACTGGTGTATCTGGGTGGGATTTCGACCCGGTGTAAAAGATAATGCGGGTAGCACGGCCGTGGAGGCCATTAGCGATTTGTTAAAACGGGATTTTCTGCCCGGTGAAGGGATTTACACCTCCAAACGCTATTGCTTCACCGGGGCTGATTTAACAAAAAACGATGTGGAAAAAATCGCAGATGAACTGCTGGCCAACGGTATTATCCAACAATGGAAGGTCTTTTCCAGATCTGAGTGGGATGCATCCAAAGGGGTGGGCACCATTATTCCCAAGGTGCTGCTCAACCATGAACCCCAGTGTGATGTCATGGACATAGATTCCAACGCGGCATTACAGGCCATCAGTGATGCCCGGAACCTGGCCCTTAATGCCAGGGATATTCCCGTGATTCGGGAATACTTTCTGGACCCGGATGTGCTGGCCTCCCGGAAAGAAGCTGGCCTTGCCCAGCCCACGGATGTGGAGTTGGAATATATCTCCCAGGCCCGCAGTGACCATTGCAATCATAACACCTTCCAGGGGCTTTTCCGGTACACCAATGGGGACACCAAAGAAACGGTGGCAGAGGTAAATCTCTTTAAAAAATATATTAAAGACCCCACCCTGGCCCTTAAAAATGAAAAATCCTGGGTGGTGTCTGTGTTGTGGGACAATGCCGGTGTGGGGCAGTTTGATGAGACAAACAATTATGTGATCACCGGTGAAACTCACAATTCCCCCTCCAACATGGAGGCCTATGGCGGTGCCATTACTGGTATTGTGGGGGTCTACAGAGATCCCATGGGCACAGGCCTTGGCTCTCGCCTCATCATGGGAAGCTATGGATTCTGTGTGGGGGATATGGATTATGCCGGGCCTTTAAAAGCGCCGTTGCATCCCCGGCGACTGCTTGATGGGGTCATTGAGGGGGTCAAGGACGGTGGTAATAAGAGCGGTGTCCCCACCACCTTTGGTCAGACATTGTTTAACCATGGATACATGGGAAAAAGTCTTGTGTTTGTCACGGCCCTTGGCATCATGCCGTCAACCGTGGACGGAAAACCCAGCCATGAAAAAGCAACGGTTCCCGGTGAATTCATCGTCATGAGCGGTGGCCGGGTGGGCAAAGATGGTATCCATGGGGTGACCGCCTCCTCTGAAGTATTGTCGGAAAATACCCCGGCGGGTCATGTGCAGATTGGAGACCCCTACACCCAGAAAAAAATGCATGACTTTCTCCTGGTTGCCCGGGATGAGGGGCTTTATGGCTTCATCACCGACAATGGCGGTGGCGGACTTTCCTCGTCCGTGGGGGAATCGGCCATGCTCAGCAACGGGTGTGAGGTGTGGCTGGATAAGGTGCCCTTGAAATATGACGGCCTTGACATGTGGGAAATCTGGATTTCTGAATCCCAGGAGCGTATGACCATTGCCGTGAAACCTGAAAATATTGATCGGTTCATGGCATTATCCCGGGAGCACGAGGTGGAAAGCACTGTCATTGGTGAATATACCGATTCGGGCAAACTTCACATTAAATATAATGATCAAACCTGTGCCTATGTGGACATGGACCTTCTGGACAAGGGATTTCCCCGGTGGGAGTTTGATGCCCTGTGGATGCCTCCGGCGTTGCGGGGATTAACCGAACCTGTGTTGTCTCCGCCCAAGGATGTGAATCGACTTATACTGGCCATGCTGGCCCGGCCCAACATCTGCTCCAAAGAGTGGATCACACGGCAGTATGACCATGAGGTCCAGGGCGGTAGCGTCATTAAACCCCTGGTGGGCGTCAATCGTAATATTCCGTCGGATGCCTCGGTGATCCGTCCGGTGCTGACATCCATGAAAGGCCTTGTCTTTTCCCAGGCCCTGCTGCCATGGTATTCCAAAATTGATGCCTACCACATGATGACCTGTACCATTGATGAGGCCGTACGGCGACTCATTGCCGTGGGTGGCACCCTCGCCCACATGGGGGGGGTGGATAATTTCTGTTGGCCGGATATTCAGTATGATTCGGTGAAAAATCCCGATGGGAAGTTTAAAGCAGCCCAGCTGGTACGGGCCTGCCGGGCTTTAAAGGATGCTTGCATGGCCTATGGTATCCCCTTGTTGTCTGGTAAGGACAGCATGTATGTTGATGGGTACCTCACCGGTGAATTTGGTGAAGCCATTAAGGTGTCGGCCCTGGAAACGGTGCAGTTCTCCGCCACCGGTGTGGTGGATGATGTGACAAAATGCATGACCCTGGCCCCCAAGGTGTCCGGGGATCTTGTGTATGTGCTGGGTGCCACGGCCAATGAGATGGGTGCATCGGAATATTATGATTTATTGGATCAGACAGGCGTTAATGTTCCCCAGGTAAATTTTGACCGATTCAAGGTGATTTACCGGGCCCTGGAAAAAGCCATTGCCAAGGGTTTAACCGCATCTGCCCATGCCGTGGCCCGGGGGGGGCTTTCCACCCATGTGGCTTTGGTGGCCATGGGCGGTGGCCTGGGATTTGAAATGGATATTAGCCGGGTGCCAGTGGATGACCGAAATGGCATTCCTGGAACAGATACCCTGTTGTTTTCAGAATCTGCTGGCCGCTTCATTGTCACTGTGGCCCCTGAAAACCAGAGCCCCTTTGAAAAGATGTTCAAGGGAATGGCCTGTGCTATGGTGGGACATGTCACCGATACCCACACCCGCCTTGTGTTTAAAGGGAGGGATGGCATTATAATTTCGGATCTTTCTCTGGATGAGTTGGAAACCGCCTGGACAGCCCCCTTGGGAGATATGATATGACAACGGTAAATGCGCTTGTTTTAACCGGCTTTGGACTGAATTGTGACATGGAGACGGCCGTAGCCTTTGAATTGGCCGGTGCCAGGGCCCACCGGGTTCATATAAATGCGCTGGTTTCCGGTAAAGTGGACTTGGACGATTTTCAAATCCTGGCTTTTGGCGGGGGATTCAGTTGGGGGGATGACCATGGGGCTGGTGTGATTCAGGCCCTGAAGTTGAAAAATCACCTGGGGGAGCAGTTGCTCAAGTTCGTGGATGACAAAAAGCTGATTATCGGGATTTGCAATGGGTTCCAGACTCTGGTTAACTTGGGGTTACTTCCCGGGTTTGACGGCAATTACAGGGATCGGTCCGTGGCATTGACCTGGAATGATTGTGGAAATTTTCGGGACCAGTGGGTTCAGCTGGGTATCAATGATATGAGTCCCTGTGCGTTCACAAAGGGACTTGACCCGGTGATTGATCTGCCCGTTCGCCACGGGGAGGGTAAATTTGTGGCTGAGGCTTTGGTTGTGGAACGACTGGAAGCAAACAATCAGGTGGTGATGCGGTATGCCCTTAAAAATGGCGATGCTGCCGGGGGACGTTTTCCAGAGAATCCCAACGGATCCATGGGGGACATTGCTGGCATCTGTGATCCCACGGGCCGTATTTTTGGGCTCATGCCCCATCCGGAAGCGTACAACCATTTTACCAACCATCCTGATTGGTGCTGTGATCTTGAAACAGCCCGGCGTAAAAAACGTGACACCGTGCCTGCCATGGGTCACACCCCTGGAATTCAGATATTTAAAAATGCTGTGGCACATATGCAGTAATTCCCGTTTATATTAGAGAGGGCATCTTTGACGTCACCTTGGAATCTGCTGACCAGGCCGGATATATCTTGGCGATGATGAACCATATCTTGATGATTGCCATTTGAAATCAACGGGAGGAGCTTGTTAGATTTCTCAATGTCAGCCAAATAAGTTTAATTCTGCTTTAGAGGTTGAATTAAATCCAAGTACGGCGTATATTCGCCAATATAATGTGCCAGAAGTAATGGTTTGTTATATGAGGAAAAGGGCTACCCACTTATGGCGGGACAGCCTTTAAAATAATGCGTCTTGGCAGCCTTAAATTAGAGGCCAAAAGCTAATTATCCACATAAAAATCTTTGAAAATATCCCGGCTTATGTGGGTAGCCAGGAAAAGACGTCATTGCAAGTGCAGTGTCTCTCGTTCTGCTGCAGGTTAATCTGTCATAGTTTTTACTGAAAATGAGCAGTGGTAGCGGATGTTGAAAAAAGATCAAAAAGTTAAAGATTATAGAAAATTTGGCATCCTTCATATGACCCCAAAAGTACTTTACAGTCTTTTAAAAAAAGCCCTTGCAAATCGGGAATGCGCAAAAAAAGTGTAAAGTACTTTTGAAGGATGCCGAAAATTTAAACAAAAATTAGGATCTGATGCTTGTTTGAAAAACACTGTATTATTTTAGTCAATTATATCCGTTCGGAATGTAATCGAAGTAGCGGAGCTGTATCAAAAATTTTAAAACTTACTCCAGAAAAATGATTGAAAATAAAATTTATAAAATTCCCTATGGTGAATATCCCAAAGTGATGGTGCCTTTGGAAAATCTGCCGCTAAAGTTTTTAAAACAATCGGTATTTGTACCGCTTGCCCTTGTGGGAAACACGCTTAAGATTGCAATGGCAGACCCATTTGATCACAACACAATAGATGCGCTCAAATTGTCCTATGGGTATGAGATTGATGTGTGCAAGGGTGAACCCGCAGATATTGCAGATATTATTGATAAATTATACGGCAGCGGAAGTCAATCCATTGAAACTATCATTGATGAAGCCGGAAGGGGTGTTTATGAGATTGAGCCCCAGAATGGGGATAACCTTGAAAATCTGAAGGACATGGCATCGGAAGCGCCGATTATCAGATTGGTGAACCGGCTTATTGTAAATGCAGTCGAAATAAAGGCGAGTGACATTCATTTTGAGCCATTTGATAATAGCTTTAGGGTAAGATACCGGATAGATGGGGTCCTCCATGAAATAGAGAATCCTCCCGTAAGGTTGCAGGCCGCTATTATTTCCCGAGTCAAAATATTGGCCAAACTTGATATTGCGGAACGCCGTCTGCCCCAGGACGGCAGCATCAAGCTGAAAATTACCGACAGAGAGATTGATTTCAGGGTGTCAACAATTCCGACCCTATATGGTGAAAGCCTTGTCATGAGGATACTTGACAGGGAATCCCTTGAATTGGATTTGAAAAAACTGGGATTCCCCGGAGATATGTATGACCAGTATGTGGAACTTATAAATCAACCCTATGGGATGATCCTGGTAACCGGTCCCACTGGAAGTGGAAAAACATCAACCCTGTATACGACCCTTGCAATGATAAATTCATCTGAAAAAAAGGTCATCACCTTGGAAGATCCAGTGGAATATCAACTTTCCGGGGTAAATCAGATCCATGTAAAACCAAAAATCGGACTTACATTTTCAAATGGTCTCAGGTCAATTGTTCGCCAGGATCCTGATATTATTCTTGTGGGAGAGATAAGGGACAAGGAAACAGCAGAGATAGCAATACAATCAGCTTTAACTGGACATCTACTCTTCAGTACGCTTCATACCAACGATTCAGCAGGGGCAATTACCCGGTTGATAGATATGGGCATTGAAAATTTTTTATTAAGTTCCACCCTTCTTGGAATAATGGCCCAGAGGCTTGTCCGGGTGATATGTCCGGAATGCAAGCAACGGTTTCAGCCGGAAAAAAGATTATTGGATCTTATGAAATTTTCTGCCGGGGACCTGGCACAAATGGAGTTCTTCCAGGGGGAAGGGTGTGAAGCGTGCCATCACACAGGTTTCAAAGGCAGGACGGCTATTTTCGAATATCTGCCCATAAGTGAAGAGATCCGAAGGGAGATCGTCAATAGGTCAAGTACGGAAGAAATAAAACGGGTTGCCATGAATTCCGGTGTTAAAACCCTAAGAGAAAATGGATGGGAAAAAGTTAAAATGGGAATCACTACAATTTCCGAAGTACTCAGGGTGACATTGGAGATCTGATATGCCTTTGTATTCTTATAAAGCAGCTGATTTTTCCGGAAAAGTGGTCAGTTCGGTTATTGAAGCTGAAAGCGAAGAAGGGGTGGTCTCAATTCTCCAGGATCAGGGTATGCTTCCTGTTCGCATATCCAAAGTGTCAAAAAAAACATCAAAGACTCCTCATTTTTTATCCATAGATGTAAAAACGTTTTATCAGCGGGTTACATCAAAGGATGTAATGCATTTTACCCAGGACCTTACGGCCTTGCTGGATGCAGGACTGCCCGTTGACCGCTCACTGAAAATACTGGTTGAAGCGGCTGAAAACAAAAGCTTTAAGGCTGTAGTCAATGACATGTTATCTGCCATTGAAGGAGGCATAGACCTGTCAGAAGCAATGGGACGTCACCCCAAAGCATTTTCCGAATTTTATGTAAATATGGTAAAGGCCGGAGAAGCAGGCGGCGTTTTGAATAGAGTCCTTGATCGTCTCGGACAATTTCTTGAGACTTCCCAGGAATTAAAGGATTATGTTAAAACAGCAATGGTGTATCCGATTTTCCTGCTTTGTGTCGGCGGCTTGTCAATCATTGTGCTGATGACATTTGTGATACCGAATTTTTCCGTTATTTTTGCTGATATGGGCAGTGCGATCCCCTGGTCGACAAAAATGCTTTTGACTCTCAGTGATCTTTTCAGGAAATACTGGTGGGCAGGGATACTCGCATTCGTCGGTATCTATTTTCTCCTTGTCTGGTATTTGAAGACCCCCGAGGGCAAATTGAAATTTGACGCAATAAAAATCAAAATGCCCGTAACAGGTGATCTGGTTAAAAAAATGGAAGTTGGTAGAATAAGCAGAACGCTTGGTACTTTGATGGATAGCGGTGTTCCGATCCTTGAGGCGATTCTTTTGGTAAAAGATATTGTAAATAACAGGATTATCGCCCGATCAATGGAAGACATCTATGATAAGGTCAAAGAGGGCGAGCGACTTTCTCTGCCCCTGACCCAGGTTAAAATATTTCCATCCATGGCAATACATATGATTAAAGTGGGAGAAGAAACCGGAAATTTATCCGGCATGCTGCTGAAAGTAGCAGACAATTATGATAAATTGGTAAAAAATCTTGTAAAACGGGTTGTCAGCCTTATAGAACCTGTGATGATTCTTTTTATGGGGGTAATTATCGGATCCATTGTTGTTTCAATGCTGATGGCCATATTCAGTATGAATGAAATATCCATATAACATTCATGGCTGTAAGACCAGCCACAACGAAAACTGAAACTCCCATAATTCCAGAGCGTTGGACGGAGTTTCTTATAAACGAACATGCCCTGTCGGGCACAACGAATATAGAAAATGGCATTATGCCGCCCCCCCGAGGGGCAATGGGCCCGGCCCGGAACCGTAGACGGCCCAATTGGCCGGTTCCTATTGCCCCTCGGGGGGGCTCTGCTGAGGTTGCCCGGAAGTTTTATTTTATAATAAATTAAACTATTTTAACACTCTAATAAGAAAAGAAGGAAAATGAAGTCAACAGACAGAAAAATGGAAAGAGGATTTTCACTCATTGAGCTTTTGATCGTGATGGTGATTATCGGGTTGCTTGCTTCACTGGTTGGACCTAAAATGTTTGGAAAAGTCGGTAAATCAAAGCAAAACTCAGCGAAGGCACAAATATCTTTGTTTGAAACCAGTCTGGATATGTACCGTCTTGATATGGGTAAGTATCCCACTACAGACATGGGACTGGAAGTTCTAAGAATAAAACCTGATGATAATGATAACTGGGACGGGCCTTATCTGCCCAAGAATATCCCCCTTGATCCATGGCGCAATCCCTACCATTATGCTTCACCCTCGGACCATGGTGATTATGAAATTATTTCCCATGGTGCAGACGGGGAAGAAGGGGGAGAGGGGGAAGATAAGGACATCGTTAGCTGGAAGGCTCTTGATAAAAAATAAAACAAACGGTTTTACCCTTCTTGAGCTCATGGCGGTTCTGGTCATTGTCGGATTGATTGCTGGCCTTGCTTTGCCCAGGTTTTTTAGAACCCTGACAAATGTTGAGCTAAAGGTCGCAACCCGAGAGATCGTTTCCCTGCTGACACAATCAAGCGACCAGGCTTATTTTAAAAAGGTGCGTGTCAAAGCATCCTTTGACATGGATACAAAAAAAATAACTGTTTTAAAGTATCAAAGGAAGGTTAGGGACAATGAAAACGGCTCATTTGTGTCATTTAAAATGGAGTGGGTCAAAATAGACGAACTTTTTCTCTCCCAAAACATTAAGATTAAAAAATGTGAAAGAAACGACAGGGAAGTAAGTGATGGTTTGTTTGAAATTGTCTTTTCTCCGGCAGGAAGTAGTAGTGGCGGTAGTATTACCATAATAAACAATAGAGAAAAAGAATTTTCCATTGATGTTGACTTTATTACAGGAACAGCAAAGATAAGAAAATAATCAATAAAGAGTTTTTAAATGAATGAGATGATATCAATTACCATACCGG
>Ga0307929_1001452_pt1 | contig 17808 bp, 11 predicted proteins | sample AceLakmetage1330_FD_203160 | JGI IMG/M metagenome (GOLD analysis project Ga0307929, IMG submission 203160) | Saline water microbial communities from Ace Lake, Antarctica - #1330 | ecosystem: Environmental > Aquatic > Non-marine Saline and Alkaline > Saline | place: Antarctica: Ace Lake...
CCACCTGCGGTCGGATCTGTTTTCATTCCTGTGAAACTGCCTGTCATCGCACAGCCCAGGATGATGCCATCGCCATTCACTGCATGGAAAGATTTGTGGGCGACCTTGCCCTGAACCAGGATTTTCCCCCTGCCATCAAGACACTTCCCTTAAACGGAAAACGCGTTGCAGTGCTGGGTGCAGGCCCTTCTGGGTTATCCGCCGCTTATTTTCTTACTATTTTTGGATTTTCCTGTGATGTGTATGAATCTGCCCCAACGCCTGGTCTGTCTGCTCAATGGAGCATCCCGGAGTCCCGCCTTCCTGAACGAGTGCTCAATATGGAGATTGACAGGATTAGTGACCTGGGAGTGAAGATTCACTGTGCCCAGTCATTGTCCCCCGATTTTGTCAAGAATCTGGTATCACAGTATCATAGTGTGGTGGTGGGATCGGGTATTTCCCAGTCCATGACTTTTTCCCAATGCGATGACCGGGACGGTGCCACCCTTCATGGCGCTCTCCAGACCATGGAAGATCCCAGGCACATTGAACTGGGTAATCTGTCCATGGAACTTGGCAAGATTCCCGTGGTGTATTCTGGTGGCTGGTACAACGGCATCCAGAGCATTGCCCATGCGGTTGGGTCCGGAAAAACAGCGGCCATTGCTCTGTATGCCTATTTTGACTCAGGCAGCGGTGCCATCCGGGAATCTGTGGAAATTTCCCGGGTGGGAAATGGAACGGCCCAGTCCATGGATATTTATCTGCTGGGGGAACGGAGCCGTGCAAGTTCCCGTGTGGTGCGTGAAAGTGATATTGATCGCACGGGGTTTCCCTCTGCGGTCAGAATTGAGCCCCTTTATTCAGAAAGTGACTTTAACGGTAATTCCACGATAACGGTGGAGCAGACCGTTGATTTACCTTCGGCCCTTGCCGAGGCCGCGCGATGCTATGGGTGTGGATGTACCACCCCGGGAAAAAATATTGATCATTGACTTTTATGACGAGTATTCTTACAATTCGATTCATTTTAAATGAATAATGCCGACAAGGATTGAAGAATGTCCAGTCAACCTCATGATCGAGAATTTCTTTTTCCATTGGAAATGGGACAAATTGATTTTTTATCCGTATTGGATCGCCTGGATGATGGCGTGATCATTGCGGATACCCAAGGGACCATTTTTTTTTACAATCATGCCCAATCTAAAATAGATGCCCTTAACGCTCGGGATGTGGTGGGATTAAAAGTCACTGATATCTATGAGCTGAACAACCAGACCAGCATGATCATGCAATGTGTTCATCGCCGGGCCTCCATTAAAAACAGAACGTTTTTTTATCGCACCTGCTCGGGCAAGGTGGCCAACACCATCACCAGTGTGTATCCCCTTTTTGAAGGCGATGCGGTGAACGGGGTCATCTGTTTTGTCAAAGATTATGAGTTATTGCAGGCATCAACCCCCATGGCCTCCATCACACAGTGTCGCCGGGATTTGGGAAATGGAACCCACTATACCTTTGCGGATCTTATTGGCAACAGCCCAGATTTCCAGAGAATGGTCAGCGCTGCCAGGAAGGCATCCGCCTCTTCGTCCCCCATCATGATCCAGGGAGAAACCGGCACCGGTAAAGAGTTGTTCGCCCAATCCATCCACAACCACAGTTGGCGGAACAAAAAGAAATTTGTGGGGGTCAACTGCGCCGCCATCCCCCACGATTTGCTGGAAGGTCTGCTGTTTGGAACCACCAAAGGGGCTTTCACCGGTGCCCTTGATAAACCCGGATTGTTTGAAATGGCCAATGGCGGCACCCTTTTTTTGGATGAGTTATTGTCCATGCCCATTGCCCTCCAGGTCAAACTGCTGCGGGTGATCCAGGAAAAATCGGTTCGCCGGGTGGGGTCACCAAAAGAGACGGTGCTGGATATTAAGATCATTAGTTCTGTAAGTGATGACCCCCGCATGGCGGTGAATAAACAGTTATTAAGAATGGATCTTTTCTATCGCCTGGGGGTGGTGGTGTTAAAGCTGCCCCCTTTAAGGGATCGTCGAAAGGGCATGGGGGAACTGGTATTCCATTTTATTGAAAAAATCAATACCCTTCTGGGTACCCATGTGGAAGAGGTTTCTCCTGAAGTGATGGATCTTTTCTTGGCCTATGCCTGGCCAGGAAATATCAGGGAGCTGGAGCATCTCATTGAAGGTGCCATGAACATGACAGGTCATGAGAAAATATTAAAAATTCAACATTTTTCATCGGGGTTTGAGAGCTGGGAACGCCTTGGTGTCGATCCCCTGGAGGACAAAGGTGATCTTACGATGAATGAACCCCCCCCGGCTTCATCTGTGACGTCTGGTTCCATGTCAGAAATGGGGATGACCCTACCTCAACTTTCAAGCCATTTTTCCACCAAGCCTCTTTCTGAAAAATTGCATGCCTGCTGTGATCAACCCCGCTGGGCACAGCCACCGGAGCCGGAGGTGAATATTCCCCTGGCCCAGAATCAGGCTGAACAGGAAAAATTATCCATTAAGGAGGCCCTCACCGCTTCCAGTGGAAATGTGACCCGGGCATCTTCCATTCTGGGTATTTCCCGGCAATTGCTCCATTATAAAATTAAAAAGCATGGGTTAAGACGGGTTGACTTTATGAAATGCTGAATGGCTTTTTTTTTTATATGAAAATGAAGTGTCAAAGTAGCCTCAGCAGAGCCCCCCCGATGGGTAATAGGAACTGGCCAATTGGGCTGTCTACGGTTCCGGGCGGGGCCCATTGCCCCTGGGGGGGGGGGGGGGGCAGTATAATGCCATTTTCAATATTCGTTGTGTTTGTAAGGACATGATCGTTATAAAAAGCGCTTGATCCCATCGCTAATGAAGCCTTGACCGGGAAAATGGGAATGCGCCAGATGTCAGGGATGACAAATATTTTTCATTAGAAAATATTTTTCATTAGAAAATAATTTTTATGAAAATAATTTTCTAAATGAAAATCTTTCTTTTTCTGCCTGCCATATGTTTTAATTTTTTTAATAGAATGTTAAATTTATATTTATTATATCGTAAATTATATCAATTTTTTATGTAAATTGTCCTGTTTTATGCAAAATATTTTTGTTCGTGTGGCACACAAACTGCTATCAATATATTCATAGATCCTGATTTTGATTTTCCCATTTTGTGGGTGGTCAAATTAAAATCGGATTCTAAAAGAATTTTTGATCCCGCTGACTCAAAAGGTCAGTTGAAACCTAATATATAAGGAGTGTCACGTGTCACAGCCAATAACCCCAACGAAACCCTTTGATCCCCTGGTCTTCTGGGTTTCAGCCTCATTAACCGTTCTGTTTCTCCTCTGGGCTATTGTTTTTCCGGAAAACATGGCTAAAACCATCAATGCCGTTTTTAGTTGGACCACCACCAATTGGGCATGGCTTTATCTCTTAACAGCATTTCTCCTGGTTATCGGCTGCTTTGTGCTCATGGGGCCCGGTTATGGTAATTTGAAGCTGGGGCTTGCTCATGACAAACCAGAGTTCTCAAATTTTTCCTGGTTTGCCATGCTGTTTGGCTCGGCCATTGCCGCTGGCATTGTTTTCTGGGGGCCTGCTGAGCCCGCCTACCATTACATGACTCCCCCCCCTTATTTTGGCGGAAAAGCCCTTACCCCGGCAGCCGGGGCCAATGCCATGACTTACTCCTTTTTCCATTGGGGGCTTAGTGCCTGGTCCATCTATGCCATGCTCACCATTGCCATTGCCCATGCCTGTTTTACTAAAAATCTTCCCCTGAAATTTTCCAGCGCTTTTTACTATGTTATTGGGGATAAAATCCATGGTGCCTGGGGCAAAGTCTTGGATATATTTGCGGTTTTTGCCACATTGGGGGGGCTTGCCACCACCACAGGGCTGGTGGCGCTTCAGCTCTCCAGTGGATTAAAATTTCAATATGGCCTGGAACTTGGCCCCAGCAGCACCTACATCATCATCGGTGTGCTCACCGCCATTTTCACCTTTTCCGTTTATACAGGTCTTGAAAAAGGGGTAAAACTTATTGGCGATGTCAACATGTGGGTGTTTGTGGCGGTTTGGTTTTTTGTCCTGATTTTTGGCCCCACCATTTTTCTCATCAATCTCACCACCAACGCCATTGGCCAGTATCTGCTTCATTTTATTCCCATGAGTCTTTTCACCGCCCCGGGGTATGAGGGGAATTGGATTGGTAGCTGGACCGTATTCTACTGGGCCTGGTGGATGAGCTGGGCACCCTTTGTGGCCGTGTTCATTGCCAGAATTTCAAAAGGCAGAACCATCCGGGAAACTGTGGCTGCAACCCTTATTCTGCCCACCCTGGGAAATTTTTTGTGGTATGGCGTTATTGGCGGTGCAGGCATCAGTTTTGATGTCACCGGCACATTAAAGGAGCATGGGGTGGAAAGTGCGATTTTTGCCATTGCACAAAATCTTCCCATGACCGGCATTTTATCCATTGCCCTGATTTTTCTCATTGGTACCTTTTTCCTGACAAGTGCCAATTCTGCGGCCATTTCCCTTGCTATTTTTGTATCGGGTCATGAGAATCCCGGGAAAAATCTTCGGGCGTTCTGGGGCATTGCCCTGGGGGCTGTGGCCGCTGTTCTGGCGGGAACTGGCAGTTTGAAGGCCATTCAGACCGCATCCATTGCAACGGCATTTCCATTAATGTTCCTTCTTTTACTGGTGCTTTTTGGCACCTTTCGGGGACTTGACAAGTATAAAAAAGAAAACAATCAATAACCACAAACCGTAAATATTCGGCCAGCGCCCCTCCTCTAAGTTTGACCTGCTCACGTCGCATTGGTATGCTACGCAGTCCCAACTTAGAGGGATATGGGGCACTGGCCAAACATTTCAATTACTAACCCGAATATTTACCACTAACCTTAATTATGGGGTTGTATTTTTAATACCCCGGGGAGACATGTCACATGTACGATAGAATGCAGGAACTTGATACAGAAAATTTGGAAAAAATCCATGCTGCATCCATGGACCTTCTGAAAAACACAGGTGTTGCCTTTAACGATGACGAGGCTCTGGAAATTTTCAAGCAAAATGGTCACCGGGTAGAGGGAACCACGGTGTTTTTTGAGGAATCCGATATCAAAAAAGCCCTTGAAACAGCCCCCAAGCGTTTCACCGTCCATGCCCGAAACCCAGAAAAAAGTGTTGAAATTGGGGAGGATGATTTTGTTTTCCTGCCCGGTTATGGGGCTCCATTTGTCATTGATGGCCAAGGGGATCAGCGACAGGCCACCATGGAAGATTATGATAATTTTTGTAAGCTGGTTCAGACATCCAAATACATTAACATGAATGGATGGATGATGGTGGAACCGGCAGACATGCCCCATGCAACCGTTCACCTGGATCTAAACCTTTCCAACATGCTTCTTTGTGACAAACCGTTTATGGGAAGCCCCGTTTCCCGCCAGGGTGCACTGGACGGCATTGAAATGGCCGGAATTCTCTGGGGTGGTAAGGAAAATATCATGGATAAGGTGGTGTCTGTCTCTTTGATTAACTCCTTGTCTCCATTGCAGTTTTCCGATGAAATGGCCGGGGCACTCATTGAGCTGGTCCGCCATGGGCAGGCGTGTGTGGTGGCATCTTTGATCATGGCCGGTGGTTCTGGCCCGGTGACCCTGGACGGGGTGTTGGCACTTCAAAATGCCGAAATCCTGGCCGGGATTACCCTGGCCCAGATAGTAAAACCCGGTGCCCCGGTGGTGTATGGCTCCACCTCTTCTGCCATGGATATGAAAACCGGTGCCCTTTCCATTGGTGCACCTGAGCTTTCTAAAAATATTCATTATGTGGCCCAGATTGCCCGGTACTATGGTCTTCCCAGCCGGGCTGGCGGTGGATTGACCGATGCCCTTTTTACCGATGCTCAGGCCGGTGCTGAATCTGCCCTGGCTCTTTCCACATCCGTGCGAAGCGGTATTAATTTCATGCTCCATTCCTGCGGTATTCTGGGGTCTTACATTGCCATGAGTTTTGAAAAATTCATTGTGGATGAAGAGATCTGCGGCATGGTGCAGAATATGATTAAACCCTTGCCCCTGACGGACGAGTCTATTGATCTTGGCATCATTAAAGATGTGGGCATTGGGGGGCAATACCTGACACATCCCAAAACCTTTAAGTTGTGCCGTACGGAATTTTACATGCCGGGTCTCATGAGCCGCATGAATTCAGATAGCTGGACCAAGGCGGGAAAAAAACGCATTGACCAGGTGGCCGAAGATAAGGTCGCCCAACGTCTGGCATCCTATGAAAAACCTGAAATTGATCCGGAAATTGAAAAGAAATTGACCCAGTACGTGGAAAGCAGAAAAAAAGGTTAAGAAAAACGGGCACCTTTACGTATTCTTCTAAAAGTGCTTTACACTTTGGGGGAAATGATTCCTGAAAAATGGGGTTATTATCTCCACAAGTACAAATTGGAAAATAAAGGATGCCAAAAACGATATCACACCATGGGCCATGCCCCATGGTGTGGTTCAGTCCCAGAAAAGATAATCCCCTTCTTGCATAAAATAAATCAATGGTGTAAAAATTGGGGTATGAAACCTTTATCACACATACCAGCTCTCCTTCATGGCTTATTGTTCGTCGTTGTACTCATGGTTTGTTTCTCCTGTGGCGACGGTGATAAAAACACTGGCGCATCAGTGACTCCCGAGATAGCCCCCAGCTTCAGCTTTTTTGATGTGGGGGTGAATACACCCTTTTCAAATACACTTAGAAAATCTTTGTATGACTTTCTGGGGGATGATGCCATTTCAACCCGTAATACAGTTGACCTGCAAATAAACACCAATGGATTTTTGGCAACACATTATCCCACACTCCAAAGTTTAAATAATTCTCTTAACGCTCCCCAAGGAGAGCGGGTGGAGCATGATACCACAAAGCTTACCTATCGTTATGCCGCTAAAAAAGACCTTCCCTTTGACTATGTAGAACTGCTTTTTTCTCACTATTCGCGCATGCCCATGGTGATACGAGTCTTCTTTGAAAAAGACCAGCTGGACGTTCTCTCCTCCCTGAAAAATAAGTATGGTACCCCCAAAGAAATACACTGGAAACAAAAAAACGGTAAATCTTTATGCTGGGAGAAAAACGGCGATATTTTGTTCTATTCCTATGTTCCTAATCAGTTTGGGATTCCCGAGTACCAGGTCACCATTTACTTTACCCGTCATCTTGAGGCTATGTTGGAAAGAGAGCAGAGGGAAAAGAATGCGTTTAAAACAGAGTCTGTTTCCTCCGGCAAAACCGTTTTCTGATCTTTACTTTAATGTTTCTGTCGGGGGCACTGTTATCCTATACTGCCTCCGAGGAGTGCCCTGTTGTTGGTACTTTTATTCTGGACGTTCTTATAAAACAGGCATGTCCTGCTGGACACAACGAATATTGAAAATGGCATTATGCCGCCCCCCCCCCCGACGGGCAATGGGCCCGGCCCGGAACCGTAGACGGCTCAATTGGCTGGTTCCTATTACCCCTCGGGGGGGGGGCTCTGCTGAGGCTACTTGGACACTTCATTTTCATATAAAAAACATACATGGCTGTAACCACCAGCCACAACTAAAAATGAAACTCTCATGATTTCAGTATGTTAGACGGAGTTTCATACAAAACTGCCACGGGCAGACTGTATTCTGACCTCGGCCTGCCCACAACAACGCGTAAAAGATGTTAGATATACCGACTCTTTTTATATGAAAAGGTAGCCTCCAAGGTTACCTCAGCAGAGCCCCCGGGGAGGGGTAATGGAACAGACCAATTGGGCTGTTTAACAGTTCCGGGTCGCTTCCATTACCCCTCCCCGGGGGCGGCATACAGCCATTTTCTATATTCGTTGTGTCCAGCAGGACATGCCCGTTATATGAAAATGAAGGCATCCTTATAAAAAAGCTTTACACTTTTTTTGATCATTACCCATTTGCAGGGGCTTTTTCCCAAAAGACTGTAAAGTACTTTTGGGGTCATATGAAGGATGCCAATATGAACTGTTCAAGTTCGATTAGAAAAGAAGATGGAGCCCGGAATCCACAAGGGTGATCAGCAAAGCAGCGATCAGGGTGGTTAAACCATCTTTTATTTCAAAATCATCAACCAGCTTATCTGTGATGAACAATAAAAACGCATTGATGACCAATTTAAAAAGTCCAAAGGTGATGATCATGAAGGGGAGGGTGAGAAAAACCAGAAGCCATCCCATGAAAAAACTCACAATGGAATAGACAATGGCCACCACAAGGGCGGTGAAAACGTTTTTCATGTGGATGCCGGGAAGAATATTGGCAACAATGAACACGGCGACAGTGAGAATGAGTAGATTCCAGATCATATAATGACTCCTGTTGGGTGCCAATGAACCATTGGCATTGAAGGTTTCATGGTCCTGGTTCCAACTTCGCCACCTTGGTCCTTACCCAAAGTGATCAAAATTAGAACCGACCTTAAACAGAGAATCCCCTGATTTCATACCATAGAGATCAGGGGATTATTTTATGAAATTACCGGGATAATCAGGCCGTGATCCAGGTTTCATCCAGCTTCATGTACAGGCTTGGATGGGCTTTGACATTTTGAACCCGTTTGCCGGCAATGGTCCAGACATTGATCCAGAAGGCATTGGCAATGGAACCCCTCTCCTGCTGGATTTTTTCAAGCTTGCAAAAAATTTCTCGGCGTTTTTCAATGTCCAATGTGCCATTGGCCTTTGTGAGCAGCTCAGAAAATTCTTGATCCACCCAGCGGCTTTCATTCCAGGGGGCGGGTTTTCCGTCCTTGTCTGCCACATAGCCAAGGTTAAGCACCATGGTACCCACTGGGCGATGGGCCCAGGTGGTGATTCCCAGAGGCACTTCTGTCCATTTTTCCCAGTACTGGCTGTTGGGCATTACCTGGATATTGATACGAAATCCTGCTGGCAAAGCATCCTGCTTCATAATTTCTGCATAGCGAACGATCTCCTTCCAGCCACTACCCACGGCAAGGTTGACATCAACCCCATTGGGATACCCCGCCTCGGCCAGCAGTTGTTTGGCCTTGGCAGGATCATATTTGGGGGTGTCAATGGGGCAGTATTCCGGATGTTTGGGACTGACATGCATGTCCTGGCCCAGCATCCCCTGACCAAAGTAGGCAAGGGCAAGTATTTTTTCTCGGTTCTGGCACAGCTTCAGGGCCTGGCGAACCCGGTTGTCAGACCAGGGTTTCATGTCCACCCGCATGCGCATAACCCGGGTCTGGTTGGTGGTGGAGGGGAAAATATTGACCCTGTCATCATTTTTCAATGCCTGGTAGGCTTCCGGACCACTGAGATCACTAAAGTCAATCATGTCGATGTCACCGGACTGGATGGCAGCGATCATGGGGGACATTTCTGTACCCATGTCCACAAACTCGATTTGATCCAGATAGGGAAGAAGTTCGCCATCATCGGCCTTTTTCCAATAGTCCTTTCTGCGTTTCAGCAGGCAGCGTTCCCCTTCAATGTACTTTTCAATGACATAGGGGCCAGTGCCATGGGGGGCCTTAATGAAATCTCCCTCAAAGGTTCGGCTGTTAAGAATCATGGCCGGGTAGTGAAATAGATGTTCCGGAACGGCAATTTCTGCGGTTTTCAAGTGGAGGATTACCTGGTGATTGGTGGTTTTTTCAATGCCGGTGTTGTCCAGATAGGGGCCGATCATACCCATCATGGAAGATCCCACATCTTTGTCCAGCCACTGATTCATGGTGAAGACCACATCATCGGCGGTGAAGTCATCCCCATTGTTGAATTTAATGCCTTTTCTCAGGTTCAAGGTCCAGGTTTTTAAGTCTGCACTGGCTTCCCAGTTTTCAAGCAAATAAGGGTGGGTTACATTGTCACCATCAGTGTAGGTCAGATATTCCGCCACCTGGCGTAGCTGGTTGGTGGGGGATATCCATGAAAATTGTGCCGGATGGGTCACCTTGTGAACCGGAGCTGCCACACGAAGTGAACCGCCTCGTTTAATGGTAGATGCTGATGCTTTCCCTGGAAATGCAAGACCTGCCATCTGTCCTGCGGCAGTTGCGGACAGACCCAGAAGGGTGCTGAATCGAATAAACTCGCGTCGGGTCATTTTCCCTTTGTCAAGATCACTTTTTAAATCTTTTACTGCGGGATGGACTTTCATTTTTTCTCCTTTTTAGGTGAATGGTCATATACATAGTGATGACCCTCGGTTCGATAGCCATCATAACATACTGTAATCTAAATAGAATTTTATTTAGATTTTTTATTTGTTATTTTTTTATATCAATAAATTCAATTTGTTATAAAAAAATGGTCGAACCGATGGTGATGAAACACAAAAATAATGAATGTCATGGGTATTATGGGCTAAAATGAGATTCTCGTAAACCCGAAATATGACTATTCCGGGGATGAAACTCCATATTTTTGGGGTTTGGTCATAACACCGACCACTCTGGGGAAGGGTCAGGCTTGCGTTATTGATACTTTTGGTAAATATTCGGCCAACACTCCATATTCGCCTATTTTGGCCTGCTCACATAGCATTAGTATGCTACGCAGTTCAAAATAAACGAATATGGGGCACTGGCCAAACAGTTCCATTACCAAACCGAATATTTACTACTTTTGCTTTATTTTTATCTTAAATACAAGCTGTTGTCAAAATCATGGAGCCTGATAAAAGCCTCATCCTCGAATAATACAAGCCAGATCCCATTGGTCCACCAATTATGATGAATGGCCGATGTTATGACCAAACTCTATTTTTTTAACATCATTCCAGGAAAAAAGACAAGGTGTAATGATATATTAATATGCTTTTTTGATGTTTCTGTGGAAAAATTCATTTAAGCAAAGTTTTTTTACCAAAAGAGTAAAGCATTCTTGGTGGCAAATATTGCTTTCAGGTCTGGGGATAATTTGTTTTGTCATATTTTGTTTGTTCAACCCATTGATTGTTCCGTACTGGTGAAGTATAAATACAAGTTAACTTAAATAATTTAAAAATCACCCGGCTACTCGGGGGGCGTTTACGTTGAACGTGACGGCCTTGTCCATTGAAAGGTGTGAAATGAATCGATCGGAATTTTTAAAAACAATTGAGATCCAGGGAAAAACGTTTCAATATTACGATATAACCCAACTTGAATCACAGGGAATTGCCAACATTTCCAGGCTCCCTTTTTCCATTCGTGTTCTTGTGGAAAATTTATTGCGCAAGATGGATGACGATGTGGTGAAGGAATCAGATCTTTTAAATATCTGCAACTGGCAGCCCACCTATGAAACGCCTGTGGAGATTCCCCACCATCCGGCCCGGGTATTGATGCAGGATTTCACCGGTGTTCCTGCGGTGGTGGATCTTGCAGCCATGCGCGATGCGGTGAAAATCGCCGGGGGTGATCCGTCGGGTATCAACCCCCTGATTCCTGTGGAGCTGATTATTGACCATTCGGTACAGCTGGATTATTACGGCACACAGAGTGCATTAACCCAGAATGTTGCCAAAGAATACGAACGAAATATTGAGCGATACGAGCTGTTGAAATGGGCACAGAAGAGTTTTGATAATTTTAAGGTGGTGCCACCCAACTCTGGTATCTGCCACCAGGTGAACCTGGAATACCTTGCCCGGGTGATGATCCAGGACAAGGGAGAAGGGGGAACACTTTTATATCCGGATTCCCTTGTGGGCACCGATTCCCACACCACCATGATCAACGGTATTGGGGTCATGGGCTGGGGTGTGGGAGGCATTGAAGCTGAAGCGGTGATGCTGGGGCAGCCCTATGTCATGTCCATTCCCGAGGTGATCGGGGTGAAGCTTGTCAACGCCCTGCGGCCAGGTGTGACTGCCACCGATTTGGTTCTCACCATCACCCAGAAGCTCCGGGCACTCAATGTGGTGGAAAAATTTGTGGAGTTTTTTGGACCGGGGATGAAGGCCCTGGGTGCCACGGATCGTGCCACCATTGCCAATATGAGCCCGGAATATGGGGCCACCATGGGTTTTTTTCCGGTGGATGAAAAAACCATTGAATATTTAAGGATGACCAACCGGGAAGAACAGGCTATCATCACCGAATCCTGTGCCCGGGCCAATGGATTGTTTTACACCGGCAATGAAACCATTGCGTATTCCGATGTGGTGGAGGTCGATCTGGCAACGGTGGTACCCTGTCTGGCCGGGCCTGCCCGCCCCCAGGATCGCATTGTCCTTGATGAGATTGAAGATGCCTTTAATGCCCTGTTAGGTTGCAACCATAAACGCGATACCCACATGGATCATATTTCCCAGTTTCTGGATGAGTCCGGTTGCGTTGCCAGCCGGGAAACCAGTTGTGAGCCCACAGGAAAGCGCTTGGTTACCGTGGACATGAATGGCCGGGACGTAAAACTGGGGGATGGCAGCATCGTTATTGCTGCCATTACCTCCTGCACCAACACCTCTAATCCCTCTGGCCTGATCGGTGCTGGACTTCTGGCACGAAATGCCGTGAAAATGGGCTTGACCACCCCGGCACATGTGAAAACTTCCTTGGCTCCAGGATCAAAGGTGGTGCTGGATTATCTTGAGTCGGCGGGATTGATGCCCTATTTTGAGGCATTGGGATTTCATGTGGCAGGATTCGGTTGCACCACCTGCATCGGTAACAGTGGCCCCCTGGCACCGGCCATTGAGCATGCCATACAAGATAATGACCTCACTGTGGCCTCTGTCCTGTCCGGTAACCGCAATTTTGAGGCAAGAATTCACCAGAGCATCAAGGGAAATTTCCTGGCATCGCCCATGCTGGTGGTGGCCTTTGCCATGGCCGGCCGCATTGATGTCAATCTGGTGAACCGTCCCATTGCTATGGACCCTAATGGAAATCCGGTTTATCTTGAGGACATCTGGCCAAAACAGGAAGAAATTGATGCCCTTGTGCAAAAGCATGTGAGTCCAGATCAGTTTGCCGCCCGGTATGCCACTATTTTTGAGGGCGATACATTTTGGCAGGATCTTAAAATTTCTGACACCCTCACCTTTGATTGGAAACCGGACTCCACCTATATTAAAAATCCCCCTTATTTTGAAAATTTTTCCCCGGATCTTTCTCAACCAGAGGAAATTAATGGGGCAAGGGCGTTGCTTGTCATGGGCGATTCTGTCACCACGGATCATATTTCTCCGGCCGGTGCCATTCCGGAAAAATATCCCGCTGGTAAATATCTCATTGAACGAAATGTTGCCAAGGAAGATTTCAACTCCTATGGATCCCGTCGGGGCAACCATGAGGTGATGATGCGGGGAACCTTTGGCAATATCCGCATTAAAAATCATCTGGTAACACCGGAAGAGGGTAGTTTTACTTGCAAATTTCCTGAAGATGAGAAGATGTTCGTTTTTGATGCAGCTTCGCGGTATGAACAGGAAAAAACGCCGCTGGTGGTGTTGGGCGGTAAAGAGTATGGCACGGGATCCTCCAGGGACTGGGCTGCCAAGGGCAGCAACCTTTTAGGTGTCAAGGCGGTCATTGCACGTTCTTATGAGCGGATACATAGAAGTAATCTTGTGGGCATGGGGGTGCTTCCCTTACAGTTCAAGGAGGCAGATTCCTGGGAAACCCTTGGGTTGGACGGATCAGAAATCTTTTCCATCCAGGGCATTTCAGACCTTGCCCCCCAAAAAATGCTGACAGTGACAGCAATGAAAGAGGATAAAAAAATTACCTTTGAGGTGCTGGCCCGGTTAAACACAGACATTGATGTTAAATATTTTGAAAATGGCGGTATTTTGCCCTATGTCTTGAGAAAGTTGCTTAAGAAATAACTATTTGGCCTTTGATGCAACGCAGCAGAGGGGCCAAAAGGCAAGCTATTTCGTTTAAGTTATAAAATTTGCGGTAAGGCAAGAAAGGGCCGAAACATACAAAAAAAAATGGGGACAGACCACGGTTTTGTTTCTGCCTGTGCGTTTAGGGGACAGATTTTCAAATCTGTCCCCGTGCGCTTAGTGTCCCCGCCTCCGCAATAACCAATTTTTTTAAAAAAATGCCAGAGGTAGAACCCGGGGGCTTAATTATTTTTTTATCTTGGTCACGTAAACTGCTCCCTCGGAAGTTCCGCCCAGAACTGGATTGTCAAAGGTTATAGTGTGAGCCTCGGCCGTTTCAAACACCTTGCCCAGCTGGGCGGTAAAGTCATCTTCCGGTGCACCATCGGCCCAGAGTGCAAAAACACCTCCCGGCTTTAAATGCAGAGCCAGCTCCCTTAACCCCTCTTCTGTGTAAAAACGGGTGTTGGTCTGGTGCAATACGTTGGAGGGGGTATGATCGATGTCCAAAAGAATGGCATCATGTCTGCCCATGGGATTTTCTGGATCAAAGCTTTGGCTCACATTGTGGGACATGGCAAAAAAATCGGCGTTCACCAGCCGGCAGCGGGCATCTTTTGTTAAGGTGCTCCCCAAGGGGACAAGTCCGGTGCGGTGCCAGTCAATCACCCCCTCGAGGTATTCAACGACCACCAGGGAGCGGACTCGCTTGTCTTCCAGTGCAGCTACAGCCGTATAGCCCAGTCCCAGCCCACCGACCACAACGTCCAACTCCGGTCTGTCCAGTGCGCCAAGCCCCAGTTTCGCAAGCTGAACCTCAGCATCATGGAACAAGCTGGACATGAGAAAATAGTCTCCAAGCTTCACCTCATAGACTTCAAGACCCCCCAGTTGCAACAAACGACGTCGCCGCAGTAACAACTCTCCGATGGGGGTCTGCCGGTAATCCAGCTCTTCATAATTCATACTTATGTTTTGCTCCTTATCGTTGATGAGTTTGTAATAAAATTTGATCTTCAGTTTTTTTCTAATTCCGGCAGGGGGGGCTCCCCCGGTTGCTCGGAGGTGGAGACAGATTTAAAAATTTGTCCCCCTAAGCGCAAAAAAGGCCATGGCCCTTTTCTCGGACCAATATTCGCCGGTTTTGTTAAAGGCCACAAACCCCACATGCCCCCCGGAACGGGGCATCTCCAGTGTGACATGGGGATTTTCAAGAACCGCTGTTACGGGATAACACTCCGGTGATAAAAACGGGTCATTCAAGGCGTTGACAATCAATGTGGGCACCTTGATATGGGGGACAAATTGAAGGCTGCTGCATTTTTCCCAATAGTCTTTTGCATCTCGGAATCCATGCAGGGGAGCCGTGTATCGATCATCAAAGCCTTTGAAATCGGTTATTTGTTCATATCCCTTATCATCAATCTTACCTGGCATCAGGGCCATTTTGATTTTGATTTTTTTTCTGAGTTTGCGTAAAAACCGCTCCATGTAAAGGCGATTGCCAGGGCGGGCCAGAACCTTTGCACTGGCGGCCAGATGGCACGGCACGGAAAAGACCACGGCCTTTTTTACGGCCGGATGAACCTTGTCTCGTCCCAGATGCACCAGAGTGAGATTGCCCCCCAGGCTGAACCCCACCAGATAAATTTCCCGGTAGCGCCCCCGATTCAGGGCATGATTAATAACACAAGCAAGATCCTCTGTCATCCCGTTATGATAAAAACGCAGGTACCGGTTGGGTGTTCCGCTGCAAGAGCGGTAGTTCCATGCCAGGGCATCCCACCCCATCTGGTTCACCGCCCTTACCATGCCAGTGACATAGGGCCTGTGGGTATCTCCCTCAAGACCATGGGAAATGATAACAAGGGTGCTGCTTTTTTTAACGGCCCAGTCCAGATCCAGGAAATCCCCGTCCGGGGTATCCATGCGCTCCCGCTGATAAAGACCCTTACAATTATTTTTTCTGCACATGGAAGCAAATACGGACTGGACATGGCCGTTTTTCATGCCCCATGGCGGTGTGTAGTCCATTGGCTGTTTTCTCCTGGTGGTGATAAAATGAACGGTTTGTTGTTTTAATTAGGATTTGCTTCCTTGGAAGTCCCGGGACCGTGTGTTCTACCATTTAATTCGGTGGTATCTGGTCTTTTAGATGTTCACATGTCGTTGAGGGACCAGTCATAGTCCAGGTATTTGACTTTGATATTTTTGCCAGTCTCGGCTATTTGTTCTGCAAGAACGCCCTGGGCATAGGATGCAACATACCCTGGAATATCATTACCAAAATCATTACCCAAACACTTGAATATTCGGCTGACGTGCAAAATGCCATCGGCCACGAAATTGTTAAGCGGGTCGTTGATAAAATTACTGGTAACACGTTTCAATTACGTGTTTAAGTTTGTGCCGGTGTAAGGTTCTTTGAGCAAGGGTGGGCAGCTTTTAGATGCGCAATTGACGGTAAAATGGACACGGGGATCTTTGAACATTAGCCTTAGGATGTCATGATCCACGGCGGGTTGGGCCATTGCGATGAAGGAAGATTGAACTGCAAGGATGACACCGATGAGTAGTGCCACTATTATTCGTCTTGTTTGCATCTGCATAATTTTTTCCACTTTCTCTTTTACTCGTGAATCATAAATTTTTTTGGTTCATAATGGGTATTAGTTTACAAAAAGTTCGGGTATTTTACAACTTCGTTTTTTTCTCCAACATGCTTTCTTTTTTTATTTATATTACAATTTTCCTTGATGGCCGAGGCTGAGTGGATGCCGTCCAAGGGATTTCCGGTCTCCCCCAGAGCAACGCTGATCTGGCAGAAGCTCGAACTGTTGCCGGACTGGTCCTGACCCTGTGGGGTGGTATTCCCCAGGATTTGCTCATAACGACCCACGAAGAGACGGAGCTGATAAACTGTGTTGAGGAGGTTATTTCCCATGCAAAACAGGATGGGCGGGTGATCATTGGCGTTGCCGACCGAGTGCCCGTGGAATATGAAATTTTCCGATTGAAAACCGTGGCTGACATGATTGCTGCTGCCCAATGATTTTGGCTTCATTGCCGGTGCATCAACCTTGGCCCAGACTTCTTACATACCCCAGCGCGAGGCCCTTGGGACCCTTTGTATCATTGATAAGGATGGAAATTTCCCACATTCATGACGGCAATACCACAGGCAAAATCAATGTGTTCTTTGTCCTCCGTGTCCCAGATCAGAACCCCCTGCTGTTTTTTACTAATTTTTTTCGGGGCTTTATGCTTGACAAAATCGGTTGCTTTATAGGATAAGCTCAGTATGGAAACAATATGGATCATTGGTGCAGGTAAATTTGGGCTCAGGGCGGCCAGGTGGCTATTGAAACAGGACGGTCAATATAGCGTAACTCTGGTGGATCAAGAAAAAGTCTCTTTGGATCAGGCAAGGGCGTTGGGATGCCGGGTGGAAGCTGGCGACGGTATTGAATTTTTAAAGACAAGGCTTACCCGAAAGAGCGGCCCCGACTGGATTGTGCCGGCAGTGCCGGTTCATCTGTCTTGGGAGTGGATGAGATTGCGAACGGAAGGGAATTGTTTGGTGCCATATCCTCTGCCTGAAAGGTTTAAGGCGTATCTTCCCAATTGCATGCACGGGGCAGGGCACGACATTTATGTCAGCCATGCCAACTTCCTGTGTCCCCCGAACTGCAATGAACCGGATGACAGATGTACGAAGACAGGTGAGCCGAGAAAACCGGATATGCACAGGCTTTTGGCTGAGGTTGAGTTTCCGGGACTTACCCCCTTCGTGATTCAAAGTGTTCAGCTTGGACCGGGTGTGGGCGGTTATCGGCCAGCGGCCTTGTTTGATTTGCTGGATCGGATTGAGGCGCACAGGGGACCCTGTTTTGTTGCTACGGCCTGCCGGTGTCACGGAGTAGTGTCTGGAGGGCGGATGTCCTG
>Ga0307929_1001453_pt1 | contig 17807 bp, 11 predicted proteins | sample AceLakmetage1330_FD_203160 | JGI IMG/M metagenome (GOLD analysis project Ga0307929, IMG submission 203160) | Saline water microbial communities from Ace Lake, Antarctica - #1330 | ecosystem: Environmental > Aquatic > Non-marine Saline and Alkaline > Saline | place: Antarctica: Ace Lake...
AATTAATGATTCAAACCTTAAAATGAGCGAATGGGGAGTATTAAACCATCGGTTCGATCATCTTTTTATAACAGCCTGAATTTATTGATATAAAAAATAGTAAATAAAAAGTCCAAATAAAATTTTATTTAGATTACAGTATGTTATGATGGCTATCGAACCGAGGGTATTAAACTGGGCATAATGGTAGTTTATTCTCGGGCAAATCCCTAAATAAATGGGCTCAGGAAAAAAAAGCCTTAAAAGCATCAACCACTGTTTTAATATCATGGGTGTTGATGTCCAGGTGGGTTACCAGACGTAAATTATCCTCTCCGGCAATTAGAACCCCATGCTCTTTCATAAATAACTCAAGTCCTGCCCCTTTTCCCCGGGTGGAGGTAAACACCATGTTAGTCTGACCTGAATCTGGACTGATTTCAAGTTCTTTGATGTCAGCAAGTCCTACTTTCAAATGGATGGCATTTTCATGATCCAGGGCCAGGCGTTTAACATTGTTTTCCAGGGCATAAATCCCCGCCGCGGCCAGTATTCCTGCCTGGCGCATGCCGCCCCCCAGCATTTTTCGCCATCTTCGTGCCTTTTTTATCAGGTCATGGGAAGCACACAACACGGATCCCACCGGGGCACCAAGACCTTTGGAGAGGCACAGCGAGACAGAGTCAAAATGATTTGAGATATCTGAAACCGGGCAATTAAGCTTAACTGAAGCGTTGAATATTCTGGCCCCATCCAGATGAAGCTTCAAATTTTTGGCCCTGGCAAAGGCCTGTGCATCATCAAGATATTCCATGGGCAGTACCTTGCCCCCCTGGGTGTTTTCAAGGCATAAAAGGGCAGTGGGTGCAAAATGGAAATCATCTGGTTTAATGTACTGCCCCACTTTTTTAAGGTTCAGGCTGCCGTCGGGCTCAAGATCCAGGGGCTGGGGCTGAATGCTTCCAAGAACCGCTGCCCCACCGGCCTCGTACCGATAGGTGTGGGCCTGTTGTCCCACAATGTACTCATCCCCTCTCCTGCAGTGGCTCATCAGGGCCAGAAGATTGCTCTGGGTTCCTGAAGCACAAAAGATGGCGGCTTCTTTCCCCAGCATATCAGCGCAAAGGGTTTCCAGCTGGTTGACGGTGGGGTCTTCACCATATACATCATCACCTACTTTTGCCTGGGCCATGCGCTGTCGCATGGCATCATTGGGTTTTGTTACTGTGTCACTTCTCAGGTCAATCAATGGGTTGATTCCTTTTTTTGGTATTTTAAAAAGATTTTTTTGTGCCCACCATGATCCCGGACTCCATGGGGCCCAGGTAGGCGGTTCTGTTTATTTTTTCAATCCCTGCCCGAATCATCATTTCTTTGATTTCATCTTGGGAATAAGACTGTCCCCCTTGGGTGCCAAGGAGCATATTTAAAGAGAAAAGAGCAGGAAAAAGGGGGCCATCCTTGCCAGAGTTTAATATAAAGTCATGGATGATCATCATGCCCCCTGGTTCCAGGGCCTGGGCTGCCTTTTCAACGATGAGATCACAGTCCGAAGGAGAATCTCCATGAAGTATGTGGGAAAGCCACACCACATTGTACCGTCCTTGAATGGGTGTTTCAATGAAATTACCCGCCTGAAAATTGATCCGATCGCTCATATTAAATTTTGAGATGGTTTTTTGGGCAAAGGGCCGTGTGGTGGGAAGATCAAATACCGTTGCCATGAGATCGGGGTTGTGCATGCAAAAATGGATGGCATAGGTGCCGGGACCGCCCCCAAGATCAAGTAAACGGGTTTTTCCGGATAGATCAAGGGTGGGGACCAGTTGCGGGGCCATGCCCATGGCCAGGTTAAACATGCCCATGAGAAAATTCTCCCGACGTGATTCATCGTCATGGGAGATGCTGCTGCGGACTGCCTTGCCTGAAATCACCGCCTCATCCAGCCGAAACCAGGATTCCACCAGGTGGTGGTGGTGCATGATCATGAAGCCAACATACCGGGGGGAATCTTTGCATAGAAAGGTGGCGGACAGGGGGGTGTTTGAGTAATTATCACCGTTTTTCTCAATGAAGTCCATGGCGCACAAGGCGTTAAGGAGCATGGCCATGCCCCGGGGATCTGCACGGATTTTTTTTGCCACATCCAGGGCAGTTGTCTCCTTGTGACCCATGGCGGTGAAAACGTCAAGTTTCACTGCCCCATGAAGGGCGCAGGTTTCCCAATAAGCCCCCGAAAGGCTGAGAAGCCTTGCTGGATTGAGATCATCTTTTTGCATAATGCCTCCTGATTTTAAGGTTATGGCATAGCACTACAGCGACACTTAGACGTTCACATAAAAATTAATAGTAAATATTCAGGTTTGTAATGTAAAGGTTTGGCCAGTGCCACATATTTACGATTACTATCGAGCCGCTTTCAGAAATAAAATCCTTCAGGCTTATTCGCTACATGTGGTTTCTATATTATTGCTTTGTCAATACACAGTGTTGTTGCGAGTAGAAAAGTTATTTCTGCAAAAACCTCTATCATGAAAAATCAATTGGTATAACCGCCACAGGCGGACCTTATTCTGACCCCGGTCTGCCCACAACGAAGCATGAAAGTCCCTCTTGGTTGCGGGACTTTCTTATAAAAGGTTTTAAGTCAAAGTGTCGCTGTGGTGATAGATAACAACGTGATGGGAGCTTGGATTTAATGTTCACCATGCCCCCACAAGTGGTTGAACTTGGAACCGGGTCCACCAATTATGATAACTTGCATATGTTTGATCAACCCCTGAAAATCATATACTTTTTTAAAAAAATATTCAATTTTTTTCCCGAGTGTATGATATAAATCCAGGTATGCAATTATCAGATGAAAATTTAAATATTCCTGTTAGACTCTTCCTACCAGCGTTTTTTATACTGTTTGTGGTGGTGGTGATGACCGCATTCATTGCCTGGTCCACCTGGCAAAATCTTGACCGGGATCGAAACAACGCAGTTAAATGGCTTTTACGTGAAGCAGATGCCCTTACCCATGTTATGGAAACCGATGCCGGTGCCCAAGTAAGAGAAGGTCGAGAAATCTCAGCGGCACTGGAACAACTCATGATAACAATGGGTGCAACGGAAAATATCGCCTATATTTATTGCCTTGATTCCCGGAATGGGAAGGTTTATTACCCACCTGCCCATAAAAACAGCTCCCATGCAATCATGAAAGCCCATTCCATGAAATCATTGGGGAATACGCACAAAATAATAGATATCGATGGAAGCATACCGGTTCTGGAGTTGACACGACAACTGGTGTTATCAAACCATAAAATTCCTTTGAAAATTCAAAATATGGAGAATAGCCAGACCCAGACCTTGTCAGCAATTTCAATTCAGGAAAACGGGGGGGAGAATCCCAGAGATATCCATGTGGTAATGGGCTTGACCATGGATCTTTACGGGGAAGCCCGGCGGGCAGATCTTCATCATGCAGCCATTATGATTTCCATTTTACTGGCCCTGGGCGCCGGTGCTGTGTTTTTTGTTTTTGTGATCAGAAAATATCTTGAAGATTTAAGCCGCATGCAGCGCCTTCAAGGCCAGGTTCAGAAAAATGAAAAATTTGCAGCCATTGGCCAGCTCAGTGCCAGTGTGGCCCATGAGATCCGAAACCCCTTAAGTTCCATCCGGGGATTTGCCCAGTTTTTTGTTCATCAGTTTAAAGACCATGAAGAACACCGGGAATATGCCATGATTATGGTAAAAGAGATAGACCGGATCAATGGGGTCATTACGGACCTGATCACCTTTGCAAGACCCTTGGAACTCCATCGAAAAAGGGTGAATGCCAAAGTGCTTGTCAGCCATATATTACGTCTAATTGAAGGGGATTCCAGATCCAGGGACGTTGTGATCTCCATGGAGATTGAAGACACCATGGCCCCCTTATTCGTGGATGAGGATCAGATGAAGCAGGTGCTGCTCAATTTGGTCATCAATGGCCTTAACGCCCTTGAATCCGGTCAGCACATCACCGTGGGCGGGGTGGGTAAACCATCGGATTCGTGGGGATATTTATGGATTGAAGATGAAGGTCCGGGTATTCCCCCAGGTGATCAGCAACGTATTTTTAATCCATTTTTCAGTGGGGGCAACAAAGGAACGGGACTGGGGCTTGCCATTGCTGGTAAAATTGTTGAGAACCACGGCGGCAGATTGGCGGTGGAAAGCCCGGCCCCGGGTAAAGCAAAGGGGAGCCGCTTCACAATTTCTCTTCCTATGGCAAAAAAAGGGGACGCGTGTTGACGTTAATAAAATTGTTGATTGTGGATGATGATGCGTCCCACCTGCGGATGCTCAGTGCGGTATTGGGCAGTCGGGGGATTGGGGTTGACACGGCAGACTCCGGGGAGCGGGCCGTGGAAAAGGTCGCCCATGCCACCTATGATCTGGTCCTCATGGATGTAAAGATGGAGAATATGGATGGCATTGAGGCCATGAACCGTATGATTGCCCTGCGACCGGGTCTTCCCATCATACTCATGACAGCCTTTGGTTCCATTGATGCGGCGGTGGATGCCATGAAAACCGGTGCAAGGGATTACATCACAAAACCCATTGATATGGATTCATTGATATCTCTACTGGACAAGATTTTTTCTCCCGGGGAACCCCTTGGGTCCGGGGATTCCAAAACTGTTTTGCCTGGAAAAAATCTGCAGCTTCCTGGCATAATTGGAGAAAGCGACGCCATGCAGGCCGTTTTTGAGATGGTGACACGGGTGGCACCCTCGGATGCCTCTGTATTGATTGTGGGGGAAAGTGGAACGGGTAAGGAGCTCATTGCCAATGCCATCCATGCCAGCAGTCATAGAAAGGAAAATCCCTTTATAAAGGTTAACTGTGCTTCCATACCGGAAGCGCTTCTCGAAAGTGAGCTTTTTGGCCATACAAGGGGCGCCTTTACGGGTGCCATAAAAGCCCGCCAGGGGCGTTTTTATATGGCAGACAGGGGTAGCATTTTCCTGGATGAAATAGCAGAGATGTCCATGGCTGTCCAGGCCAAGCTGCTCCGGGTGCTCCAGGAGAAGACCTTTGAACCCCTGGGTTCCGAAAAAACCATCCAGGTGGATATACGGGTGATTTCAGCCACCAACAGAGTCCTGGCCTCGGAACTCTTGGAAAACCGGTTCAGGGAAGATCTTTATTATCGGTTGAATGTGGTCAGCATCGCCCTTCCTCCTCTCCGCAGCAGAAAGGAGGATATCCCCTTACTCACTCGATTTTTTATTGAAAAATACAGCAGGGCAAATCAGCGGCACATCACAGGGTGTACCGACTCGGTGGAAACCCTTTTGGCACAATATCCCTGGCCGGGTAATATCCGTGAGCTTGAAAACGCCATGGAACGGGCGGTGATCCTGACCCGTGGTCCCCGGATTACTCCAGAAGATTTACCTGCGTCAATATTGCCGGACATCCAGGGGGAAAACACACGCTCCTCCATGGAATCTTCGGAAATATCCCTGAAGGAGATGGAAAAAAGAATGATTTTAAAAACCTTGGAAGAGACCGGAGGCAATAGAACCCGGTCCTCGGATATTCTGGGAATCTCCAGAAGAACGCTTCAGTTAAAATTAAAAAAATATGGAGTGAATTGAATGGGACTCGAATGCCGTATCCCTGGAATTAAGTCGGAAAAATTTCAGTTTTTCACAGGTTACCTATCCCACTTGTCACCGTTCGGTCCCAGCGGATCATTATTCGCCAGAGCACCATTCCCCATGTGCGAAAATCGGACTTTGATTTGATTGCCATGACAGATAAAAAATATTACGAAGTTTGTACCCATCCCGTGCTGTATAAGCATTTAGAAAAATATGTAACATAGATATCCCGTCTCCGAAATGGAAACGTTAATTCGGACTCATTCCTTAATCCTCGAGTATCAGCCAAGAATTATTTCCCATGGGTGCGAAATTTTATCGCACCCATGCTGGCAGCTGCGTATAATTTTATCAATTTTTATTTATTCTCTTTATTCCTCTCCAGTTAAAAAACAAAAAATCTAAAATGACTTACTTTTCAATTGGCAATATATTGATTTTAAATTAAGCAGTTATCTTTTTTTGTCATCCAGTTATTATCCTGGGATGCCTGATACATGTGACTTCAGGCATATCTTTTGCAAAGCTTTAAATACGATAATCCAGTTTTCATATTTGGTTGTAATTTGGGCCTGGATCCATAACCAATCCTGTAACATAATCTTCCATCAGGGCAGGTGAACCGATGAATAGAATGAATATAAACATCTTAATCTTTACGCTGGTAATTTTGATGCTGGTATTGCTTCCGGGAAATATTTTTGCCAGAGAAGATAACAACCCGGGGCAGGGTCATGTGCTGTTTACAAAAAAAGTCTCTCTTGATCAGCTGTTGGCCTACGCCATCGGGAATAACCCGTCCATCCAGGCGGAGATTGAAAAATGGCGGGCTGTGGTTGAAAAATATCGTGTGGCCACGGCCTATCCTGATCCCCAGCTAATGGTTACCTGGTTTCCTAACCCCATTGAGACACGGCTGGGTCCCCAGGACTGGAATGCCTCCTTGTCCCAGATGATCCCTTTTCCAGGAAAATTATCCACCTCTGGAAATATCGTCAAAACAGAGGCAGCCATGGCAAAGTTGGCCACAGATGGCCGTGTAAGGTTCATTCGAGCGAAGGTGACCCGTTCCTTCCATGAATTACTTTACATCCGGAAAGCCAGGGAGATTGCCCGTAAAAATGCCATCTTATTAGCGCAATTGGGGCAGATGGCAGAGACGGCCCACGCCGATGATCGTACCGTTTTGATGGATGTGCTTAAAGCACAATCCCAGGAAGGGCAGCTTCGGTACGACATGTTGCTCCTGGAAGAACTTGAGCACACTGAAAAAACAATTTTGAACTCTCTTTTGAATCGTCCTACGGACGCCGGTATTGGTGAGTTGGTGGACGTTGAGATGACACCACTTAGCTGTTCTTTGTCGACCTTATACGATCTTGCCAACCTCAACCAGGAAGATATCCGTATTTCGGATTTAAAGATTGAAAAGGCAAAACTGGATGTGGCGCTGTCTGGCTATTCAAGCAAGCCTGATTTCAAGCTGGGGTTATTTTATGCCGCCATTGGTCAGCCAGATGTGGCCTCTCCCCCCAGAGATGCTGGGACGGATGCAATGGGGATACAGTTTGGCATTAATATTCCCCTCTGGTCCGATAAAAATAAGGGTCGGATTTACATGGCCCGGGCAGGGATCGCCCGGCAAAAAGCCATGAAATCTCAAGCAGTAAATCAGGCCCACACCACCATACGATCCCTTTATTTTAAATTGAACAATTCAAAACGCCTGGTCACTCTTTACCGGGAAAATTTGCTTCCCCAAGCCATGAAAGCCCTGGATCTGTCCCAGGAGTGGTTTCGACAGGGCCTGGGAAGCTTTTCCGATGTGGTGGAAGCCCAGGCTGCCGCCTATAATTTTCAACTCTCCATTGCCAGGGCCAGGGCCGACCATGGGGGAACCCTGGCAGAACTTGAGCGTCTTGTGGGCGGCCTTGATCAGTGTTTGGGGTCCACCCGGATTTCCCCGGAAAAAGGGGCAAAGGAGGCAACTAATGATTAAATTCATGTCCTTTATTTTTATTGTGTTTCTTTTCCCCCATACGGGATGGTGCAACTACAATACCTTGATGTCCAGCCTGGAAAACTATACGCCCCCGGTGAATCTGGTATCAACATGGGGGATGAGCCATCTTAAGACATTGCATGGGGACGCTGTTATTCAGGATTCTCCGGTGCAGGAGAGGGTGCCTGAAAAAGTAAATTCCCAGCGCAATATCTTGTTTGTCACAGAGACTCCTCCCCGGAGGGCGGATATTGCTGGAAACGCCGCCCATATGGATAAAACCAGGGACGTTCAATCCATTGACAAAAGGCCGGTGCCAGATGTTGATTTCCAGAAAGGGGCTATGAAAGAAATAGCGTTTTTTGTGGTTCCAGCTTCCCTTGTAGAAATTTTGTCAGGTGTGAATCTGGACGAAAAAAAAGCAACCTTTCTGCTGAAAAATCATATTTCTCCCGATCTGTTGTCAGGTATGACCCTGTTAAGGAATCCCGCCATTGCCGAGGCCCGTTCCCTGGTGAATGCAGAGCTTGCCACCCAGAGCCAGGTGGATGATCTTGAGCTTGTTCTATCACAGTACGCGGCCTTCACAAAGGGATTGATGAACGGGGTGGGACCGGTAAAGGGGCGTTCTTCCATTGACATGGGATTTCCCTTTCCCGGAGTGACTGGCTTAAAAGGTCAGGTGGTGGCTCAATCTGTGGCCGCGGCCCGGGAAGGACTGGCCATGGCGGAACGTGATGCGGTCACCCAGATGCAAGAAGCCTTTTGGAATCTGGTGTATCTTATCAAGGCCCGGAACATTACCCGGGAGACGTTGGCGGTGTTCAAAAATCTCCATGGGGTGGCAGACACCCTTTACCGATCCGGGAAAACCGGTTTTCAGGATGTAACCCGGGTGACAGTGAAGGTTCATATTCTGGAAGACGCGTTGCTGACAATCCAGGAAAAGCAAAAAAATGTTCAGGCCCTGATTCTTTCCCTGGTAAACCTGTCCCCGGGAACCTTTCTGGGACAACCTGTTCCCCCCTCCCGGTCTTTCAAAGTGCCCAAAATTGAAACGTTATACACCATGGCACAAAAAAATCGTCAGGAGTTAAGGCAGATCCGGGCCGTGATTGGCAAAATGGAACGGATGGTGGAGATGGCAGAAACCATGATTCTGCCCGGTTTTGATCTGGGATTCTCCCGGTACAGAGATGATGCCGTCACTAAGGTGGGATCGGTGTCCATGGGCGCTACTTTTCCCCAGAAGATTCCAGCCTCCATGGGTAAAGGGGTTCCAAAGAAACCCTGGTATGGTGTGGGTGCCTCCTGGCTTGCGGAAACCCGAAAGCGGTTAAACGCCAAAAGGGAAAAATTAAAAACTATGGAAGCCCAGACCCGGAAAATGGTTCGAAGCTCATGGTATGAGTTGGACCGGGCCGTTCGGACATCAAAATTGTATGGAGACACTGTTGTGGGCTTGTCTGCCACGGCACTTGAGGTCTCCACCCGGGAGTATGAATCCGGAAGGGTATCATTTGCCGATGTGGCGGGGGCATATTCAGACTGGCTTAAGGCACGCCTGGCCCATGCCAGGGGTATATCGGACATTGGTATTTACAGGGCGAAGCTGGACCAGATAATTGGAACGGGGAGCTGATATGAGTGAAAATAAAAAAAAGATGTTTCCCATGAAAATCATTGTCATCACCGCTATTTCAACGGTTGTTATGATGGTATCTGGATTTTATATGCTGGGATTTCATCTCCCCCCTGGGCCTCTGGTGGTGGCCCAGGGAAAGGATGATCATCCTCAAGAGCAATTATGGACCTGTGGCATGCACCCCTGGATTATCACCAAAGAATCGGGTCTTTGCCCCATCTGCAATATGGACCTTGTTGTAAAAGCTGCCGCTTCAGACAGGCAAGATGAAAAAAAGAGCGGGGAACGCAAAATTATTTATTGGCGGGCACCCATGGACCCCATGGAAATCTACAAGGCACCTGGCAAAAGTAAAATGGGAATGGATCTCACCCCGGTTTATGAAGATGAGCTCATTGGCGGGGTGGAGGTAACGGTGGATCCGGTGACCCGGCAAAACATGGGAATACGCACGGAATTGGTTGAAAAAAATATTCTCAATCATACCATTCGAACCTATGGGCACATTACCTATGATGAAACCCGTACCGCCCAGGTCAGCCCCAAGGTGGATGGATGGGTCGAGGTGCTCCATGTGAACTTTACCGGTGAGGCCGTGGAAAAAGGAGAACCCCTGTTGGAAATCTATTCTCCCCAGCTATTGTCTGCCCAGGAGGAGTATCTTTCCGTATATCGGTCCTTGAAAAAGGGGAGACAAACCCAGAACACTGGTTTTCTGGAATCATCAAGACGGCGGCTGAGTTATTTTGATGTGGCTGAAACTGAGATTGAGGCACTGGAAGCCTCGGGTCAAGTGAGTAAAACAGTGCGGATTCGATCTCCTTTTTCCGGGGTTGTCACCCTTAACCGGGCCATCCAGGGGGGCTATGTCAAGGCTGGAACACCCCTTTATACCATTTCTGATCTTTCCCGGGTGTGGGTGGAGGCACATATTTATGAATACGAATTGGATCAGGTGCGGGTGGGCCAGGAAGCTGAAATGTCGCTTCACTATCTTCCCGGTAAAATCTATGGGGGGAAAATCACCTTTATTTATCCCTATCTCCAGGAAAAGACCCGGGATGTGGTGATCCGACTGGAATTTGAAAACCCGTTGATGGCGTTAAAGCCTCAGATGTATGGGGATGTCTACATCAAAACCGGAGGCATTGACACGGGTACCATTATTTCCTCGGAATCGGTGATTCGATCCGGGGAGCGCAATGTGGTTTTTGTTGCCCGTGAGGGAGGCAAATTTACCCCCCGGGAGGTATCCCTTGGTACCTCTCTGGATCATGGAAAGGTCCAGGTGCTCACGGGGGTTGCCCCCGGGGAATTGGTGGTGACATCAGGACAATTTCTCCTGGATTCGGAATCAAAACTCCAGGAGGCTGTGAAAAAAATGATGGATGTTACCCAGGAACCCTCACCAAGTCCTCCGGATGATGCGGATGATTTTTTTGAAGATATGAAATAGCCTGATTCCGTTTATTAGAAAATAAAACTTCCGGGTAGCGTCAGCAGAGCCCCCCCCCTGATGGGTAATAGGAACCGGCCAATTGAGCCGTCTACGGTTCCGGGCCGAGCCCATTGCCCGTCGGGGGGCGGCATAGTACCATTTCCCCTATTTGCTGTGTCGTTAGACTACATGTTCGTTTATATGTTCGTTTATATGAGACTCCGCCCAAAATGCTGAAATCATGTGATTTTTAGCTTTCGTTGTGGCAAAGGTTTACTGCCATATATGTTATGTAAGAACGTATCATCTATTTTCAGGTAAGACATGGTTGGAAAGGACGGATAATATGATTGAAAAAATAATTGAATGGTCGGTGAACAATCGGTTCATGGTGATGCTTGTCACCCTGTTTGCCATCCTGGGGGGTATATTTGCCATGGTCAATATGCCGGTGGATGCCATCCCTGATCTGTCCGACGTCCAGGTGATTGTCTACACGGAATATTCCGGCCAGGCCCCCCAGGTGGTGGAGGATCAGGTGACCTATCCCTTGACCACGGCCATGTTAAGTGTGCCCTTTGCCAAGGTGGTACGGGGGTACTCCTTTTTTGGCTACTCTTTTGTTTATATTATTTTTGAAGACGGCACTGACCTTTACTGGGCAAGATCCCGGGTGCTGGAGTATCTCAACTTTGTTTCGGGTCGCCTGCCTGCCGGGGTTACCCCCAGTCTGGGACCCGATGCCACCGGTGTGGGCTGGGTCTATGAGTATGTGTTAAAGGATACCACCGGCAAGTATGATCTCCAGCAAATGAGAAGCTTCCAGGACTGGTATCTCAGATATGAACTCACTGCGGTTCCCGGTGTGGCCGAGGTGGCCAGCATCGGTGGGTATGTCAAGCAGTACCAGATTGAGGTGGATCCCAATAAGTTGCTGGCCTACAATCTTCCCATCGGCAAGGTGAAACAGGCCATACAGCGTTCCAACAACGATGTGGGCGGAAAACTGCTGGAGATGGGAGAGACTGAATTCATGGTCCGGGGCCTTGGCTATATCACCTCCATGGAGGATATTGAAAGCATTGCCGTGGGAGTGGATGGATATGGCACCCCCATCCTCATGAAGAACATTGCCACTGTTCACATGGGCCCTGAACTTCGCCGGGGCATTCTGGAGTGGAACGGGAAAGGGGAGGTGGTGGGGGGCATCGTGGTGATGCGCTATGGTGCCAATGCCCTTGATGTCATTGACCGGGTAAAGGAAAAACTAAAAGACCTTGAAAAGGGGCTGCCCGAAGGCATTGTCATAGAAACCGGGTATGACAGGTCGGGTCTCATTCACAGGGCCGTTGCGACCCTCAAGACCAAACTCATGGAAGAGATGTTGGTGGTGGCCCTGATCTGTATCATATTTCTCATGCATTTCAGATCGGCCTTTGTGGCCATCTTTACCCTACCTGTGGGAATCCTCATCTCTTTTTTAATTATTTATCCCCTGGGTATCAATGCCAATATCATGAGCCTTGGCGGTATTGCCATTGCCATCGGTGTGATGGTGGATGCCTCGGTGGTGATGGTGGAAAATGCCCATAAACATCTGGAGCGGGATAGCGGTAGCAAATCCCACACCCAGATCATCATGGAAGCTTCCAAAGAGGTGGGTCCGGCCTTGTTTTACAGCCTTTTGATTATCACGGTCTCTTTTCTGCCCGTGTTTACCTTGACAGAACAGTCCGGTCGCATGTTCAAGCCCCTGGCCTATACCAAAACCTTTGCCATGGCGGCCTCTTCGGTGCTGGCGGTGACGGTGATTCCGGTACTTATGACTTTTTTTGTGGTGGAAAGGCCCGTGCCTGCCACCCTTGCCCCTGTAAAAAAACGGTTGCTTTATTATGCGCTTCCGTTGGTCCCGATGGGGGCGGTGCTTGTGGCTGGAGTCGCCGGTGTGAGCCTTCCGGACTGGAGTCTTGCCGCGGCCCTGTTGCTTGGGGTTTTTACGCTCATGTGTCTGGTACCCCAGCGGATTTTTCCCGAAGCCCAGAATCCCATCAGTCGTTTTTTTGTAAAACTGTATCTGCCCATCATTCACTGGGTTTTGAAATGGAAAAAAATAACCACATTGATGGCAATATTGATTGTTGTGCTGACCTGGTATCCTTTTTCCCGATTGGGCAGCGAGTTCATGCCCCCCCTGGATGAGGGGGATCTGTTGTACATGCCCACCACCCTGCCGGGGATCTCCATCACCAAGGCGAAGGAATTGCTCCAGCAGACGGATAAAATCATCCAACGATTTCCGGAAGTTGATCATACATTGGGGAAAATCGGCAGGGCAGAGACCCCCACGGACCCGGCCCCCTTGAGTATGATTGAGACCACCATCACGTTGCGGCCCCGGGTGGAATATGAGCCGGTTTTTGTGGAACGATTTTTTTCCCCATGGCCCGTATGGCTTAAAAAACCGCTTACCTGGATCTGGCCCGAAGAGAAAAAAGGAAAAATTCTCCATGAGTGGCGGAAAAAAGAGGTGGAACGATTTTTCGCCCATTGGCCGGAATGGATGCAGGTGCCCCTTGGCATGGTGTGGCCACAGGAACGGTACATCACCATTGATGAACTGGCAGCGGATCTGGATCGGGCCATTCAGTTCCCCGGCTTGACCAACGCCTGGACCATGCCCATTAAAACCCGCATTGACATGCTGTCAACGGGTATCAAAACCCCGGTGGGCATTAAACTCATGGGGCCGGATCTTGCGGTGCTGAGCGATTTGGGTGCCAGGATTGAGGCTGTGGTCCGGGACATTCCCGGAACCTTGTCTGCCTTTTCTGAACGGGTCACCGGGGGCAATTATCTGGATTTTGAAATTCGTCGGGATCAGATCGCCCGGTACGGACTCACCGTGGGGGATGTCCAGGCGGTGATCATGACCGCCATCGGTGGTATGAACGTCACCCACACCGTGGAAGGGCTGGAGCGGTACCCCGTGAATCTGCGGTACAAGCGGGAACTTCGCGATGACCTGGACCAGCTTCGGCGGGTATTGGTGCCCACCCCCACCGGGGCCCAGGTGCCCTTGGCGCAGTTGGCAGATATTGTCATACACAAGGGACCCGCCGGTATCAAGAGTGAAAATTCCAGAAGAACCGCTTGGATTTACGTGGATATTCGGGGGGTGGACCTGGGATCCTATGTGAAAAATGCCAGAACGGTGGTGAATGAAAACATTGATATCCCACCGGGATACTCCATGGTGTGGTCTGGCCAGTACGAGTACATGGAAAAAGCCAGAAAGACCTTGAATATTATTGTGCCAGCAACCTTGGTCATTATTTTTATTCTTTTATACCTCCACTTTAAAAGCATTGTGGAGGCCACCATTGTCATGGGAACCCTTCCCTTTGCCATGGTGGGAGGGATCTGGCTCATTTATCTTCTGGACTACAATGTGTCCGTGGCCGTGGTGGTGGGATTTATTGCCCTTGCAGGGCTTGCCGCTGAAACCGGGGTGGTGATGCTGGTGTATCTGGATGAGGTGTTTCATCGTCAACGACTGGCCGGGACCATGCGTAGCCCAAAAGATCTGGCCGGTGCCATCATTGAAGGCGCTGTGGAGCGGGTTCGGCCCAAGATCATGACCGTGGCCACCACCTTGATTGGTCTGTTACCGGTGATGTGGGGGAATGCCACCGGAGCCCAGGTGATGAAACGTATTGCCGCACCCATGGTGGGTGGGCTGATATCTTCCACCATCTTAACCTTGGTTATCATCCCGGTGGTCTATTTTATATGGAAACAATGGGAGGTGAAGGAAATCTAATAACAGCCTCGGGAAGTCGCCGGGGGCTCTGCTGAGGGGTCTTCAATACTACATTTTCTTATAAACCCACATATCCTAGCGGACACAACGAATATTGAAAATGATATCATGCCGCCCCCCCCCCGAGGGGCAATGTGCCCGGCCCGGGACCGTAGACGGCCCAATTGGCCGGTTCCTATTGCCCCTCGGGGGGGCTCTGCTTAGGGTACTTGGACACTTCATTTTCATATAAACACCCATGGCTGTAAACACCAGCCACAACGAAAAACGAAAGTCTTTTAGTTCCAGCATGTTGGTGAGACTTTCTTATAAAAAAATAAATGTAAGTATTACTAAGTTTTATAAGATACTAAAATAAAAAGCTATTAATTCATGGCTTGTTGCCATGGGTGTTATGAAGAACATTAATTTAAAGGAGATCAAATATGAAAAAAACAATGATAATCACAGCATTTTGTCTTTTTGGGGTACTGGGATTTGTCCCCTTTAGTTTTGCCACCTCATCGTCCCATTCGGGGCATAGCATGGATAGTATGAATTCAGAGGAGGGTGAAGGTAAAACCATGGATGCCCATGCGGGCCACGACATGACCTCGGGAGATGGGCAAAAATCCCATGGGGGAGAAACCATTCATTCATCCATGGTGAATGGCTACCATCTCACCTATAAGCTCATAGATATGGCCGCTAAAATGAAGGGCATGGAAAATATGCCGGCGATGAAAGCCACCCACCATTTGATGCTGTTTGTTAAACCCCATGGGGGAGAAGCGGTGAAGACCGCAACTGTGGGGTTTCTCATTGAAAATCCCGATGGATCCTTGCAAAAAAAGATGACCATGGCCATGGCCGGCGGATATGGTGCCGACGTGGAGATGCATCAGACAGGCACTTACACCATCAAGATAAAAGCCATTGCTGGAAAGGATAAAATCGTGGATCAGTTTGAGCACGAAATGAAAGGCCATTGATTTTTCGGGCTTTATAAGCATTGTCCAACGGGGTTAGCCCTGTGTTATGGGAGCCTGACCCCGTTGGGTCACCAAATATGATGAGTGGCCGATATTAGAAGAACCAAGCCCGATCGGCAGTATAACCTCCCGATTTTTTGCTTAGGAATGAGTCCGCAATAACATCCCCATTTTAAAATGGGGGAACACGATCCTTCAACGGTAGCGTGTTCTGAAAAGGATAAATTAGCGCCCTTTGGGCGGACTTTTTACAACTCCTTGATTTAACAGTTCATAAAATGGAAATTCCTATACTATCAAGTTATTTAAGACTGGTTCCTTAGTTTTTGAAATGCATTTTCATATAACAGGCACCGTTGGAGATGCTTTTTTCCAGGGGATGATCTGTTTTTTCAAATAATTTTATCATGGTCTGATTTTCCGGTAACACCTCTGCGGTAAATCCTTCAATACCCCGGGCCCGGGCCAGTTCAATCAGAAAATGGAGTAAGTATGTTCCAAGGCCTATGCCTTGATATGCCTCATCAATGAGAAAGGCCACGTCGCCGTAGTTGGTCTCTTCGTCCCTTGCAAAGCGGGCTTCGGCAATGATTTTCTCGCTATCGTATTTTCCCACCAGCCCCACAACAGACATCTCCTGGCTGTAGTCCACATTGACATATTCCTGCATTTGATCATGGGCCATGGTCTGTACCAGGTAAAAGAAACGATAAAAAATCATCTGGTCAGAAAAACGATAGAAGAATTTTCGCATTGCTTCTTCGTCCGAAGGCTTGATGGCCCTGAATTGCACAGAAATTCCTCCCTTAAATTCCGCAGTGGTGGAGATATGGGAGGGGTATAAATGAACAGATTTTTTGATAAAAATCTGGTTGGGGTAGATGATTTTCTTTTTTCTTGCCTGTTCAATGAGATGTTCCCGATCATCGGGATGGGCAATTTCTATCATGGCCTGGGCCCTTTCCCTTATGGTTCGCCATTTGAGGTTGGCCACCCCATATTCTGTGGCAATCATATGAACCGATTCCCGGAGCCTTAGCTGATTGGGATAATCCATCAGTGAGACCATCACATTGGCTTCTCCCTTGCTGTTGCGACTGGGAAGGCCGATGATGGTGCACCCGTTTTTTGATGCGTCGGCCCCTGTGAGAAAATCTACCGCTTCCCCGGGCCCGGTTATTACCTTCCCCTTCAGGGGAAAGGAGACGCCTCCCAGAAGATCCACCTTGCTTGCCTCGTAAATAGCGGTGAATTGAGGATTTTCGGCAATGAGCTGGGGATTGCAGACATAGTCAGTTCCCTGGAAGTCCACCAGTGGATTTCGATCCAGCCATTTTAAAAGCTCCCTGGACCCCAGAGCATAGGAGGTCAGGGATTTACCCCGGAAAGGGGATTTGCGGGAATTGGTCACGGCACCACTTTTCACCAGATCTGCCATGGCATCGGTGAAATATAGAGAGTGTATTCCCAGATCTTTCATATGGGTGAGATGGGGAGTCAGGGCTTCAAAAAGGGGACTGTGGGAAAAACTCAGGCAATCTCCATCCCTGATAATGGAGGCTACGTTGGCAGCGACCCGGTCCATTACTTCTGTGACTCTATACCGTTCATAGTGCACCGGTGCCCGTGTGGAACGTACCAGGAGATCAAAATCTTTTACAGGAACAAAGGTGTCGCCAAAGGTAAACGGCACCGCTTCATTGATTTCACCCACCACGATTTTTGCCTGTTCCATCACCTCCCTTGCCACATCCACCGCAGGACCCAGACTGCAGTATCCCGCTTCATTAGGGGGGGTAATCTGAATAAAGGCCACATCAATGGGAATTTTACCTGATTTTAAAATTTTTGGTATTTTGGAGGCATAGGCAGGTATCAAATCTATCTGGCCCGAGGAGATGGTATCAGAGGAGACAAATCCGGAGAAAAAAGTTTTCAATCGGTAGTTTTGGGCATGAATCTTGTCAATGGAAAGGATGACATCGCCCTGTACGGCCAGCTGAATCAATTCAATATCCCGGATATTGTCCTTATCGGCATCCAGCAGAATTTTCATCAGGGTCCTGGGGGCTGCGGGGCCGGTTCCAATGAAAATAGTCATGCCGGGTTTGATCATGGAAAAAACAGTTTCCGGAGAAACCAAGTGCGATTCCCAGTTGTTCCTGTTAATGGTTGGCATGTCAAACTCCTTGTGATGGCTTTTCTGGGAAAGATCCCCAAGATACATTGGATTTTTATTTTTAAATATCCCTGTTTTTATCAGTATTTTGCATCATGGGCAAGGGATGGTATTTTCCGGGG
>Ga0307929_1001454_pt1 | contig 17804 bp, 14 predicted proteins | sample AceLakmetage1330_FD_203160 | JGI IMG/M metagenome (GOLD analysis project Ga0307929, IMG submission 203160) | Saline water microbial communities from Ace Lake, Antarctica - #1330 | ecosystem: Environmental > Aquatic > Non-marine Saline and Alkaline > Saline | place: Antarctica: Ace Lake...
AAAATACATTCCCCAGATGGTATTGCCGCGTCTGACTATCCTGTTTGATAAACCCGTGAGTTTTGTAGGTCTGCAAGATCCGTTGCACCGTTGCCGGACTGAAACCCAACTCCTGGCTCAATTCCCGCACTCCCCAACTGGATTTATCTTCACTGAACGCCAACAGAATCAGAATAGATTTCTCAATGGCATTATATTTTTTATTATCATTATTTTGTTTCATAATATAAAACACTGTTTTGTTTTAAATCAAAATTGTCATACTCAAACAAGAATGTCAAGGAGAGATCAGCTATACAACCTGTCTGTCATAAGTTCCTTGACTGATTTACACCTACAAACGCTAAATTTTTGAAATGATTGATGTGAAAATAATAAATTTTAAAACATGAATTCATCCCCACGGCTGTGGGGAACACCTCCACAAAGTCATTGACGCAGGTGTAAAGAATTTGTTCGGCCAGTCAATGATTGGTAAATACATAGGGTCTCATGAGTCATAAATTTAGGTCCTTTCACTGCCAGAGAAAGGCGCAACTTTTTTTACCAAGAATATTTCCGTTGAAAACAAGCCTGGCTGGCATTTCAGTGATGCCGTAACAAACATGAAGGGGCAGAAGATGCTCCTCACTGGGATGGCAGTATCGTGCATGGGGCGCTTTTTGCCAGTGAATCAGTCTGTCTTCCCTCTCTGCTGGCGACAAATGCAGATCCGTCATTGTTTCCACCACCCATTGATCAAATTCAATATTTTGGGGATCTATACCTGGTTGCCCAAAGGTTTTCATATTATGAAAAGAGAAACCTGAGCCAACAACCAATATTTTTTCATCCCTCAATTCCCTTAATGCGCGCCCTAAATTGATATGCTGCAACGGGTCCAGGCCGTTTATCAATGACAACTGAATACAGGGTATTTCAGCATCAGGATACATCAACTTAAGGGGAACAAACATTCCATGATCAAACCCCCACCGTTTATCAAGCTGGGTATGGATGCCCTTTTTTTCCAGTAGAGAAAATATTTTTTGTGCAAGTTGGGGGTTGCCTGGAGCCGCATAGTCAATGTCGTACGCCTCGGGTGCAAACCCAGAATAATCATAAATAAGGGGAGGCGTTTCACCAGCGAGGAGGGTGGGAATTGACTGCTCCCAATGGGCACTGATGACGATGATGGCTTCGGGCACCTCAAGCTGTTCTGGGATGTCATTTAAAAAACCAATCAATTCTTGATGCCCCTTATGGTCAAGTAAGGGTAAAGGTCCCCCTCCATGGGGAATATATAAAACGCTCAGGCCAGTAGCTTCTTTATTTACCATTTCTTATGCCTCCAATGGATTTTTGAGTTTCTCAAAATTATGGTGTGGGCGAATAAAATATCAAAAAGCCCAATTATTTAATGTGTAGTGAATTAGTGGAAAACACAATAATATCAAACAGAAAAGACTCAAATGGTTAATATCAATAATAACACCCAAAAGCAACCCGACATCTACCGACATTTGCATTGTTGGAAAATATGAACCATGGCCTAACAGCACCTTGGAACTGCGGCTCTGCTAACAATACTCTGACCCTTTTGTGCCAGAGTCATAGTCTCTTTTTTATCCCGGACCAACCACGCTTCAGACAGGCATTGTTTCTCATAAAACGCCAGGCCTGTATCACGGAAATGGAAAGCAGTTCAACATAATGGGATCAGCTCAATTTGCCAGACAGTGTATGGCGCAAAACTTTTTGAATCTCTCTTTCTCCTGTGTACAAAAAGGGACTGGGTCTTATATTTAAAAAAATACTCACGCCATGCCGACATGGCACAACCCGGAGAACCCTATGCCTGACATTCCCTTTGAACAAGGTCCCATACGCCCGGTGGATGAGGCGGACAGCCTGCTCATCAGAACCACCAGGGGCTGCCCCTGGAACCGCTGCACCTTCTGCTCCCTCTATGACAACTTTCCTTTTTCCATCCGACCCGTGGACGAGATCATCAAAGACATCAATGCGGCCCGGGAGTACTTTGGAGGTGGCCTGAACTTCCAAACCTGCTTTCTCCAGGACGGCGACAGTTTTGTCATGGGAACAAAAGAGTTGATCCAGGTGCTGGTGGCCCTGAAAAAGGCCTTTCCCTCCTTAAAACGGATATCCTCCTACGGCCAAGCCCAGACCATGGCCAAGAAATCCCCTGCCGCCATCAAGGAGATCTGCGATGCTGGCCTGAACAAACTATACTGCGGCATGGAATCGGGTTCTGAAAAGGTGCTCAAACTGGTGAAAAAGGGGATAACCCAGGAGTCCATTATCCATTCCGCTGACATGGCCAGGGAGGCCGGTATGGAAACCACCCAGTTCATCATCATGGGCCTGGGGGGGCAAGCACTGTCCCGGGACCATGCCCTGGAAACCGCCCGCATCCTTTGCCGGATCAATCCAGACCAAATCCGGCTGCTCACCATAGGGGTCAGGGAGGGATCAAAACTTGACCAACAGATGGCCCAAGGTCAGTACATTCTGCCGTCCGAAGCCCAGATGATTGCCGAACAACGGCTCATGCTGGCGCACCTGGACGGGGTGACCAGTCACTATGCCAATCACCACGCCATTGACCTGCTGTTGGAGGTCAGGGGGCAGTTGCCCGGGGACAAGGAAAAACTGCTCGGAATCCTGGACAGATTCCTCTCCATGGACAAGCAGGCCCAGAACAATTTCGTCCTGGGGCGGCGACTGGGATATTACCAGCGGCTTTCGGACATGGACACCTCCATGTACCGCAACTTTGTCTGCAAAAAATTGGATAGTCTAAAGGGACAGGATCTTGAAGCCATCTTCCATGACCTTCGCAGGCAGGTAATTTGAAATTGTTTTTAACCTACTAAAATTATTGAAGACCAAATTAAACAAACGTTTAAATAATCCATTGACAGCACCATTTTATGATGATAAAAAAGTTAAACAATTGTTTAACTACCAACATCGGAGACACAATGGGGAAAAAAAATGCGCCTGAATCCCGGAATCGTATAATAAAGACAGCAGTGGTTCTATTTGCCAGAAGGGGATACGCCAGTATTGGATTGCGGGAGTTGGCCGAAAAGGCAGAGGTAAATCTGGCCATGATCAACTATTTTTTCGGTGGCAAGAAAAAGCTGCTCATGATCATCCTGGACACCTTTTTTTCCGGTTATCTGGAAATCCTGGAACAAGAGCTGTGTCGGAACGTCCCCTTTGAGGAAAAGATTCGTACATTTATCCACCGGGCCGTGGAGTATATTTCCAGCAACCGGGAGTATATGATCGTCACCCTGGCGGAAGTGCCCCATGATGATCCGGATATCACCGAGTACAAATCCCAATGGGGAAAAAAAGCCATGGCCATCATAGAGCAAGGTATCTGTATGCCTCTGGCTGTCAGAAGCGGCAAAAAAATATCTCCTGCAGCCATTGGTCCCCTTATCATCAGCATGATGACGTCACGTTTTCTCTTTGCCCCCATTCTGGAAAAAGTTCAACCAACTGGGTATGGAGACGCCTTTTTTGCTGAATATCCAGATTTCATTGCAACCATATTTCTAAATGGCATCAATGGGTTAGACCAAGACTCATGTTGAGTCAGGGCAGACGACTCCCCAGCTTTTGCAAAAGCCCCTGGAATCCAACATACGCCTCAATGAATATAACACCCATGCCCTAGCGGGCACAACGAAGCATGAAAAAGCTGACGTTGTAAGCACCCAGTACCCAGCACCTAAAACCCAGTACCTTCTTTTTCATGTAAATAAAGCAACATAAAAAATAACCAGGAGAAGATATGAGCCCTTCCGGAAAAAACTCGGAGCTTTTTTTTAACCGCATGACAGAGTTGGTAATTCGATTCCGACTGCCAGTGATAATTGTGATAATTGTTTTCACAGTGATTCTGGGATCCCAGATACGATTTTTGACCATTAATACCTCCAATGAGGGCCTTTTACGAGAGAATGATCCCATCCTGGGCATCTACAATGAGTTCCGGCATCAGTTTGGCCGGGACGATATGATGGCCATTGTCATTCATAGCAAAGATATCTTTTCAGACGACTTTTTAACCCGGCTCAAGGCATTGCACGAGGCTGTGGAACAAGAGATTCCCCACGTTAAGGAAATTACCTCCATGGTCAATGCCAGAAATACCAGGGGAGAGAAGGATACCCTTCTGGTGGACGATCTTTTGGCAAAATTCCCGGAAGATGCAAAGGCCTTTATGGCGTTGAGAAAAAGGGTCATGGAAAACCCCTTGTACCGTAACCAGCTCATCTCCGTGGATGGGTCCTTCACTGCCATGGTGGTGGAGAGCCTTGTCTACAGTGACATCGGCAATGAAATGGATCTGTTGTCAGGGTTTGATGAGCCCGATGCAGGCGATGGTGACACAGCCCCCCTGGAATACATCACCGACAAAGAAAACGGAGAGATGGTCACCAAGACAAGGGAACTCATCCAGCGCTTTAAAGCCAATGATTTTGATATTCACCTGGCTGGAACGCCGGTGGTGACCCACGTCGTAAAACAATTCATGATGAAGGACATGAAACAATTTCTCCGCCTTGCAGTCCTGATCATCTCCCTTTGTCTCTTTTTAATGTTCAGACGGTTAAGTGGGGTGGTGCTGCCCCTTGTGGTGGTGGCCTTTTCCCTTATCTCCACCCTGGGTACCATGGCCCTTTTTTCCATTGAATTTAAAACCCCCACCATTATTCTCCCCTCTTTTTTGCTTGCGGTGGGGGTGGGGGCCAGCGTCCATGTCCTCTCCCTTGTATTTCAAGAACTCAGGAAAGGCACCGACAAAGACACAGCCATCAAGGTAAGCTATGCCCACTCAGGTCTTGCCATTGTCATGACGTCCCTGACCACGGCTGCGGGTCTTGCCTCATTCAGTACAGCCAAGGTAGCTCCCATTGGGGATCTGGGTATTTTTTCGGCCCTGGGGGTGCTTTTTTCTCTTGGATATACACTGATGCTGCTGCCGGCGCTCCTGTCCTTGATTCCCCTGAAAGAGAAAAAAGAGACGCATCACAGCCAGCCATCCAGGATGGATCGACTGATTGACTGGATCATCGAAACTTCCATGAAACGAAGTAAATTCATTGTTACCGTGACCGTCATCCTTATCCTTGTGGGGGTATCCGGGGTTGTGCAGCTACGGTTTTCCCATAACCTGTTAAACTGGTTGCCGACAGAGCTGGATGTTCGCAAAGACACCGAATTGATCGATGTAAAGCTCAAGGGAAGCGTGGTCCTTGAGGTCGTTGTGGACACGGGCAAAGAAAATGGGGTTTATGATCAACAATTTTTAAAAGATCTGGACAAACTGGCAGGGGAACTTGAGCAGTATGACGTCAATGGGCTGTTTGTGGGCAAGGTGATCTCGGTGACCACCATATTAAAAGAGATCCACCAGGCCCTGCATGGCAATGATCCTGCTTTCTATAAAATCCCTGACAATGGAAAACTGATTCCCCAGGAGTTTCTGCTCTTTGAAAATTCCGGTTCCGACGATCTTGAAGATGTGGTGGATTCACAGTTTCGCCTGACCCGGATCACCTTGAAGGTTCCCTGGCGGGATGCCCTTGCCTATGTGCCCTTTATGGCGGACATGAACGATCAATTTAACGCTGTTTTCAAGGATCGTCAACTCCAAGGAGGCGCGCCCATGTCCGTTCAGATCACGGGCATCATGGCCCTTTTCGGGCGGATACTCCATGCGGCCATCCATGCCGCGGCCCAGAGTTACCTCATTGCCATGGGGGTGATCACCCTGATGATGATTTTTCTCATCGGGGAGCTGCGATTGGGCTTAATCAGCATGATCCCCAATCTGGGACCCATTCTGGTGGTGCTGGGAATCATGGGCTGGCTTGACATCCCCCTTGATATGTTCACCATGCTCATTGCCTCCATTGCCATGGGCCTGGCTGTGGATGATACGGTGCATTTCATGTACCATTTCAAACAATATTTCAATAAAACAGGCAGCGTAAAAGACGCGGTGACGCATACCCTGCACACGGCTGGCCGAGCCATGCTCACCACCAGTATCGTACTTTCTGCGGGTTTTTTTATCTTTATGTTTGCGTCCATGAATAATGTCTTTTTCTTTGGGGTAATGACGGGGTTGGCTATTCTTTTGGCCCTGGCCGGGGATCTTTTTCTGGCCCCGGCCCTCATGACCCTGGTTATCCGGGAAAAAGATTCCAAAAAAACTCCGGGATTAGTATCTTTGAAATAATTTCTATTTTTTTTTATATGAAAAGGTAGCCTCCAAGGTTACCTAAGGCAGAGCCCCCGGGGAGGGTTAATGGAACAGACCAATTGGGCTGTCTAACAGTTCCGGGTCGCTTCCATTACCTCTCCCCGGGGGCGGCATACAGCCATTTGGCTCCGCGTCTACGACCCTATATTCGTTGTGTCCGGCAGGAGATGCCCGTTATTGGAAAGAAATTATTTAGTTAAGCTACTCGTCCAGCTCGGCGGGTTTACACCCAGTCCCAAAATTTTAAAGGAGATCCCATGACCATGAAATCGATATTTCCATTTACAAAGATACCCCCTTTTTCCAACAATCCCAGGCGAGATGTGCCGGGGTGTTTTTCATCTCTAATGAGATACACCATGCTATTTGTCCTGGTGGGGAGCGTGCTTGCCGCGGCCCCCTCCCCGACCATGGCCAAAGATTCGGCACGAACCATCATGGAAAAGGTGGATGCCAGGGACGACGGAGACAACATGACCGCCGATGTGGATATGATCCTCATTGATAAAAATAACCATGAGCGACGGCGGGAAATGAAAATATTCACCAAGGACAAGGGGGTGGACACCCTTAAACTTCAATTTTTCCTCGCCCCTGCGGATGTAAAGGATACCGGGTTTCTCACCATTGATTATTATGCCGGAGAAAAGGACGATGATCAGTGGCTCTATCTTCCGGATCTGCACAAAACCAAGCGCATTGCCACCTCGGATAAATCCTCATCCTTTATGGGGTCGGACTTTTCCTATGCAGACATGACGGACCGGGTGCTTGATGAGTGGACCTATACACTTTTAAAAGAAGATGCCATCAACGGTGACAAGGTCTGGCTCATCCAGGCCCTTCCCGCATCAAAGGCTGTGGAAAATCGCTATGGCTATAAAAAATCCATCCTCTTTGTGCGCCAGGATATCTTTTTGGTTGCCCGGGCCATCCACCTGTTAAACGAGGGTAACAAGATCAAATATATGGAATCAAAGAAAATAGAGCAAATAGACGGCATATGGGTAGCCACGGAGCGCTGGATGAAGACCACTGTCAGCAAGCGAACCACCCATCGGACCATTCTCAAATGGAATAACGTTAAGTTTAATACCCCCCTTGATGAAGCGTATTTTTCCATTCGTCAATTGGAAAAGGGGTTATAACCCACATGTCCTGACAGTCACAACGAATATTGAAAATGGCATTATGCCGCCCCCCGACGGGCAATGGGCCCGGCCCGGAACCGTTAGACTGCTCAATTGGCCGGTTCCTATTACCCATCGGGGGGGGGCTCTGCTGAGGGTACTTGGACATTTCATTTTCATATAAACCACATGTCCTGATGGACACAACGAATATAGGGTCGTAGACGCGGAGCCAAATGACTGTAAGCCGCCCCCGGGGAGGGGTAATGGAAGCGACCCGGAACTGTTAGACAGCCCAATTGGTCTGTTCCATTACCCCTCCCCGGGGGCTCTGCCTTAGGTAACCTTGGAGGCTACCTTTTCATATAAAAACCTACATGGCTGTAAGATCAGCCACAACGAAAAATGAAACTCCTATTATTATAGTACTTTGGACGGAGTTTCATATAAAAAAACACATATAGAACAAACACCCAAGGTGACTATGCGAATTATAACGCTATTGCTCTTACTCTGGATGACATGCCTGGGAACCCCTATTTGCCATGGAGATGAGATGGCGGATCTGCTCACAGGATTTGATGATGAAGCAGCCGTTGTTGAGGAGACAGGAGAGCTGGATCAACTCCTTGATGGATTTGATGACACACCCGGGCAGCAGGAAAAAGAGAACATCTCCCCCCCGTTGCTTCCCAGTTGGCTGGAACTTCAGGGCAGTCTCAGCCTCCAGACGGCGGTGGGGTTTGCCCGCAAATCCCCCCCAAAAAACACCCCTGATTACCGGGGGCTATCCATGTTCAGAACCCGGGGGGAGCTTATAGGGGATATCACCCTTGACACCTGGCAGGCACGGGTGGGCACCCGGGGGTTTTACGATGCGGCCTATTCATTGGATGACCGATCGGACTACACCCATAAAATGCTGAATGAGTATGAACAGGAACTGGAGATCACCGAAGCCTGGATACAGACGGCCCTGGGGGATCATCTTGATTTTAAGACAGGGCGACAGATTGTGGTGTGGGGCAAATCAGACAATATTCGCATCACAGATATCCTGAACCCCCTGGATGGGCGCCAACCGGGTATGCTGGACATCCGTGATCTGCGACTGCCCGTGGCCATGTCAAAGTTGGATTTCTACACCGGCAACTGGAACATCAGCACCATGGTGATCCATGAACCCAGATTTAACAAAACCCCTGTTTACAACGGTGAATTTTATCCTGGAGCCGCACCGGCCCCACCAGAAGATGCCCCCTCCATGAGCCTTGGTAATCAACAGTTTGCGATAGCCCTCAATGGGGTTTTCAGTGGCTGGGACCTCTCCATTTACTCGGCTTGTGTGTTTGATAACCAGGCCCATGTGGATGCCACAGCAACCAGTGGACCCGTCCGCAGATACAGCCGGATAAAAATGGGGGGCATCAGTGCAGATATCGCCCTTGGCAACTGGCTTTTTAAAACCGAAGCTGCTTTGTTGCATGGCCTTAACTTTTACGCTGTGCCGGATAAAGAGTATTCTCGATTTGATTCGCTCATGGCCATGGAATACAACGGTTTTACAGAAATGAACATCTCCATTGAGCTTGCCAATCGCCATTTGTTTGATTTTGACCCCCGGTTGGAAGCGCTCCCCGATGGCCAGATGCAAAATCTTTTTCAGTCGGTCCTGCGGGTGAACCGGGACTTCATGCACGACACCCTTCACCTGACTATGCTTTGCTCTTTATATGGGGTATCCGGAGAGGATGGGGCCTTTGAAAGATACCAGGTGGAATACGATGTAAGGGATAATGTCATGGTAAAGGGCGGTGTTGTGTTTTATCAATCCGGGGACGTTGTGGCCTTTCAAAACAGTGGTGACAATGACCGACTCTTTTTTGAACTTGAATACCGATTTTAGTTTCAACAAAGTGATGGCGAGGACGCAATGGCAATTCCAAAGTATTTATCCAATAAAATTCCCAAGTCAAAAAATAGCGCATCCGCTTTATCAGCAGGTTTGCCGTTACGGCATCACCGGAAAACCGGCAGAAGTTGTTTTCAATGATGAAATTTCGTACAAACAGACCACGCATTTCTGTAACCGGAGCTATGCATGGTTTTGGCTATCATTTAACATATAATCATGGTGTGTATCATGGAAAAGCCACCGCTTTATTTCTGGGTAGCATGGTAGAAATGCACACAAGTAAAGATCATAAAGATGTTAAGAAAGGATACAAATTACTCGAAATCCTCGGATTTAAAACGACTCTTGAGCTTAGACAATTTATTATTGACATAGTAGGACCTTATACAATTAGGTATGAAGACTTTGAACTCTATACTGAGTTTGAAAGTAAAAACAAACGCAAACTAAAAAGCCATGATTTTGAAGGATCTTGGGGGATACCGGCAAATGCCTGGGCTAAAGAAAGCCATTGCCCAGCATGTTCGCCCTGCCATTTCAACCGGGTATCTGCCAGGTTCCGCCTCTGGGTCACCACCAGACAAAAATCTTGGGCGCTCCCCCAGACCCGGTTCGTTGCTTCGGGTTCCCCCCATATCCATTGTTCTCCATCCGGGCTGGCAAGTTCAACACGGGGCGTAATTGAGGGGACAGTCACGCCTCTGACCTTGAAACTCCATCCAAAGGTGTTCACGCCGATGTGTGCGACGTGACGCAGCCTTTTGGTATCCGTATCAGGTGATAAGTTCCTCAATGGGCAAATTTAATTCCTCCCCCCTGAGCAGGCGATGGGCATCAATGAGAATTTTGATGGTCTGATCTATTTTGGCCATACCAAGGAGACAACTTGCATTTTCATCAACGCCAAAGGAGGGAACATCTTCAATATCATTGGCCATGATGGACAATACTTCAGAAACCGTATCCACTATGATGCCGCTTTTACTTTTTTCCCCGTGTAACGACTGTTCAAGAATAATGATGCAGGTGCGGTCGTTGTATTCAATCTCTTCCTTGTTAAATCGGAGGCGAAGGTCCATGACTGGAATCACTTGATCCCGGAGGTTGATGACGCCTTTTATAAAGGGAGGACTCTGGGGGATGGAGTGGAAGGGAATCATGTGTATGATTTCCATCACCGATTCGATGCCGATGCCATACTCCTGATCACACAGTGAAAAGATCAGGTATTTTCCCTCCCTGTCAAGACGGACTTTGTTTGTGGAATCCTTGTTGGTTTCCCTATTCAGTACATTTTTTACCAATTTTCTGATGTCATGGAATACACTCTGGTGTCTGCTATGGGCGTACTTGGCACAGGCTTTTTGGGCAAAACGGATATCCACAAATTTATTCACATCAATGGGGGAGCCCACCCCCATCTCCTTGAACATGTATTGTTGTATGCGATCCAGGTCTGCAATGCTTGGGAAAAGGTCATCTGTCTTGATGCCCTGGGGTTCCTTGAGTACATTTTTTAATACGGCAACGTTCAGCCCCAATTTTTTGTCCGGGTCCAGAAAATCAATGCCGATTTCAGCAGCCTTTTCAGGGTATTTGGTGATAAATTGACCCGACTCAACAAGGAGATTGGTAAACTCCTGGATTGCTTCTGGATGTTTATCAATTAGCTCTTCCCGCACCACCACAACGCAGCAGGGATGATACTCCCAAAGTTCCCCGGACAGGAACAAAAGTTCTCCGCTGCCCCCGGCAATGGATTTGGTTCCCAAAGGCTCCGCCACGGTGAACCCCCCGGCCGTGGGATTACCGGCAAGAAATTCCGGCATTTTCACCGGTGGGACGATTTCAAAAAACATATCCACATCTTTATTGCCCGCCATTCCCGGATTCAGGCCCAGCTCTTTTAGAAACATACTGGAAAGCATGTGATGAACGGAGAGGATATGGGGCAAATAAAAGGATTTTCCCTTAAAGGAGTCTTTTAAGGAGACAGATTTTGCCTTTTCTTTTTGGGCCTGCTTTACAGAAATACTTCCGTTTTTGTGAGCAAACAGAATCAGGCGAATGGGGAAATCACCGCTGAAGCTGTCCATGGCAATGGGTGCCAGGATAAAGGCGGCATCCACCTCTCCTTCTTCCAGGGCCTTTTGAACCGGATTCCATCCAGACATGCACTGGGTTTCAAGTTCAAAATGCTGGGGGGTCATTCGTTCTTTTGCTATTTGATCTTTTAAAACACCCAATGTCAGGTGATCCGTAATTTGAATATGGGCGGCCCGCAAATGCAATTTACCCGATGGGGTGGTCCGGGGCTCATAGGCAGGGATGTTCAGGGATGCCTCCCCGGAGGAGTCGGCAAAGGTGTTATTAATGACCTGCTGTAACTCATCAGGAGAAAAAGGTTTGGATACAAAGCTGCTGACACCGGCCTTGGTTGCCTTTGCAGTCTGTTTTTTTTCACTTTGAGCCGTGGCCATGATAAAAGGCAGGTGACGACACTTTTCGTTGGCACGCACCCATACCAGCAATTCATAGCCGTCTTTTTTAGGCATGTTCCAATCGCTGATAATCAATTCTATCTCATTGTCAGAAAGGAGTTTGCCAATGGCATCTTCTCCATCGTCCGCTTCAAGGATATTGTTAAATCCCAATTGCTTGAGAATTTTAATTTCCATTTTACGGGTAATTTTGGAATCCTCAACAACTAAAATCTTCATTGTTAGATCAATTTCCATCCTTGACTTCCTCCGACTGAATATTTCCGTTTTACACCATGGCATGGCTGGTTTAATAGTGCTGCTTCCAATGGATTTGGCATTTAGAGCAATGGATGCACACAAAAAATGATAAACATTGAATCTGGTATTAAATACAAATATTTATTTTAACCATTATTTATCAAAAAGTCGAATTGTATTTTTTCCCGCTGCAAGGACAATGCTGAGGATGGAATGCGCTCTAAATTGATATGCTGAACGGGTCCAGTCAATTTCTCAAAATTATGGTGAGGACGAATAAACAACTATAATCCAGAGGATTTCGACAGGTGACCAAAGTTTGAAGCAGACAGGGCTTAATTTTGAATCGTCTCGCCTTTAGGCAGGTTTGTCTCCGGTGCAATATTTTGAGCCATAAAGGAGCCTGGCACCAGAAAAACTGAGAGAACTAACAGGGCACCAATGGTGGCAAATGCCGGGTAAAAACTCCCCCCAAGCTCAAAAACCCACCCCGCTGCCATGGGGGCAACCGCCGCCGGGATATTGGCGGAAAACAACAAGCCATAGATGGCCCCCATGCGTTTATCCCCCCAGCAAAGTGCTGTGGACGATGCGTAGAGCACCAGAATACCGCCATAATTAAAGCCTGTTCCCAGGGCAAAGATATAAAAACCTGTTTTTGATGACAGGAAAAAAGATCCTAAAAGTAAAAGGAATGCCTGGCACAGCAGATTGGCTTTCACAGCCGTGGCTGGAGAAATCCGATCAAACAACGCCCCCCAGCACACCCGACCCAGGGCATTGGCAAGGGCAAACAAAGAAACGGCAAGCACGCCCACTTGCACACCAGAGCCAGTGTAAAGCTCCTTTAAATTGGCATTCACGGCAAAGCCTGCGGCCAGCCCTGAAAACATGGCAAAATAAAGAATGCGGAACATGGGTTGTGAAATCATCCTGGAAACAGATACACCGTTGTCTTTTCCGATTTCTAAGGGCTCCTGACTGGAAACACTTTCAGGTACCTTCATGGCACTTCCCGCCAGACAGATAAGCACCAGAAACACCATGCCCAAAAGCGGGAATACCTGGAAAGGGGTTTTTCCCATGTGGGCCATGAGGATTCCCCCGGCTTGGCTGACAATGGCTGCCCCGCCACCGAACCCGGCAACGGCAATGCCGGTGACCAACCCTTTTTGTTTGGGAAACCACAAAATAGCGGTTGAAAGGGGAACAATATAGGCAAGCCCTGCCCCCACACCGGCAATGACACCGATGCCCACAACGGTAAACCCAAAGGCATGTTCCCCAAACCCGGCAATCATCCAGCCAGAGCCAAAAAGAATCCCCCCCAGCACGGCACTGAATCTGGGTCCCATGCGGGTCAACATCGATCCGGAGAACACCATGGTCAGGGGAAAAATAAAATAAAAAAATGTAAAGGGAAGCTGAACGCCTCCCTGGGACATACCGGTGATGGCTTTCAGCGGTGCCACATACACCGACCAGGAGTAGGTGGCACCCAGACAAAGCTGCATAATCACTGCACAGACAAGCACAAGATATCGAATCAAAACGTATCTTTCTCCTCGAAAAAATCAATGACAAATTGAATATGGGCCTTCATTGCAGAATAGGCCAGGTAGGTATCTCTACTTTTGATACCATCCATAATATTCTGATGCTGGCCGATGATAATATCCCCATTTCCTTTATACTTATGCAGCTCTGCCAGATTCTCCCGGATACCATAGAAAAGGTGGTCATAAAAATTACGCATGACCAGAACCTGTAGGGGATTTTTGGCGGCATAGGCAATGGCCATGTGAAAAGAGGTGTCTGCCTGGGTGCCCAGACGTCCGGAATCAACCTCATGCTTCATCTCTTCAATGCTGTGGGCGAGGGCCTTTAAATCTCCCTCATCGGCCCGGCTTGCAGCCAGAGCTGCGGCATTGCATTCAAGACCCATGCGCACTTCGAGCAGATCCACAATAGAACCCTCCTGGGCCTGCATAGCCCTTACCAGGGGGCTGTCTGATCGACCATCAAAGGTTTTAACAAAGGTGCCCTGCCCCTGTTTCTGGACAATGAGCCCCATGGCCACCAGCCGCTGGGTGGCATCCCGGATCGTGGTGCGGCTGACGTTCATAGCCTCGGCAAGTTCTCTTTCGGGCATCATTTTTTCTCCGGGCTTGAGGGTTCCCCGGAATATCAATTCCCTGAGCTGGTCAAGGACCTGATCTGAAATCCGTTTGGGCTTTATGGGTTTTATTGTTACACTCATATACTTTATATCCATAACTCAAGAGTCATAAGTTCTCATAATCTGTTGAAATTATTAGACCCGAATAAATACTTTTTCAAAACTCAGTTTTAATAATTTCAATGGATTATCCAAGCTCAAAACAAGCCATGATGATAACTTATGACTGACGAGTCCATAATAGGGTTAACAATTTTAAAAAAACACTCACCGCCCTACCCTTTTGAGAACCTGTTTCCAGACTTCCACCGCCTGGGGGAGCATGGTTTACGTCCGGTTTCTCAAAAATTCAGCATAGAGCTCCAGGGGATGTTTTACTTTGACGTTGGCACCGTTTTTTGCCAGCATATCAGATATCTGAATCATGCAGGCAGGACACCCCGTTGCCACGGTATCGCAATGGGTATCTGAAATATTCTGCTGCTTTAAATTCCCAATACGGGAAGAAATATCATAATGATAAAGGTTAAAACTGCCCCCCATACCGCAGCATTTATCGGCATCTTCCATCTCCACCAGTTCATGGCCCGAGGCCTTTATCAGTGACCGGGGTTCCGCTGCAACCCCCAATGATTTTTTCAGGTGACAGGGATCATGATAGGTGACCCGTTCCCCCTTTTTTTCATCCCTTGTATCCAATGGAGGAAACTGAACATTATTTACCAACAGCTGATTTATATCAAGGGTTTTTTCCGAAAGTTCCCGGATTTTTGCTTTGATCCCACTACCCGTTCCTTCATATATCGAGGGCCATAATTTTTTAATGGTGGAGGTACACGTGGCACAGGCGGTGACCAGGTAATCAAATTTTTCTCGCTCAAACAGCCGGATGTGGTGGTCCACAAGTTTTGTAAAGGTCTCCCGGTCCCCGGAAGCCAGGGCCGGAATCCCACAACACCCCTGTCCCTCGGGGATATAAAGCCCAATGCCATGGTGTTTAAACACCTCAATGACATCATTGGCAATGCGGGGAAACACCTTATCAATGATGCAGCCCGTGAACAGGGCCACTTTAATCCCGGATTTCCCCACAGGGGTGTTCAGCCGGGGGGTCAGCCGGTGAAAAGATTTTTCAGCCATGGAGGGGAAATGGCGATTATCCAGAAGCGGGGAGATCACCCTGGCGCAGGAGGTTGCCTGGGGATTGTCCTCTTTTTTGGTGAAAACACCCTGGAATTTTCCAGCAAGCTCGGTGAAAAAATCAAAGGTTTTTGGATCAGAAAGCACCTTTTTAAAAATCAATTGCTTGGCCGGGGACAAGCCTTTATATTCCGTCAGAATGGCCCGGGCTTTGATAAAAATCTCCACCACATTGACACCGCTTGGGCAATTGGCGGCACAGGAACCGCACAACAGACAGCGGTTCAATCTTTCTTCCACCCCCTTGGCATTCTCAAACATATTTTTACCAAGACCATCCAGCAATGCCAGTTTTCCCCTGGCCACATCGGCTTCCCGGTGGGTCTGCTCAAAGAGCGGGCACACCGATTGACAGGTACCGCACCGAATGCACACCACCAGCTGATCTTCAAGCTCTTTCACACGCCGTGCCAGGGATTTCATGTCAGTCATCTTAAATCACTCCTGTTATTTTGCCTGGATTGAGTATGTTGTAAGGATCCATGGCCTTTCTCAGACGTCTTGAAAACAGTATGGCGGATCGCCCGGTCTCTTTTTCCAGGAACGGGGCCTTGGCAAGGCCAGTGCCATGTTCGCCGGACAAGGTCCCTCCCAGTTCAAGTGCCCGATCAAAAATCTCTTCAATGGCCTGTTCCACCCGATGCCACTCCGCTTTATTTCGCTTGTCCGTGAGGATGGTGGGATGGAGATTGCCATCTCCGGCATGGCCAAAGGTGCCGATACTGATATCATATTTTTTGGAAATTTCCTGCAAAGATTTCACCATGGCCGGGATTTTACTCCGGGGAACGGTGGCATCTTCCAGTACCAGGGTGGGTTTGAGCTTGGCAAGGGCTGACAGGGCACTGCGCCGGGCTGCCCAGATGCGATCCCGCTCTGCATCATCGGTGGCCACTTTGACACTTTGGGCCCCTGTTTCACGGCAAATTTCCTCCACCCGGCGTCCGTCTTCTTCCACCTGCCCGGGATGCCCGTCCACCTCTATGAGTAAAAGGGCCCCGGCATCCACGGGTAATCCGGCCTTACTGTAGGATTCCACTGCCCGGATGGTGAAGTTGTCCAGAAGTTCCAGGGTGGCCGGAACAATGCGATCGGCAATGATGGCGGCTACGGTTTCCGATGCCTGTTTAATGGTTTTATACACGGCAACCATGGATTTTCGCGCCTTTGGAAGGGGAATCAACTTCAGAATAATTTCATCAATGACCCCAAGGGTGCCTTCCGAGCCCACCATCAAACCGGTCAGATTGTAGCCGGTGGCGCATTTCACTGTTCTTGAACCTGATTTCACATGTTCGCCCATGGAATCAAAGAAACTTAACCCCATCACATAATCCTTGGTCACCCCATATTTGAGTCCCCGGAGACCCCCGGCGTTTTCAGCCACATTGCCCCCCAGGGTTGACACGGCCTGGCTACCGGGATCTGGGGGATAAAACAGCCCCTTTTTCTCCACGGCGGCGGCCAGGGTGGCCGTTACCACCCCGGGCTGAACCACGGCATACATATCTGCTTCATTGATTTCCAGAATTTTGTTGAGTTTTCCCGTGAGAACAACCACCCCCGAAGTGTTTGACGGAATGGTTCCCCCGCTGAGGTTGGTTCCGGAGCCCCTCACCGTCATTGCCACCCGGTGCGTGGAGCATACCTTGACAATCTGGCCGAGCTGTTCACTGTTTTCCGGCATGACAACCGCATGGGGTACCACTGGATCAAGCACAGCGGCATCATAGGAATAGGTCACCATATCCTCTCGCTGGGTGAGCAAATTGTCCTTGCCAACAATTTTTATCAGTTGATCTATGAGTCCTTTCATTGGAATCCTCTCATGGCTATGTGTTTTTAATATTGGTAGTACCAATGTTTTCGTGGCTTTCAAAACCCGCATGAGCATAATAATCATTATAAAAAAATAAAAACGTCATGGGAACTAAAAACCTATAAAATAAAAAAGGTACTGATTTATTTACATTTTCACCCTATATAGCAGAATTGAAGTTATTTTTCAAATAATATATTTTTTTCTTGACAAGTCAATACCCCTGCATTTATATTGGCCATACCATAAACCAAGACAACAATAAATTTGCCAAAACAACCAATTGGTCTGTTTTGCAACCCTAAAAAAATTAGAAAAAGGAGGTGCACCCCCAGCGTCCCCAAGTCCCAGAATACACCCAACAAAAAACCGTATGTCATCCAAGTCATTATTAATGGAGGAAAACAACAATGAAGAAAGTTTTAAGCTTTACCATTACCTGCCTTGTTATTCTTTGCATGATTGCCCCCAACTCCTTTGCAAAACGCGAAAAATTTGGCGAAGACCCCCGCCACAAAGACGCCAAAAGAG
>Ga0307929_1001455_pt1 | contig 17776 bp, 17 predicted proteins | sample AceLakmetage1330_FD_203160 | JGI IMG/M metagenome (GOLD analysis project Ga0307929, IMG submission 203160) | Saline water microbial communities from Ace Lake, Antarctica - #1330 | ecosystem: Environmental > Aquatic > Non-marine Saline and Alkaline > Saline | place: Antarctica: Ace Lake...
GGCTAATTCCTGGTAATCTTTATCGTCACAGGGTTCCACAATAACGCTGAGAACACTCTGAGCGATGGTGTCATGGGGTGCTTTTCCTATATCTGTACCCAATATATCACCGGCTATAACAGCCTCGGAAATGGCTACAATGCCAATATCATTACAGGACAACGCATTAACCACCTCAAGCTTACCCGTCCTGTTTTGCAGCAATTGATTGATTTTGATCTGCCTGTCCAATCGCCCACAGTGTAAACTACTCTTTGACTCCATCTTTCCGGAATACACCCGGATATGGGCCAACTTACCGAATTTGGCATGGTGCTCCATCTTAAAAATCCGAGCTGTGGGATCCACACTGTCCACGTCATTTTTTGATGTGAGCCTGCAAATGGAATCTGCCAGATCAGGTATGCCGATACCCTCCTTGGCAATACCAAAATGAACAGGAACAATGCGCTTGGAAAGAATCTTATTCTGGATTTTTTCATCCAGACCGGGAAGGGTTAAAAGTGTTCCATCCAAATAACTCGCCAAAACATCTTCATCCAGATCAGCCAGATTTTCATAACTTTGGTCCATTAAATTCCCATCAATCTCACAATGGGAATAAGGGTTGATACCACAACCATTTTCAGGCACATTTAAACAAAAGGCCCTCATATTAAATTCTTTTTGCAGATCAACAAACACCTGCTCTTCATCAGCCCCGACCCGGTCAATTTTATTGATAAATATCAATACAGGAATATCAAGATCTTTGATATTCTCCCACAGGTTTAAACTATGGGCCTGGACTCCTTCCACCGCAGAAAGCAATAAAACCACCCCATCCAGAACTGACATGGCCCGGTCCACCTCGGCAGAAAAATCAATGTGCCCGGGGGTATCAATGAGATTTATCTTTGCATCGTTCCAATTAAAACTTACACAGCTGTTTTGTATGGTGATGCCCCTTTGTTTTTCCAGGGTCAGGTTGTCGGTGATGGTGGATCCCTTATCCACACTGCCCGGCTTTTTGATGGCGCCGGACTGGAAAAGCAGTTGCTCAGTCAAGGTGGTCTTGCCAGCGTCCACATGGGCCACAATGCCGATGTTGAGTATTTTTTTATGCATTACGGCCTTGCCTTGTTCCCTGTGCCAGGATGATGCCCCCGATCTCTTTGACCAATTTTGCCGCCACCATGGCCGTCATGTTATGAAAGTCATGCTTGGGATTGTACTCAACGATATCCGCTCCAACCACCCGTCCCTTTAATTTGTGAAGAATAGTCAGCACCTCCCTCACCGAAAGTCCTCCGGGTTCAAAATGGGAAACACCCGGGGCAAAGGCCGGATCAAGGGCATCCATATCAAAAGAAATATACAAAGGGCCAGTAAAGGAGGGGGCAAAGGATGCCACATCAAATGACATCATTTCATGCACTTCCACACCAAAACGGTGGGCTTGTTCCCTTTGATGGGCATTGAGGGTTCTGATACCCACCTGGACCAGTCGTCGGGCCAGTCCCTCTTCCATGATCCTGGCAAAGGGACAGGCATGGGACAACCGGTTGCGATCAAGTTCGTGGTACAAATCCGGATGGGCATCAAACTGCAATATATCCATGGGGCCGTGCTGCTCAGCCATGGCACGCATGATCGGATAAGTGATGGCATGATCCCCACCCAGGGTAAGGGGAAAAGCGCCCTTTGTCACAATCTCTTTAATATACGTTTCAATGTCCATGAAGGCATGGGCACCCGGACCAATCTTTTTGTCACCCATATCTTTCATAGCCAGAACAGTGGACAGATCTATGCCCGTTTCTGTGGTAAGATTGGAGGAATCGCTATACAGGGCCGATCGTATCAGTTGAGGCGCATTGGCACAGCCCCGCATAAAACTTGAATTCTCATCAGAACAGATCCCGATTAAGACCAGATCTTCGGGATTCAGGTTGTCGCTATTATCAAGGATCATTTGCTCTCCAAACAAGGTTGCTGTATGGTTGAATGCTTAAAAAACACCGTTTTGCATGGGGAGTGGGGTGACCCTGGCTTCAGGCACCATTCCCCGGGTGCATAGAACTATTTGTTAGCATTTTTGTCAATTGTAATATGAGAGCCATGGAAACAATGCATGGGCTTTTTCTGTAAACAAAGAGCAAAAAGATAAGAGTATTAAACAATCATGAGTAATAGCAAATGCAACAGCGATAGCGTACAATTTCAAATGGACGGTATCTTAAAGTTAAACAAAGTGGGGGATTTTCTTAAGCTGAGGGAAAAAGAAGTTAAGCTGATACTCAAAAGAAAAGAAATTGTGCTAAAAAGCAAAAAAATTTCAACCGCTTATGTTGTTGACTTGTCAGAAATGGGAACCCATTTGATATTGAAAGATGTGCGGATAAAAAGATATTTTTTCTTTTCAAAATATATTGAAAAATACAATGTGCCGATTAACAATATTTTAACCATACAGATATTGAATAACACAAATGCCAGTAGCAACTGCCACAACAAGGGTTGAAACTCTTTTGGCTCCATTTGTGATATCAAAACAAAGAAGTTCTGACTGTCGAAACTGGTAAGAATTCAATAAAATTTAACCCGAAGATAAAGGAGCAACAATAGTATGGAACAATTGTTTGTTGTGGATGAACAAAAATGCAGTAAGGATGGAATCTGTGCCATGGAATGTCCCTTGGCAATCATTGATTTTTCAGACACCCAAAATGTACCCAAGCCCGCGGCCAACGCCAACGCCATTTGCATCAACTGTGGACACTGCGTTGCCGTTTGCCCCCATGGTGCGTTGACACATAAATATCTATCCCCCGCCGATTGTCTACCTGTAGACAAAGATATGATACTGAGTGAAGTGGAAGTCGAGCATTTCCTGCGTCACAGACGTTCCATCCGTACATACAAGAACAAACCTGTTGAAAAAGAAAAACTTGAAAAAATGATTGCCATTTCAGCGTATGCACCTTCTGGACATAACAGCCAACCCGTTCACTGGCAGGTCATCAATGGAAAGGAGAAAGTAAACGAACTCACAGCCCACGTAATCGACTGGATGCAGTATATGCTCAAAGAGCAGCCAGATTTGGGGAAAATGATGAACTTTGACATGATCACTGCCGCCTGGGATTTTGGGGTTGATGTGGTCTGCCGGGGGGGGGCAGCACTGGTCCTTACCAATGGCGGTGCCAAGGATCCCTTTGCCGATGCTGCCTGCAAAATTGCCATGACATTCTTAGACCTTGCGGCGCCATCCCAGGGATTGGGATCGTGCTGGGCTGGGTATTTCAACCTGGCTGTACGTTCATGGGAACCCCTTAGAAAAGCCCTGGGCCTTTCGGATCAGATGAAAAATTATGGTGCCATGATAGTGGGATACCCTAAGTTTAAGTACTCACGCATGCCAACCCGCAATGCACCAAGAATTACCTGGATGGAATAAGTGCAGATAGCACCCCATGATCCAGTCTTTATATTTGGAGTCTGAATTTTTATCAGGCTCCATTATTTTTATCAAAATTTGCTTATTTTAATAGGGTAAAAAGCGCAATACAGCAAGCCTGCCCCCCATAAATCAATCAACACCGAAAGTTAATTTTCTAAGAAAGATAATTTCACCATCTTTCTTAAAAACTATTTTTTCGGAACCTCCTTTACTTGTTCATTTTGGCAAGGTCCGCTTGTAAGCAAAGGGGAAAAAACCCTCCTGGCTCAATTTCTCAATTTTTTCAATGGAGTCTTCCAGGTGCTGAATCATGATGGCTTTGGCCTTTCGTGCATTCTGTTCTTTGATGGCCTGCACCAGTTGCTCATGCTGGGATACCACCACATCAAACCAATCCGCAATGGACATGAAGGTGACATTGCTTAAATTGGTATTTCTCTCAATTAGAGAGGACAATCCCTCATTAACCCGCTCCATGATAATATTGTGGGCAGAAGAGATGTATAGGTTATGAAGGGTTATTTCCCAATAAGAGCTTTCTTTTTTTCCTTCATCCGTATCACAGTTTCCTGCTTTAAGCTTCTGGACAGAAGTCTCCAACTTCTGCAAATCCTCATCGGTTCTACGATGGGCCGCCAATTCCGCAGCGGACACATTCAAAAGCCAACGCATCTCCATCACCTGGGGAAGTAGATCTTCAAGCCAAAAGGGCATGAATTGAATGCTTTCCGTGAAATCTGTTAAATTCGGCGTTTTCACAAAGATTCCCTGGCGCTCCACCGTCTCCAAAACTCCCCATGCTTCCAAAGTGATGACAGCTTCCCGCAGCAACGATCGACTCACCCCCAGAGTGGCAGCCAGATCCCGTTCAGGGGGAAGTTTATTGCCCTTGGTATACATTTTGGTTTTGATCAACTCTTTCAGCTTAGCGATAACTTCATCTCGTTTTTTATTCAAGGGGTTTCCTTTGGTCTATATCAACAACAAACATATGGGGAAAAGTGTGTCAGGAACAACCATGGATGGGAAAAAAATGGGGCATGGTTTACCAGTGGTTTTAAGTAAATTATATTTCAATTTTATATCATTATCCATTTCCAAGTCAAATAGGAAAGATAGCATAAATAACCTTAATTGTCTTATCTCATCCGTTCTATAAGTGTCAAGATATGAAGAAAATACAAAAAATTTATTTTCCTTGACAGAATCAATAATAAGAAATATATCCCGTGGTAGGACCAAGGGTTGTCCAATACAGGGGGCCTTATGAACTTCACAAGCCCTTTTGTTCGCCCTTTGTTGCATTTACACAACTCAAACAAAATAATCATCCACAGTACCCGCCTTGGTAGGACCAATGGTTAGCAGGGTAAATAATTATTGTCGGGAGGTTTTTCAATGTCAGATCAACACATAAACGACCCAATTGAAGTGGAATTCATCAGTGACAGGGTAAAGCGCCTTCGCACGCAATTATTGGAAACATGCCCAGAGGTTTTTGTGGAAAGGGACCAGTTGGTAACAAAGGCCTATATTGAAGCAGGTGATAGCCCCGTTGAGATATGTCGAGCCATGGCCATGGATAAGGTCCTGCGTGAAAGCAGCATCATCATACGTCCCGATGAGTTACTCGTTGGATGTAAGGTCGCACTACCCAAGGGTTCACCTGTTTTTTCCGAATTCAACGTCAAATGGCTTGAAGATGAACTGGATACCATGGCCGACAGGGAGGAGACGCCTTTTTACGTATCCCCGGAAACAAAAAAAATCATCAAAGAAGAAATTCTCCCCTATTGGAAAGGACGAACGGTGTATGATCGCATCGTTGAAACCGCACCTGTAGACACCCTTATAGCGGCCAGCGAAGGGCTTTTTTTTCATTATTATATTGACCGCAGTATTGGACACATCTCTGTAAATTATGAAAAAGTTCTCAAAAAAGGACTTTCGGGAATCAAATCCGAAATTGCAGCAGAGAAAGCCAACCTATCAAAAAAGCAAAGCCGTTTTTCCCAGAAAAAAGCATTTTATGATGCCTTGGACATGGTGGCGGATGCAACCATTGCCTTTGCCCATCGGTATTCAATTCTGGCAAAAGAACTGGCAGGAAAATGCGATGATCCCACCCGGCGCCAAGAGCTTGAAACCATCTCCCAAATTTGTCGGCGTGTGCCGGAACATCCGGCAGAGACCCTCCATGAAGCACTCCAGTCATTCTGGTTCATTCATTTGATATTAAATCTTGAGAGTAACTCCTACGCCATTTCACCGGGGCGATTTTGTCAATATATCTACCCTTACTACAAGGCAGATCTTGATAAGGGGCTCATGGATGAAACAACTGCCCAGGAACTTATCAATTGCCTGTGGATTAAATTCAATGAAATGACTGTGGTGAAGGCCGGTGCCACGGCCAAAGCCAGCAACACATATGTTGATTTTCAAAATCTGAATATCGGAGGACTCCGAGCCGATGGCCGCGACGGCACCAATGCAGTATCTTACTTTTGCTTAAATGCCCTTGAAGCCCTGAAACTTCCCCAGCCGCAACTCTCCTGCATGATCAGTTCCAAAACAGACAAGAATTTTTTGATGCGCGCCTGTGAGGTGATTCGTCAAGGCACCGGTATGCCGGCCATGTTTAATGATGATGTAAAGGTTCTCAGCCTAATGTCCAGTGGTAAATCATTGGAAGATGCACGAAATGGCGGTGTCAATGGGTGCGTTGAGGTGAATGCCCAGGGGTGTGACAACATGGCCTCCACGGGATACGTCAACCTGGTGAAATGCCTGGAACTTGCCCTGAACAATGGGGCCAGCATCACCAATGGAAAACAGCTGGGGCCAAAGACGGGAAATATCGCGGACTTTAACGATTTTGACCATGTGTGGGAGGCTTTCGCCCATCAATTAAAGGCCGCTGTGGCTTTGAAAACGACCTATGACAAAGCTGCTAAAAAGGTCTTTGCAGACCATTGCCCCGTGGTATTTACCTCCCTTGTAATGGATGACTGCATTAAAAGAGGAAAAGATTTTCACCAGGGCGGTGCAAGGTACAATGCCCCCATGATGTGTGGTGTAGGCCTCGGCACCCTGGCAGATTCTCTTGCCGCAATCCGGGAGTACTGTTTTGTCACAAAGACATACACCTTGCCACAAATTCAAAAAGCCTTGGTTGATAACTTTAAATCAGATCCCATGCTGCAAAAGCAACTGTGGAAAAACGGTCCTAAATTTGGAAACAACGATGACAAAGTTGATGTGCTTGCCACCAATACGGTGGCCCTTTTCAGTAACATCCTAAAAGGCTATACAAACGAATATGGCGAATCTTATGGAGCCAATATGATTCCCACCACCACCCATATTCCCATGGGACATGCCACAGCAGCATCACCGGACGGTCGGTTTGCCGGTGCCCCCCTGTCCGAAGGGGTCTCCGCCGTCCAGGGTCAAGATATCTCCGGCCCCACGGGTGTGGTGCTCTCCCTTGCCAAGGTGGACCATGCCCGCACGGCCGGCACCTTGTTAAATTTAAAATTCACACCGGCCATTTTATCGGGCAAGGAACAATTGGAAAAATTTTCCGAATTGATTCAAAGTTATTTTGCTCTGGGCGGATATCACATGCAGTTTAACGTGGTCTCCAAGGAGACCCTCCTGGAAGCCCAAAAAGATCCCCAGGCCCATCGATCCCTTATTGTACGAGTGGCCGGTTACAGTGACTATTTTATTTCATTGAGCAAGGATGTCCAGGATGAAATCATCATGCGGACGTCCCATGGGGTTGACGAATAATGCAAGGAGAACAGGGGACGATATTTGATATTAAACACTATGCCATCCATGATGGGCCGGGTATTCGCACCACCATCTTTTTAAAAGGATGTCCCTTAAGATGCCAGTGGTGCGCCAATCCAGAGTCACAGAACCTGGCTCCTGAAATAATGTTCAATGAAGAAAATTGCACCAAATGCCAAATGTGTGTCGAGGTTTGTCCAGAAGGCGCCATTACGTTCAAGGACAATAAGCGTCAGCTTAATCGGAATATCTGCATCGGTTGTGGACAGTGTGTTGCTGTGTGTAACTTTGAAGCGGTGGAGTTGTGCGGTTATCCCCTTGATGTCGACACCCTTTGGCAGCGCATTAAGGATGACCGAGTATTTTGGGATCGATCCAGGGGAGGGGTTACCTTGTCCGGCGGAGAACCATTGGTTCAATATAAATTTGCAAAACGCTTTCTGTCCCACTGCCGGAAACGCTCTGTCCACACAGCCATTGAGACATGTGGGCATGTTTCTGAAGCGCATTTTAAAGAAATACTGCACCACCTGGACCTCGTTATTTTTGATTTCAAGTTGGACAATGCTCAGTTGCATCAGCAACACATTGGGGTTTCCAATAAACGCATTAAAAACAATCTCACCACCCTGCTGAAAAGCAACAAAGAGGCGTTAATACGCATGCCCCTCATACCCGGATGTAACGATGCGTTGGAAGAAATTCAAAACATGGGCAATTTTCTGGAAAAGGGTCGTAAAGGGGTCTCCTTTGAAATATTGCCCTACCATCGACTGGGGGAAAAAAAGTATGCCCGCCTGGGCCGCGAGTATTCTCTTTCAGGACAAGCCCCACATGAAAAGGCGAAATTTCAAGAAGTTGTTAATGCGTTTATGAAATTTGACATAAACCTTATAGCAGGGAAATAAATGCCTATAATATCAAGTTAACCAATTGCCTAAACACTTTTTTGTAGTTGAAACGATTGCTTTTTAATTAAGAAAAACAGAGCAGAAATGCCAGAAGGAGATTTTATGACCATTCTTTCTCAGACAAATCCAAATCAATGTTTTTATGGTCATTCCATTGGGATATTGGTGCTGGATGTAAAGTACCCTTGTGTTCCTGGAAATGTTGCCAATGCCACCAGTTATAATTATCCGGTACGGTATAAGGTCGTCAAAGGCGCCACCTCGGAACGCTTGTTGTGGGAAAAAGATAAATCTCTCATCCAGCCATTCATTGACGCAGCGCTGGAACTTCAAGACGAAGGGGTGGGTGCCATTACCGGAGCGTGCGGTTTCATGGCATTGTTCCAGCAACAGGTGGCAAAAGAACTTGAGATTCCGGTGTTTCTGTCAAGCCTTTTGCAGATACCGTTCATTCATCAGATGTTGGGTGGCAAGAAACGAATCGGAGTTATTTCTGCAGACGCAAGCGCATTGTCAGATGATTTTTTCCAGTCCGTGGGTGTTGTAGAAGGGACACCTCTTGCCCTTACCGGTATGGAAGATCAACCGGAATTTTACGGAGCCATTCTCAAACGAAAGGGAACGCTTGATTCCAACCTCATTGAAAAGGAGGTGGTTGCCGTTGCCCATGCACTTCAGGAAAAACATGATGATTTAGGGGCAATATTGCTTGAGTGCAGTGACCTGCCACCCTACGCCCATGCCGTTCAACAGGCTGTAAAATTACCTATTTTCGACTTTATTTCAATGATCAATTATGTCCAGGCAGCAATGGTCAAACATCCTTATCCTGGATTTATGTGATGACGAATGTGAGAAAAGGAGCAAAAAATGACCAACTCATTACGCATCAAGCGTTTATATAAAAAATTAATTGATGCCACCCCGGCCATCTCGGTTGAACGTGCCCAGCTTTATACCCAAGGCATAGAATCCGCAGCGGGTAAACCCATAATTCTCCAGCGGGCACTGGGGTTTGCCCATGTCCTTGAAAATATGTCGATTATTATCAATGGAGATGAGCTCATTGTGGGTAATATGACAGACAAGGAGCGTGGCGCCATTGTGACTCCAGAATTTGGATGGCAATGGATGGCAAAGGAGCTGGATCTTTTTGCAACACGACAGTCCGATCCCCTTCTAATTAACGAAGGGGAGAAAAAAACGCTGACCGACCTTTTTTCCTTCTGGAAGGGAAAAAGTGTGGAAGAAACCGTTGATGAACATCTTTCAATGGAAATGAAAGATGCCATGGCGGCAGGGTTAACAACCCTTGGGGGACACGCCACCTCCATTGGCAATATTACACCCGATTATGAAGTGGTCATCAATGAGGGATTGACCGGCATCAAATCCCGGGTGGCAAAGCAACTGGAGAATATTCGGTTTGAGGCCATTGAAGATGGCGAAAAAGTCGCTTTCTACAAGGCGGCCCTTGTGGTGCTGGATGCAGCCGTGGGATTTGCACAACGGTTCAGTGACAAGGCTCAGCTCCTTGCTGACCAAGAAACAAATTCCCACCGCAAAAAAGAGCTGCAAAAGATTGCGGTAATCTGTAGTCACGTCCCCTGCCATCCACCACAGACTTTCCATGGGGCACTGCAGTCCCTGTGGATGAGCCATCTCATGATCAGCATAGAATCCAACCCCCATGGACTTTTACTGGGACGCATGGATCAATATCTGTGGCCATTCTACCAGAAAGATATCAAAGAGGGGCTTATTTCAAGGGAGGATGCCAAGGAGTTACTCAGCTGTTTCTGGATAAAGATCACCGAGTTAATAAAAATCCGGGATCAGTTTTACAGTGAGGCCTTCAGCGGTTTTCCGCTGTTCCAGGTGGCCATGGTGGGCGGTGTGAATGAAAAAGGAAAGGATGTCACCAATGATCTCTCCTATCTGATATTGGATGTCATTGATGCCGTGCGGACCACCCAACCCTCCATCTCGTTGCGCTGCCATGAAAGGACCCCATCTGAGTTTCTAATCGCCGCCTGCAAAGTGGTAAAAGCCGGACTTGGCATACCGGCCTTTGTCAACGACGGGGTGATTATTCCCAAGATGATCCTGCGGGGCGCCACCCTGGAGGAGGCCCGAAACTATGTCACCAACTGTATTGAGCCTGAAATTCCCGGTATGACCGATTCTCGTGCCCATTCCGGGTATGTCAATTTTGGTAAATGCATGGAGTTGGCCCTTCACAATGGTAAGGACCCGGCCAGTGGCAAACAATTGGGTCCTGAAACAGGTGATGTTTCAGATTTTAAAACCTTTGAGGCCCTTTACCAGGCGGTTCAGATACAGATCAAACATGTCATTGATCTCGTCGAGGCAGCATACAACATGTGTGAAGTGGTCCACGCACAACTGGTACCGGAATCCTTTCTATCCCTTTTTATCCATGATTGCATTAAACGAGGAAAGCCCCGCCAATCCGGCGGCGCACGGTACAATCACAGTACTATTTTTGGTACGGGAGCGGCCACTCTGGTGGATTCACTTTTGGCCATTGAACATCTTGTCTTCAATGAAAAAAGTGTGGATTTAAAAACCTTTAAAACGATTCTGGACAATAATTTTGAGGGTGAGGAACGCTTTCGCCAGCAGTTGATCAACCGTTGCCCCAAATATGGCAATGATGTGGCGGCAGCCGACGGCGTGGCCCACAGATTAATCAGTGATTTCTGCGACGAGATCCAGCACCGCAGTGCCATGCGCAACGGCACTTATATCGCGGAAATTCATTCGGTGGCCATGCACACCATATTTGGAAAATTGTGCGGTGCCACCCCGGATGGTCGTAAACAGAACCAGGTACTGTCCGATGGCATCTCACCCAGCCAGGGGGTTGATCGTAAAGGACCCACGGCAACCATTCGTTCCGTGGCCCGGCTGGACCACCTCAAGGTACTCAACGGTACATTGTTCAACCAGAAATTGAGCCCCCAATGCCTTAAAACCGATGATGATTTTGAAAAAATGGCAGCCCTCATCAAAACTTATTTTGCCGGCGGTGGTCACCACATTCAGTTTAATATTGTGGATGCGGCCACGTTAAAAGCAGCCCAGAGTGATCCTGAAGCTCACAAAAGCCTCATTGTCCGGGTGGCTGGATACAGTGCGTTTTTTAATGAGCTGACAAAGGATGTTCAAAACGAAATCATCCAGCGAACAGAACAACGCTGGAACTGATGATTTTGCAAAGTGGCCATGAACCACAGGGGAGTATTTGGAATGGTTGAAGGCGTCGTATATGATATCATGCGCTATGCGTTACATGACGGACCGGGTATTCGAACAACGGTGTTTTTTAAAGGATGCCCGCTGACATGTAAATGGTGTGCGAACCCAGAAAGCCAGGCCCCTGCACCGGAATTTATTTTTTTCAGTGATAAGTGCCTGGGGTGCAACGCTTGTATAACAGCATGTGATGAAAATGCCATATCAGTGCTTGAAAATGGGTACAAACAGGTAGACCCCACCAGGTGCAGTGGATGCAAACGGTGCGTAGAGGAGTGTTATACAGAGGCACTGCGACTGGTGGGGCGCTCCATGACGGTTGAGGATGTCATGGACGAGGTAATGAAAGATCAAGCATTTTACCTTGAATCTGGAGGAGGCGTTACCTTCTCTGGTGGGGACCCTCTTTTCCAGTCCCAGTTTTTAACCGCCTGCCTTGGGGCATGCAAGGCAAAGAAGCTCCACACAGTTGTGGAAACCGCGGGGGTGACCACCTGGGAAACATTGGACGTCATTCGCCCCCTGGTGGACCAGTTTCTTTTTGATCTGAAAGTTGTGGCAGTCGATGATCATCGGGCACTCACCGGTGTTTCAAATATTGGGGTGCTGGACAATCTTAAAAAACTGGTCTCCTGCCACAACGTCATTGTAAGAATCCCCATTATCCCCGATATAAATGACCACGGCACTCCTTGGAAAGAGATCCAAGCATTCCTTGAGAACCTTCCCTGGCGGGGCCGCATTGATATGTTGCCCTACCATCGCATGGGGCTGGGCAAATATACCGCCTTGAATCGCCCCTATTCATTGGACCCCGATCTGGTATTAAACATGGAAAAATTCCATGATTGCCAGAGGAAATTAATTGAAGCTGGCTTTACGGTTCAGATCCCCGGGGCTCAGCCTTAATCCAATCGTTCGCATTTTTCATATAATCTTTCGGGAGCAATATCCGCACCATTCGACCATGCAATGGTGCCCCCCTCAATAAAGGCTTGCTTGAAGAAATGAAGATCTTTTAAAGGTGCAAATATAGGGCCTTTATCAAGGTAGGACAAAAAATCTATGTCACCACACACATCATTATCAAAAATAATATGAAATATATAATTGCCTTTATATTCAATTAATTTAACATCATTCATATCCCACATATATTCCCCCTTAATCTAATGGATCAATTTTCTTTATTTCTTGACACTGCCTTGCCGAGGTCCAAGCTTGTTCAAGTTCTTCAAAGTGTATATCAATCCATTCTCTAACAAGCTTTACGGCTGTTCTGGAATTTAAATTTCCTTTTAACATATTCCCATAAAAATCAAAGACAGCTTTATTACCTTGATATTCAGCATGAAGATGAGGAGGGTTATGTTCATCATAAAACATTCTGATTATTATTCCAAAAAACCTGCATATTTCAGGCATTTCATTCCCTCTATGAATAATTATATTTCTTTATATTATAACAGGAAATCAATAATTTTCAATTTTAATGCAAACCTTACTTTTCCGTGGACGCGGTTTTTGGTAATTCGGGGGACACCATACTCAATTCCAACTAACACTTAATCTGCCAACATTTCACCGAGAAGAGGGGCTTTTGCTTGTCCTTGAGCAAATCCACGACCTTGTGATTCTGGATGTGATGCTACTGGGTATGAACGGATTTGACACCCTGCGCCATATCCTGGCTAAATCCCAAATTCCCGTCATCATGTTCACGGCAAGGAGGGATGATGTCGATAGAATCGTGGGCCTTGAGATGGGTGCAGACGATTATTTGCCCAAGCCCTTTAATCCCAGGGAACTTGTGTCAAGGATCCGGGCGGTGTGCCGGCGGTTTGAAACAAGAGCGGATTCATCCCACCTGCCCCGGAAAATTCCCTCCTATCTGTTTAATTCATAGTGGCAGTCATTAACTGTCCCCATCATAAAACTGCGCAAGATAACCCAGGAATTTGCCACGGATGCTGATGCTGCATTTTCTTTAAACTGAATTCAGCAGACTACCAAAGAAAGCTCGGCGTTTTAGCAGCCTGCTGAAAAGAACTACTACATGTTATGTTGCGTCACGTACGAGAAGAGCATAGTTGTAAATGACAATATAATCTGCTGCGTTTTCAGAATTACTTAAATCAAACTCGGTTGTCGTATTACTCTCATCAAAGGGGTAGGGATACTCTGTTCCATATAATTGCGCCCATAACGTGCGTGAAAGTTCTGGAACCTGAGTCACAACCCCTTCGGTGTCTTTGTAGTCGGCGCGCATACATCCCGGTCCGTGAACATCTACAAAGTCGTCGACTGTTGCAATTGTTGAGACATCCATAAGGTCAATTCCATATCCTTTGCCAAAGGCCATGTAATCTGCCATTTCGGGGAAGTCACCGCATGTAGTACTTGACCAGACATAGCAGTCCGGACGGCTCAAATTAAAATAATCGGGATCAGTTGCTGGAAGTTCTGTTTTTTCGTATTGCACAATACTCTGAAGTTCTTTAATGTCAGGAAGACGCCAGTCGTTGTGTCCCAGGTAATTCAATTCGTTCATCTTTTCAACCCAGGCAAGCGTATCCGTCCAAGTTCGTCCATATCCGAAATTATCATCGGTCTCTGCCCGGATAGTTCCATCATCATTCACTGCACCGCTGTCTTGTTGTGTCCACATAAGACCGGTTGCCTTATCTGTGATTGTAGCGTCGTTATTATCTTCAAAATCGTTGACGCCATAGATATTTTCTTCGCCGCGGACGGCCCTTACTCCTGCAGGGATTGAAGCGCCTGATGATGTTCCATCGATATTATAGCCGTCACCGTACGATTTCAAGTGACCGTCAGCCCAGTTAAAACCGTAGTTTTTTTCCATCAATTCATAATCATTGGTTGCCGGCATTTTGCAAACCGTGCTTGTCCAGTAAGAACCGGTATACGGTTTTACTTCATCGTAGAAAAAGTCAAAATAATCGGTATCAATATAGGCAATAGCCAAACTGGTGTCTTCCGCATCCAGTTTTCCATCGAGCATGGCAATTGAAAAGGATTCTTTGATTGTCGGAAGACGCCAGTCTGTGTAGCCGCCAAGTTCTAAATTCTCGACATACTCTACCGTGTCATCGTAACTCATCTTATCTGTTGGCGGAGTCTGCTGCCACATCAAACCGGTATTGTTGTCTGTGACCGTACCGTCTCCATTGTCTGTATAAGACGTTAATATACCTTGATATTGTGCGTCCTGTCCATAATAAGCCTCGCCTGGATCAGGTGCATCAATGACATTCCCTGCATTATCATAACACTTTGTCTGCATAGCATCTGTTACTACAAAACTTACTGTGGAAACCACTTCTCCCTCATCTTCTGTTGAAGAACTGTTACATCCAAATACAAATGGCATCACCCACAGCAAAGCTAATGCTAAAATCGATTTCTTTTTCTTTTTCATTTTGACCACTCCTTTTTTGTATTGTATGATTTTGCTGCAAACCTCTTCATCTTTACCTTTACCTTTACATTCAATTTCAATCGAATCCAAAGATACTCCAGGCATGTAAAGAAAATTTGTTGCTCATGGACAAAATTGTAAAGATTTTGTAAAGTTTCTAATTAAGTTTTCTCAGACTGATTCTCAAAAACGGGTATGGTCGATATAACCTACATGGCTGTAAGATCAGCCACAACGAAAAACGAAAGTCCTTTAATTTTAGCATGTTGATGAGACTTTCAGTAAGTCCTCAATAACCTGGGGTGATTACCACTTTAAACCCCGGAAGATCTTTAAAATGAATTCTGAATGCCCAGACTTATTGAGATATTACAAAAACTTATGAAAGAGCCAGTCAAATCATCGTGAGTCGGAGGGATGATTCGGACATCTGAGGCCATTCCGTCAGAAATAATACGAAAAAAGACTCTATACTATTTCAGATCACAGACTGGCCGGGCTGTCCGTATCCATCTCTGACTGCCTGTTCCATTGAAGTAAGTTCCTTGTCTGTTAGAAAATCGAAGTGAGTCGATCTTTTTCTGGCGGACAGGGCCCCATTGCTCTGGAGGCATAATTGGATAAACAGATCAATCAGGCGGTCCGGCATATCGATGATATCCTGAATCGCCTTTTTGGTGTTGTCGTAATTTACCAGAAAACTGAGTTCTTCAACAAGTTCCTCATCGATGGTCTTGTTTACAAAATCATACAGCGCTTCTGCCTGTCGGGTCATATCCATAAACTGATACCAGCACGCAGTTTCATTTTCGATGGTCATTTCCCCCATCTCATCCAGTCGGTAATCAATGAGCTGAAGTAAAGGCTGGGAGAAGGCTTCCAGAGAAGCATCATAACTAACCGGATTCTTGAGCATGACTGCCGACACCGGAAACATCAACCCTCGTGGAACCATCCCTCGAGTTGAGAGAATATTATGTATCAGGAATCGGTGAATACGTCCATTCCCATCTTCGAAGGGATGCATAAAAACAAAACCATAGGCAATGGCTGCTGCATGGATAACTGGGGAGACACTCCCTTCTTTCATCCGTCTATGAGAAGTGATCAACCCTTTCATCATTTCCGGCAAATCTTCAGGCTTTGGGCAGATAAAATGAATGAGCCCCTTCTGATAGGAGACGTTCTGCCCGACATAATTCTGATTGACGCGCCAATCGCTGTCTTTGAAGCGTGGGTCAACAATCCTGTTTTGAAGTTCTACCAACCGCCCCTTTTCGCAGAAGTCTTCAGTTTCAGCAAGTTCCAGCGAGCTAATGAACTTCTCGGTTCGTGAAGGATTGGGCTTTATATGTTCAATTTCAAATGACGATTTTGTCTCTTTGTTATAGAGGTAGCTGAGTGCCCGACGAAGAAGCTCTGGTGGATACGCGGTGATGATATCGTCACATTTTTTCCGCAAGTCAACGGAATCCATTTTTAAAAGTCGCTCAGTTTTCCTGATGACAGGACAGAACGCTTTTGGGCCGAGAAGGTTGTTGACGATGCGGTGCCGCTGGGACTTCTCTCCATTTATAATGGTGTAATACTTCTTTGTTTCCAGTGCCTCAACGTAGTTTCCCGAAGTAATGTCATCGATAGGCAGCTTGTTATCAGTCAGGAACTCATATAAAAACCAGATCCTTCGGGCATACTTCCCTGTTGGTTTGGATTTAATATATTCAGTGATCTCTTCCTGGGGAAGATGCTCGAAGATTCGTATTAACAGCCCCAGGTTAATGCCGTCATATTTCAGTGCAAATTCGAGATGATCTCCGACTTTATTCCCCGGCCAATACTGTGTTCTGAAAATCTCTGCGATGGAAGCGTCCTGAATTTTTGAATAATGAGTCCCCGTGGTCGACACGGATGAAATGTGCCAATTGGGCATCCCCGTAATCTCGAGTTTTTCCAGCAGGTATGCATAACCCGCGGGACGAAGTTCCAAAACGTTTATTTTCATGGGCAAACCTCATAGAATTATTATCTTTCTGAAAATATATCTATAATATAGGGAGTGTCAACAAAAATGATTATAATTAGGCCACATAATGTAAAAATAATTATTTCTTGGATGGGATGGGCCACCATACCCATGGCCCCGGCGGCCAGAGTATTCCAGGTCATCAGGGGATTATCCGAGGCATAATAGGCATTGATTGAAGAGGCGTTGGTGCAGGATAAAGCCCAGGAAAGCATGGATAAATCGTGGTCTTTTCCCTATTTCCCCCAGATTGACAAAGGATTATTTGAATGTTATCCTTAAGAATATAAAGCATTTGAACAAGTGAATTGACATTGGTTGCGGCGGTGATCTGCCACACAATATGGATTTGGAAGAATGAACAAGCTGTGGATGAATTCCTTGTCTATTATCATGGCTGTTAAAATGTAACGAAAATTAGAAGAGAGCGATGAAATTATGGATATTGCAGAAACAAAAAAAATTACTCAAGATGTGTTGACCCCTTTTCATTTTTCATCATTGGAAGATGCAGGGCTTACGCTTTTGCATCTTTCATGTCTCGCAAAATTGTCTGAATACAAACTTGATGATCAGCGTTTTAAAAAAAAATATGGAATTAGTTTTGACCTTTTTAAAAAACGAATAGATGAGAAAATTAATGAAGAATGTTTTGAAGAGGAAGATGACTTCATGGCATGGAAATACGCACATGATGCGTTGAAATACTGGGAAAAGAAAGCAAAAGAAATTGACAAATGCTTTTAAATATAAAAAGAGCATATCCGGAACTTGTAGAAGAATTCACTGTTATACGGTTCAGGCAAGATCATTTGTCATATGAATTTGTTGCTGAAGTTTTTTTAAAAGATAATTCGACAATCCATATCAGAGATTAT
>Ga0307929_1001456_pt1 | contig 17775 bp, 14 predicted proteins | sample AceLakmetage1330_FD_203160 | JGI IMG/M metagenome (GOLD analysis project Ga0307929, IMG submission 203160) | Saline water microbial communities from Ace Lake, Antarctica - #1330 | ecosystem: Environmental > Aquatic > Non-marine Saline and Alkaline > Saline | place: Antarctica: Ace Lake...
GATGTAGACGTTCATAGTTACAAAAATGGAAATACTTTTCCAATGCTTTCTTCAATCAATAAGTAACTCATGTTCCAATAGATATACCTCTTCATATTTCATGGTTCAAGATAACGGTTCAATGAAAATATTATCCATTGCCATCCTCTTACCGTCCATGCCGATTTCACACCATGGTCTTGAAGAACCCCTGTGAATTCATTGCTGGTGAACTGTCCCCCCTGTCAGTATTATAAAAATATCAGGTGCACTGTGTAATCGTAGAGATAGATCCTGCACTATGTTTTAAGGTAGTTTATTGGTTTTTGTTTTTTTCAATTGTTCCTCCAAATTGAATCTCAAATCACATCAGTGTGAAACTCCAAACGCCAGTTAAATATATCCTTTTAAGTAATAATAAATAAGCCCAACATATTCATGTATAGCAGACGAAGTTCTCCTTAACCCCCCTGATGAAAAACTATACAAACTTGAAACCTCATTTGATAAAAAATCTGTTGGAGCTGGTATAGGCTTTAAACCAATTTTATTAAACAATGCAATGGACCTAGGCATATGAGCAGCACTTGTCACGACAATGAAAGGCTGATTATTAACAATGTTTTTTAATGCAAGTGCCTCTTTTCTAGTATCACTTGGCTCTGGCAACATTACAATATCGTGTTTATCAACACCGAGTGCAACTGCAACTCGTTTTTGCATCATTGCCTGTGAAATTATATCATCACCGCCGTATCCAGACACTACAAGTTTCACATTGCCCCTTATTGCACGATATAGACGTATACCCTCTGCTAAGCGTACTAATGATGTGTTACCATTTTGTGAAACGATAGAACGTTTATTGTTTGACCTATGTCCGCTTCCCAGCACATGAATATATGCCACAGGTGGTGTGCTCAACAAGCTAGGGTAATAATTCTCTAAAGGAGATAGGAGACTATTTGAGAATGGTGCCCAGTGAATAATCGCTATCCAAACAAAACTCAGTAACAAAAACAAATTAGCTTTTTCTTTCTTTCTTCTAATTGCATAAACCATCCCGACAATACCTAGGAGTAGGCCCATATTCATAGGCTGAAGAAAAAACAATATACTTTTTTTTAATACAAACATATTTCAATGCTCCTGAATTCGTATAATAAGTGCATAATCTCTGTAGGTAGCTGAAGAGAAGAGCATCTTTGAAAAAAGCAAGACTTAGGTGTAATCTGAAAAGAGCTACCAAACCATTTTCAGAGGTAATACATAAGCTACCAACACCTAAGCCTTGCAGAAAGACACTATATCGAAATGAACCGAAAAAAGGAAGTGTCTCACAATCAGATAGCAAAAGATCTCGGGCGCCCTCAAAGTACGATTTCCCGTGAAATACATCGTAATACCGGGCTGATGGGTTATCGCCATAAACAGGCAGACCGTTTGGCTGCAAAACATCATGCCACAAAACCAAAATCTGAAAAACTCACTGACGAGGTAAAGTACCTGCTCAGTGTGTATCTCCCATCAAACAGTTCGTTAAAACAGTGACGTTTGACAATGGCAAGGAATTCACCCTGCACCAAAGCGTTGCCAACGAACTGGATTGTAGGACCTATTTCGCTAAACCATACCATTCCTGGGAAAGAGGTCAGAATGAAAATGCCAACGGCCTGTTACGTCAATATTTCCCCAAAACTATGGAACTAATAAATGTCACAATGGAGTAGGTTGCTGAAGCTGTAGATAAGCTCAACAACAGACCCAGGAAATGCCTTATTTTCAAAACACCCTACGAAGTTTTTGAACAACTAACAGGAATGGATGCTAGAAAAACAATGGGTTATGCACTTATCACTTGAATTCAGGGCTCTACACTATTCGGTATCTGATAAATAACTACTTGCGAGTTCTCAAAGAGTCGAACAAATCTCTTATCATTCCTTAGGTCTTCGACAAACCAGGTTGGATACACACCAAGATTCGTTATATTATCATCAACTTCCGCAACCAAATGTTTTTTAATGACAACAGCCCCGATACCGAACTCCTGCAACGTTTTAATCCTGGAATCATTGTCAGCCCTCCAAAAATCACGAAGATAATAATGCAAATACCACTCATGAGGTACCGGGAAGAGACGATAATTGCCTTCAGGATACATGAACACTGTACGAGGTTGAGGGGGGTGTTCCTGCAAGTAATGAATTGCTTCGTTAATCTCGGGGCTTACCCTACGAAGATGATAGGTTTTAACTAACGCATACCCTGATTGAACAAGGGCAATAGCGGTTATAAAGATAACGATCCAGCGCTGCTTTGGCAAACGAACCATTCGCTCAGCTATCGGTAACATGCAAAACATCAATCCTGGGAAAAAAAAGCGCGCATCTGGGGTAAATCTCAAGAAATAGGCGACAAAAACGAAATAACTCAGACCAGTTGCCCATAACCAAAAGGGGGAGACCATCGAATAATCACGACTTCTCTTCCCAAAAATCTGTAAAAAGAAACTCAAAACAACCCCGGCAAAGCATAAATATAACAATCCACCGCCATAAACAAAATAATTACTCTTAATGTGCAAATCACCTGGATGATTTGCAATAACTTCTGCCATCCGTTCACTAACAACAGACTTTGCCTTCTTTACCGGCGTAGTCACGGCTTGTTCATGTTCAATGAATTCTGCTGCTTGCGCATTGGTACTCAAATATTGGGAGACCTGTTTTATTATCTGTTCTATCTTTATAGCAGGATAAAAAGTAGCATTGCCATACTCTTTCAAGATTTTACTAAAACCAAATGTAAAGCCGCTAACTATCAACAAAGAACAGCTTAGTACCAAAATCATTCTTGTTACAGATTTTCTTTTATATGTCCAAACCATCAGACATGAGAAAAAAGCAGGAAAAAACAAAATTGCAGTAACCTTTAACCCAAGTCCAAAGCCTAGAAAGAGTGAAGCTAAAAACCATCTATTTTTCCGTAACAAATAAAACGCAGTAAGTACCTGAGCGGTCATTGGCACATCCTGATAGAAAGCAACACTAAAAATCAAGGTCATTGGTAACGATGCCACCAATAACAGATACACGAGGGCAGACCTTGATTCTACCCCTCCCCTAGAGCGTGCAAGCAGGTAAGCAACCCCTAGCAACTGCGCCAAGAAAAGTGCCTGATAAAGCTGTATTATAAAAAATGAGCCGCCACTAATATAAAACAGAACCGCCCCAAAATAATGCCACAAAAAAGAATGGGGATAGCGACGCACTTCTGTTTCCCCCCAGCCAGTTGGTATTTTTGCCAGAAAATTTGGTTCCATCAAATCCTTAGACTGGGTTTCCATCATATAATAATGGGTCACCTCATCCCCAATCATTACTTGAGGGGCAAGCATCCCAACGAGCGTGACGGCCCCAACTGCCAATAAGATGATAATGGGGGCTGTTATGGCTGTGCCATGCGGTACTTTAAAAGAGAAAGACTGCAAGTCCAAGCGACCTGACAACTTCGAAAAAAGGACTAAGTAGAGATTATGTTTAGTCTGTACCGCATCAGGATAATCACTTTTTTTTGAACCGAAAACAGAATGCTCAAGAAGGCGGACACGTTCCAATAAATATGTCTGCCGGTCCTGCAGTTCAGAAACCACGACAGAGAGATGAAAGGCCAGTAATAATAAGAATAATATTCCTAATACCGCAACTGCCAAGCCATATTGTACACCAAGAATACTGGGAAAGGCACGCAACGGTCCTGGGAACAGTGCTGTTAGAAGTACCAACAGGAAAATTGCCCCCCACAGCACACCGTAGCGAAGATGCAATCCTGTTTTCCAAAAAGTAACAGCCGTTAGAACTAACATCGCTATACTGACAAAAGCGGCTATCAGACGCATACGAGTAGCTACATCAAGGCCACCAAAAAAAGAGGCAACACTCTCCCCAAAAGTAATGGCAAGTAAAAGAATACCAATACTTATTCCAAAAGATGCTCCAAGAGTTTTTATTCTACGATCCCATACTGCAGCAACAACAAGAATACACAGGAGAATAGCAAGAAAAAGCAGAAACAGTTTTGGAAGGGCAGTACCTAACCATTGATTAGCAAATGAAGAAATCGTTTCTATTATTGTTACCATCCAGATTACTTTTTTCCTTTTGCTCCAAAGTACAGAATTATAATTCCAATTCTTTCACCACCAACATTTCACGCATTGGAAAGGGTAGATTTGGTATAAAAAACCACTCCTACCCGGTTTATATGATCAATTAAGTTGTCATTTGCTATCTGCTCATAATGAACAACATCAAAAAAATATGGCATAGGGGTTTCTTCGTTAAGTAAATAAGATATTTTTGAACTGATATTAAAAGTTACATCTTCACCTTTAATTGCAATATCAATATCTGATCCCCTTTTATAATTTCCCATTGCCCTAGAGCCAAATATCAACGCCGTCTCAATAACAGGGAAGCCCTGTAATACTTTTACGATCGCCTCAATATCATTCTGTTTGAGTCCAAAAATTTTAGCTACTCTCATCATTGTAGGATCAACACTGCATAGTTCAAAGCAGCAGATTACCCTTTCAATCCTGTGAAGAATTTATTCAAATCACGCAGGATTGGAAAATATTCCTGTCGGATTTTTTGTTCTACTTTTCGAGCTGTTTCTTCCTGATATGTATGAACTGTAAGATTCCTGTCAGCTAATGCATCGATCCAGACATGTCCATCTGTTATAAACTCGGACTGAAATGCCTGTTTTATGACCTGACGTGGTGTTTTCACAGTAAATCCTTCTTCTTCCATATAATCTTTTAGTAACTTCCATGACAACTCAAACGTCATTTCAAAAAACTGAATTAACCCGGCACGTTCAACTTCACTGGGGCCATCAATGGCAATCGCCTCTTCCAAAAGTCTGAAAGCAGATTGGAAATTTTGAAAACGTTGCCTCCATCGGATATCTTTTCTTTCCAGCATTTTTTATATTCCCCTTAAAAAAGCATACATATTCAAATCTGATCACGTACAAAGCTCAGCCATCTTTATCTCTCCCGCGGAAGCGGGAATCTAGAGGGGTGGCATGAAACTGAATCCCCGCCTCCGCGGGGATGACACATCTGGTCATTTGTAATTTTTACGTTTTATCAGCGCATTACGCCTCAAACATGTGACGTTTGCTGAGATTCATACGTAATCAGATATTCAAAAGACTGCCTTGTAAGTGTACCTATTGGTAATTATTCAGCGAGGGCAAATAATTACTTCTAGCTCACCAATACCTGGTCACTTAACCTATTTGAACAGCATACCTTGACTGATCCATCCTAAGCCGCCAGCCAAGCAACAACCTGTTTTTATGCAGTTTTTATTGTTGAGTCAAATATAAAATAGCACTGTTAACATACACTAGTACACTGTAAATCTAAAAACTTCTCATTGAAGTCATCCCCGAGGTAGTTATCGGGCACGACGGATGAACACTAAGCGTCACTTTAAGGTTTACACGGCACTAGTTCATTTGTTAGCAATATCACGTAGTACACGCAACGTCAGTTCACCGGTTCTTTTCCATGTGAAACTTCGGGCTCTTTCTCGTGCCTTTGTTAGCCATTCCCGGCGTTGCTTTGGTGGTAAAGTCATTACTTTGTTCATAGCCTTACATAAATTCTCTGGCGAAGGGGTATCAACATACTCAACACACTCCCCACCCAATTCCGGTAAAGAGGCCATCCGCGAAGTAATAACTGGTGCCCCGGCCATCATCGCCTCCAGTACGGGCAAACCAAAGCCCTCATAACTCGAAGGAAGAATAAAAACATCAGCCCCCTGATAAAGCAACTTCAATTCAGCTTCCGAGAGACTACTGAGGCGTATTACCTTGCTTGAATCCTCATTTTTTTTCAAACTCTCTGTCACTTTATCTTCACCGCGTCGCGCTTTGCCAACTAACACCAACTGGTGAGGAAAAGTCTTTGAGAACACACTAAAAGCATCAACAAGTTTATCTACATTTTTGTGTGGATATGTGTGGGCAACACAGAGCAGGTAAGGTTTTTGTACTCCCACTCCAGCCAGTTTTTTGGTTTTCTCATTTTCACTACCTGGTAAATCAGCAGAGAAATGTTCAGCAACCCCCTCTGGGATAGCATGGATCTTCTCATCTTTTGCAAAGCCATAGCGTAGAATCTCCTGCTTTGAAAATGTTGAAATTGTAATCACTGCATCACAACTTCGACAGGCAGTTCTTACCAAAACATCCAGCATCAGTCTTTCGGAAAATTTCATATCTTCCGGGTGACTTTTATACTGCAAATCGTGAATAGTGACAGCCTGTGGAATCCGACAGATTGCCGGGGCAGTGTAACCAGGAGACCACAGAACATCAACAGACTGTTTGCTGGCTACAAAAGGCAATAAAAACTGTTCAATTACAATTCGAACAGGACGAATCGTTGCCCGACATGGAAGCTGATGAAATTCAACTTTTGGGTACTCTGCAAGATCTTGTCGTAATAAATTATCATTTTCACGATTAGTGAACAATACTAACGTATCTTCAGTTTCCAGTGCGGCCATTGCGGAAAGTGTATTTCGCAGATACACCTCCGTTCCCCCCACATCTCCAGGGACAAGAAATAATGTATTGATACCAATACGCATTACGCGAGTTTTTTCCTTTTGCGGGAAGCTGCCATCAATGAATAGATGCCAACAATGCCCCAACGGACAAAATAGTGCAGTAAAGCCTGCGGACTGTATCGCCCGGCGTCTTTACAAGCTACTTCATATTCTTCTTGGAACTGAATGTTGAAATTTTGTCCACTTATTGATTGTTCATGCCAGCGGAATGCTGACAAAGGAGAACCTTTAATACAATATGATCCTCCCTCATGCCATAATCGGAGGAAAAATTCATAATCCCAGGCAGCAACCATATCTTCACGTAATGAACCAGCCTGAGTATATGCTCGACGACTAAAAAACAATGCAGGCTGCGACAGGTAATTAATACTTTGAAAGGTAAATCTAGATGAGAATGGGTAGAAAAGTTCTTTAATATTCGTTATGAGGCTCCGGGCTTCTGCCCCCTTCTCGTCAACAATTGTGCATCCCCCAAAAAATATCGCCGTTTCCGAGCCATCTTGAATGGCTTGTTGCACCCGTTTCAAGGTGTTCGGATAGTATATATCATCTGCATTTAGCCAGGCAATTACATCACCTGTGGCTATATCAAATCCTTTATTTATTGCATTAGCTGGCCCCGTATCATCTTCAATAATCAGGGTCGTTATGTCCGATGCATATTGCTTTAGAATTTCGTGAGACCTATCCGTACTGTTTCCATCAACAACAATATACTCAAGCTCAATACCATCTTCACGCTGACCAATCACACTTATTAACGTCTGTTCAAGAAATTGAGCACCATTAAAATTGGGTGTTATAATAGAAAACCGCATTTTATTCAGCTACCTGAGTTGTTTTTTTTACGCGTAAAATCAAGATTAATCAAAGGTAAAATAAAAAGTAAGCCAAGGTAAAGAAAATAATAATACCGCCAATTAAAAAGCCTCAAATACACAAGAGGTAATGCTCCGCCAAGTAGGACCACTCCAAAGACAGCTGTATGGGGAAACCACCAGAACAGAATAGTTACAACAGGTAATAGAGCCAGCAACCACACAGGATTCCACGCCAACCAAGACCAAGGTTTTTGATAACTTTTATCGTAAACTTTTAAAATTGTTTGCCTTAACCAAGGAAACTCAATTGATTCTTTTTTGTAAGGATACAATTGCCACCAACCGGAATGCAAAAGAAACCAGTAGGCATATCGATCGTTAAAGTAATAGTGAAATTTATCCCATTTTTGTTCCGTCTGATCAAAATCTAACACTTCACCATATTTCAGCACAACACGCCCTGAATCTTTAAAAACATCTCGAACAGACACATTCCCGGCATAACGCTGTATTTCCTGAGCTATAAATTCCAGGCCGAGGGATCTTTTCGAATATTGCAGCACTGTTAAACCAATTATTGCTGTTGAGACAAGAATTGATAACATAATCAGTGCCTTTTTTATCGGAACAAGTCGCAAAAGGCAAAACATAACCGGCAATATCACTAAATAAACTATACCGTTATGACGTATAAGCCCAAGTGCCAATGCCAGGAGTAATAAAGCAACAATCTTCTGGCCTGTCCACGACAAAGAACCATCTTGCCTTTCCCGATACAACTTAACCAACGTGCAAGCCCAAAATACGACGAGCAGAGCAAAAGGTATGTCCTTCCACAGCATCACATTGTAGCAGCCAACAGGAACAGCACAAACACCAAACAGGAACCATGGTAATAAAATCTTTTTTGATACACCTTGTTGATATAGCCAAAATCCAAACCACGAAAAAAGGAGAGCCATGAGAATGACCTGGGCAACAGCAACTACTGCAGGATTTCCCCACAACTGATAAAGATATTTATACAATATTACATTGAGGACAGGATGGTCGTTAAGATAAACATCCGGCAGCATTGCTGCCTGCCATACTTTAAGAGAGTCTACGGACATTACTCCTGGCCAGAACGCGACCAACCAGATACCAAAAACAGCACTACTAAAGCAGAATAAAATCCAGAACACAAAACGATTCTCTTCAAGAAAACTATCCCGGACACCACCGAGTTTAATATACAATAGAACAACTGAAGAAACCAACCAGGTAGTTATAAGCGCAAAGCAAACCTGCAGGAAAAACTGGAAGGGATTATAATGTGACCGAAAACTCTCCAATACAGCAAAGAAGCGAGCATTCCCAAGAGAGATCGGCTGGTCTTGCAGTAAGTCTGAATTTTTTTCATCACCATGAATCCCGGCCGCAATAAGTTGAACAGGCTTATCAATATTTCCATTTACAATTTTAAGTTCATGAACAGCATAGCGAGGCATCTCCATCTCAACTCGAAAAGAACCGTCTGGAAGAAGCATCCAATAATCAAACTGCTTATATTTTGCCTCAACATTGGCGACATATAGATCATGTTCAGCGGTTACTCCGTTAAGAGAAAGTAGTGCGATTCCTGAATGATTATTTGTCTGAAACTTTACACCAATATGCGCAGTTGCCCGGACAGTTAACGAAAGAGTCTCGCCTGGGGAAAATTCAAGTCCACCATTCGAATATGAGATGTCCTGTTGTAGTGAGGCAAGATCAAATGGTTCACCATCAATAATAATCGCTGCACAAACTACATTTTCACTCAGAGAGGCAGAATTCCTCTCCTCTTTTACCCCAAGGATAAGTTGATTAGTGTGCTGTTCATCTAATGGTTGAATTGAAGGACGAAACTCACGTTGCTCATAACCATTAAACCCTTCACCGCTATCCCATTGAACACGGAGCAGTGGGCTGGAGCTAACTGTCTGACCCTGCAAAATTAAACGGGTAGGCTCATACCAGCCACTACCCAAATAAAAATATGAAAGAGCAGAAATAAATAAAAGCAGTCTCCAAATCATTGCGTAGATGACTCCAACATCAACTGATTAATAATCTCAACGACTTTTTGTGAAGGGGTAACCATGCTTAAATATCTATTCAATGCGTTTGGGTTTGCAATCCATTTATTAAATCCATCAGAATCAAAAACATTGTCTCCATAAGAGCTCAAAGCCCAAGAAACTAAGGATGCATCGGTATTAGCTTCCACAGCGTATAAAACAGTCGCCTGATCCCAACTAGGTCGATCGGTTATACCGTTATATAAGAGATAACCTTGACGTACCGGATGAGAAGACGGAAGGACTCGCATGGCCGATCCGGTCATAATATTATTCCCTACCTCATAGCCAGAAAACACAATAGGAGTGGGCCAATTGTTAAGCACAAATTCGGTGGAAGCGGTATCTTGATAAAAATTCCACTCCCGCCCTTCTGGATACTCTCCTCCCATACAAACCAGCTTCTTCACTTTTCGCTGAATAAGTGCTACACCGCCCAACGAACTCAATTCATCAGGTTTTGATTGAAGTAAATTTTTCAGATTTGTTAAATAGCCTACGGTAACGATTACTGTACTTCCATCCTCCTGCTCGGACAAGAGTTTACGATACAGGGCAACGGCATCAGGGGCATGCTCACCTGTCTCAATATCCTGAGGAAATTCAGCAGCTAATGCAGCAGTATATTTAGATTCATGCTGCACACTTTTTCCTTTAATCATTCCAATAGGAATGTCCGGCCGACCGAACCAGGTATTTAAAGCATCAAGACATGGCACACTCCAAGGGTCACCAGAAGAAACCATCATCCCCAAAATTCGAGCCTTCCCCTGGTTTACCAAAGCATGTAGAACAGCAACAGCACCGACATCATCAACATCTGAAGAAATATCCGTATCGAGTATAATGAGTGTAGGTGACTCAGAAACTACTGGAAAACGAAAAAAGAGAATACTTGCCAGAAGAACAAATAAAATTAGCATCAATGGTATCAGGGATTTTTTCAAAGCATTCATTCTTTCAACCCCTCATTGTTCCCAACAAGATCTACTAAATTTGCGAGAAGTTGCTGCGTATCTTGTTCAGAACACTGAATGTTTGAAGGAGCAATATCGGAAACACCGAATAAAGGGCTCGCTACCATACTTTCTGCTGCGGGAAAACTCTTTATCAGTTTTTCATTATCCGCCTGATAGACAGCAAATAGCTTAGTAAGGAATTCATTTGGGAATGTCCGCGCACCAGACTGCCGGTTTTGACTGATCAAAGTAAAAGAAGTTTCCTTAAAAACTTTTTTCATCAAATCAGTCGACTGTGAACCAATATTCAAAGTGAGGGCCTTTCTCATTGTTTCAGCAGCAAGAGGGGTAAGGCGGGTATTTACGGTTTCCGCATCACGTTCAGGTTTTTTTAACCGTGAAGAATTCAGGCCAATAAGCCGACAGAAATCCTCTATAACGTCTGGAGTTTGATCATCATATATTCGAACTAGAATATTTTCTTTTCCAAACCCCCTGGCCCATATTGGTAAATTGTCAGAATATAACAGATATATCCGAGGATCCAATAGTTGCTGTTTGTCAGGTATTGCAAATCCGTCTTTGACCTGCTGCCCAAAGAAAGAATCAAGCCAGTCATCCTGCCGTCGTAAATAAACAACAATCTGCACCTTATCAAAAACACGAAACAGTTCACTGCATCGGTGGACAAAATCTTCAAGGTATCCCAGGTTCTCATATGAGACTGTATGGAACGGTAAATCGGACTGCATAGCTGGAGCTGCCCAAAAAAACTCGGAACTCATCAAGACTCGCGAGCAGTTTCTCTGCCGACACTCCTCTATTACCCTCTTGAGATATGCAGCCGGGTCAAAACAATCAATAGCATCATTAAACTTTGCCCAAGGATAATGGTTTGAAACAATAGATTTAACCAGAGCTGCATGTTGAAAATCGGGTATGCCACATTTCGGATAAAATTCGCCACCAAGAGCAAGCGCTTCACGGTTTTGATCAAGAAAGTGCTGGATTGCCGTTGTCCCGGTCTTTGGCATGCCGATATGAAGGCATAAAGACAGCTCATCCTTTGAACATATCTTCTTAATTTTTTTTGTAATAGCACCCAACTTCATGACAACCTGTGCAACATTTTCGCAAACAGACCTTTTTTACCGGGAAAACCATTCCTGCACTGCTCAGTAAGAAACTGGCGAACACTCATCTCCCTGAAGACAATTGTTACTTCTATACAAGCCTTTGATTCTACTTTTTCACAAGATGGCAATACAAATTGCGGATCGTCACCATAAGAGAAAAACAGCATGTTTTTTCCACTGTGAAGCAAATAGAAGGTTCCTTGTATATCAATGCGAGACAAATCCTTGGCGTTGTTACACAGAAAAATCTCTTCCTTTGAGTCACAAACAGCTACCCGGATTGAATGTAATTCAATAACACCTATATGCACACTTGGATCTATCCGTAGATGAATCGGTATGCTGCCCACATCCAGCGCAAAGGAAGCTGTAACCAAATCTCCACAGCTATAATGAACCCATTGACATCGATCCTGTGACCATCCTTCCCCACTATGCCAGTAGAACTGGACAAAGTTGTCAACAGCAGAAGCAGAATCTATCTTTTCTTCGGCACGCTGAGTGAACACCTCCATTTCCCGGGCAGTCGTACGCAATTGATGATTTGCAAAAAGGGTTTCGGTCTGCTCCTTGAGATACGCACGGCTTATTATACTGCCCTGAGAGATACGCTTTAACGATTGTTCAAACTCCTGAGACGAATTTTCCCAGTCATACCATTTGGCTGCTGTTGCCGTCGCGCCCGCCTTCAACCTATCAAGCTCATCGGGATCATTTTGTAATCGTTGCAAACAAGAAACAACCTGATCATTCTCATCCTTAGCCACGACATAACTATTTTGACCATGGACAATATATTCATCATGGCCGGTAACATCATAGACAATTGCAGTACCGCCACAATGAAACATTTCAAGAGGAGGGCCAAACATTCCTTCTATATAGCTCAACTTGACCAAGACATCACAGGATCGATAAATTGAAGGCGTTTCGTGAACGGGAATACAGGAGAACACACGATCCACACCAGAGAAGTCATCAATCTTGGATGAAGTCAACAACCAGACTTCCTCAACACCGGCCTGTCGGCAAAGCTCAACCGTAGTGGGGACATTTTTATAAGCCACATCCACAGGCCCCTCAACAAGGACACGAACACCTTTTCCGATCCTCTGGGAAACAACGTGACCTTCTGAGGTATAGATATCTTTCCTGATACCGTTTCGAACCAGATAGGCTTGATGATTATAATGGGTAAAGAGATAATCCTTTATCCATTCGGCTTCGGTAATTATAGGAATATTATAAGAATAGGTACTTTCACAGAGAAGTTTTCCAAGATCATTTCCCTGGGTAGCATGATTTTTCGCATCAGGTTCTGCCCAGAATCGGGACTCTATGGATTGAACAAAATACACATAATAGCTGGCAGTCAGTTGGTGCAAAAAAAAGGGACTTTCCCACCAGGTAGCTATGACAATATCAAATTGTTTCTTTTCTGCAGCCGCAAGAGTCATCCAGTCTAGTATATCAGCGACCGGATGCCAGGTATATCTATCTGAAGCAACATGCTCTTTGGTTATTATAGCCACCTCGTGACCAGATCTTTTCAGTCGGGAGGCATGTTCGTAAATCACATAGCTTCCACCACTGATCTCGGGCCAACCAAGTAAGAAGCCAATCTTCATTTCCCCTTGAACTCCCTTCTATAGCGACTTCTCCCGTCAAAATGATGGAAAAATCCAATACCCAATCGTCGTAAAATAATAGGAGGCCAGAGACCACTTTCAAGTACATCTCTATGTTGCAGTACATTTTTCAGATGTATCAGACGTTGTTTCAAGGATGGTACATTTTCAGAGAGGAAGTTTGTAAACTCGAAAATTCCAAAGTTTTCTAAATGATATAAGCTTTCAAAGAGCTCAACTTCTGCACGAGTTGGCCTGAAAACCACTCGTGCATGTTGTCGTGCAAACCATTCAGGGTCAGGAGTAGTACAGCCTGCAGTGAGGTACGTATTATTTAATCTGCCAGCCAACTGCAAAAAAGCATCCTGTATAGGCTGTATGACATCCTGAAAAAGCTTTCTCTCTTCAGGAAGATCCAAAGTCATAACTTGAATGACGTCATGGCTAGTGGGCACAGAAAGTTGAATAACCTGCCCCAGCTCACCCGCTGATGCTTCACACTCCTTATCAATATAATATCCATCGGCACTCCCATGGGAGGCTCCCAGAACCATTTCAAGTAATGACCGATTATTATTATACACATTGAAAAAAGGGGAAGGTTCCGGCCAATCACTAAAAAGCAGTCCTGTTTTTCTATTTTTTTCTAGAAGTTCTGTCGCAATTAACGACCCAAGAAAATAGCCCTGAACATTCACATGGCCATCAAGACTATGATACACATTATCCTGTATACTTCCCTTCCAGCCAACGTCAACAATTGTCAGGCCTTCTTGGAGGTAGTTTACCTGAAACGAGTCGAGATAATGGGTAAAATTAATTTTCTGTTGCTTACGCCGTTGTTCATACTTCCTTCGAAATCTTTCTGATCCGAGCAGAGCCTCAAACTCCTGATGGGAGCGCAAATCCGATCGCCGAGCATGGAAATCAAGGCCGTTTTCTTCACATAGGGCTTGGGAGAGCTTTTCATCAAAATTCAAGCTAAGCAAGAAGTCTCGTAACGAAATATCACGATAATGGGCAAAAAGACGGAGAAAATCTTCCTGTTCTAAGGGACGCAGAGAGGCAAGGAAAGTTGCCTTTCGAGAAACAAAAATATAATGGGAATGAACAACAATATGTTCATAGACGTCTTTTTGGAAACAATCAAAGATTTTTTTTAGAAATTCTCCTTCCTTAGAAAAGAAAAAAACATCTTTTACATTATTTGCTACAAGTTGTTCAAATAAGAGAAAAGTAAAATGCCATAAACTGTAGCCAATTTCGGCAAAAACACTTTTCTTCTCCAACGCCTTCTCAAATTTCAGCACAGTAAAAGAGGGATGATCTTTAGGCGTATCGACCAGGTGGGAATACAACTTCTGCTGCTCAACATTCTGAACATGAATCGCTTTACACCCATGCTCTCTAGCCATGACGACATCTGCATGAACATTATCACCAATCATTAGTAATTGATCTGGCCGGCAGGCCAGCTCCTCACAAATATGTTTATACATCCGCCCAGTCCCTTTCATCAAACCATGATCAGTGGAAATAAATACATGATCAAACAAATCTTCAAGCTGATGTCCCTGAATCATTTTCCGAAAATACTTACCAGGCAAATAAAAATCAGAGGCCAGAACGGTGATTATTCCAGTTTCTTTTATGGTCCGTAAAACTTGAACCGTTTCCTCACAAACTTCCTGCACCCCAAGCTCAACTGCAAGTTCGATATTCAGTAACATCTCTGAAAATTTATGCTCCTGCCAACTGGTAATCCCACTAATTTTCAGCCCCTGAAGCTCTTGAAGAAAACGGTGGCAGAATGTAACATAATCAAACTCCGGTTCACCACCAGCAGCTACACTTTGTTCACAAAGATATTTTTCTATTCTTTGTCGAATTGTATACAGTTCATTCGCTGAAATACTGTTCTGAAATATTTTTTCCTGCAGACTGGCTGCCAGTCTCTTGGTATGTTCAGGCTCTACTCGACGTACGATAAGGGTATCAAAATAATCAAAGCAGAGAACAGGGGGATGGGGACACGACACTTTCCAATCGTTAATATATGCTATGACATCTCCAGGGGTATCATGCCCTACTCTCCAGATATCCATAGATTAACTCTTTTCAGGTTGTAAAGGTGTAACAGAAAGACGCTGTAGAGGGTTGTTGAAGATGCCGTGTACGAAAATGTCTGGTGTGACTGCAGAAAAGGATATGATATTATGTGCCCAACACTGAATTGTATGGACAAGAGGATGCACGCCTTCTCCAATTCCTAGTGTCATCGTATACTCTTCAGGGTATACTTCTGGCCAGACAAAAGAATATTCAATCAGCGAATACCCTTTATCCAGTTCAATTATTTTATCTACCAAGCAGAGACTATTCTCTCCAAACAAGGCGACACCGACTCGATCTTTAATGGTATATCCAAATATCGTTTCAGAAATGGATTCACTTGCAGAAACAAGCATTCTAACAAGAATTTCTTCTCCACACTGAACAGTTTTGAACGGTCGCAAGTCCTTCGTCACCGAAACCCGTTGAATAACCACTTTTCCAGCACCACCACGCTTATCATCGGGAACAGGCAACCACGTTAAAAAGTCCTCGTTTTGATCAGCAAATAGTACACCCTCTTCAGGTACTGATGGTTCATCGCTTCCAGAAGGCCCGCCTGATTTGCCGCCGAATCGCTCATCATGCATCAATTTTGTGTACAGAGCAATCCCATCCATAGGTCGACCATCGAAAAGTGTTTTCCCGTGGTCCAGCACAAATACCCTATCACATAAATTTGAGACTGCATGCATATCATGGGAAACAAGAACAATGGTACAGGAGGCCACCATCTCCTTCATGCGCTCGACACATTTCTGCTGAAAAAATATATCACCAACAGACAGAGCCTCATCAACAATCAAAATATCAGGATCTACACTGATAGCAGTGGCAAAAGCCAACCGTATATACATACCACTGGAATACATTTTTACCGGTCTATCAATAAACTCGCCGATATCAGCAAAGTCAGTGATCTGCCCGAAGCGAGCATCAGTTTCCTGCCTGCTGAGCCCAAGGATAGCAGTACTTAGATACACATTCTCCCGGCCAGTAAACTCAGGATTAAACCCAGCACCAAGTTCCAGTAATGCGGAAATTCGACCATTGACCTGTACCTGCCCACCAGTTGGTTGAAGATTCCCGCAGATAACCTGTAACAGGGTTGATTTACCGGAACCATTGCGACCAATTATACCAACAGATTCGCCACGCCTAACCTGGAAGTCAACATTGGAAAGAGCATCAAAAGAGGTATGATATTTGTGGCCAAAAGGATGAAAAGTCTCTAGTACTCGATGAATAGGACGTTTATAGAGATAATATTGTTTTGATACGTTCGAAACCGAGATAGCTGCATCAGTCATACCATTTCTCCTTACAATACATCGGCAAACTGCGGTTTCAAACGCCTAAAGATCAGAGCGCCACCTACAAGAATAGTTCCTGATACAACCCAGAAGTACAACGTATACAAAGGATGATGCCAGAACGGAACGAATCCAATAAAGGAATCCCGATATCCCTGAATAATATAATAGACTGGGTTAATTTTTAAATACAGCTGGATATTTGACGGCATCATCTGGATATCCCAAAAGATAGGGGTAACCCAAAATCCAACCTGAAGGGCAACAGTTACCAGCTGGCCAATATCCCGAAGAAAAACATTCAGAGCTGAGGTTGCCCAGGATATTCCTAACGCCAGGATAATCAGACACCCAAGATAGTAAAAAACCTGCAAAAACATCCAAGAAAATGGCTGCTGTTGAAATACAATCAGAATAAGCAACACACCAAGAAAAACAACATGGGTGACCAATGCCGCCACGATTTTCACAATGGGTAAAATCTGCGGATAAAAAATCGTTCGCTTAACCAGATGGGCATGAGCAACAACCAGCCCTGTGGAACCACTGACAATCTCTGAAAAGAAATACCAAGGGGCAAGACCGGCTGTTAGCCAGACTACAAATGGAACATCATTCATAGGCTTTGCTTTAAAACCTATACTGAATACGAACCAGAAAACGGTGATCATCACCACAGGGTGAATAACAGTCCAGAGTAGCCCCAGCGATGACCCAACGTATTGAGCTTTCACCTCTCTTGCTGCCATAGATCCGATAAGCCTACGTCTGGCCCAGATCAAATAAAATAATGCTATGAAATTTCTTATCATTACAATGAAAGGTCGAACTTAATGTCTAAAAGTATCCTGATGCTGCAAAAACCAAGCATAGGTGTTGGCAATACCTTCCTTCAACTCCATTTTGGAACTCCAACCTAAATCATGTAGGCTGGAAACATCAAGTAATTTGCGCGGAGTCCCATCTGGCATGATGGGGTTAAAATGAATTAGCCCCTCAAACCCGACAGTGTCTGCCACAAGTTCAGCTAATTGTTGAATGGTTACTTCTTGGCCAGAACCCACATTGA
>Ga0307929_1001463_pt1 | contig 17706 bp, 25 predicted proteins | sample AceLakmetage1330_FD_203160 | JGI IMG/M metagenome (GOLD analysis project Ga0307929, IMG submission 203160) | Saline water microbial communities from Ace Lake, Antarctica - #1330 | ecosystem: Environmental > Aquatic > Non-marine Saline and Alkaline > Saline | place: Antarctica: Ace Lake...
TAAAGAAGAAATTGAGTTTGAACAATGGAGTGATGAAAAGTTTTGTTTAAAAGCTGTAGAACAAAATGGTTATGCTTTACAATATGTTAAAGAACAATCTGAGGTTATTTGTTTAAAAGCTGTAGAAGAAAATGGTGATGCTTTAAAATATGTTAAAGAACAATCTGAGGTTATTTGTTTAAAAGCTGTAGAAACAGATGGTTATGCTTTAAAATATGTTAAAGAACAATCTGAGGTTATTTGTTTAAAAGCTGTAGAACAAAATGGTGATGCTTTACAATATGTTAAAGAACAATCTGAGGTTATTTGTTTAAAAGCTGTAGAAACAGATGGTGATGCTTTAAGATATGTTAAAGAACAATCTGAGGTTATTTGTTTAAAAGCTGTAGAACAAAATGGTGATGCTTTAAGATATGTTAAAGAACAATCTGAGGTTATTTGTTTAAAAGCTGTAGAAGGAAATGGTTATGCTTTAAAATATGTTAAAGAACAATCTGAGGTTATTTGTTTAAAAGCTGTAGAAGGAAATGGTTATGCTTTACAATATGTTAAAGAACAATCTGAGGTTATTTGTTTAAAAGCTGTAGAACAAAATGGTGATGCTTTACAATATGTTAAAGAACAATCTGAGGTTATTTGTTTAAAAGCTGTAGAAGGAAATGGTGATGCTTTAAAATATGTTGAAGAAAAGAAAGTTTTTCTTAAAATACTAAAATCTAAAGATTAAAAATGGTAAAATGAAATATGGCGTCTGAGGTTATTAAGTTTCGGAAAACTAAAGAATTTGAGGAAACTATGAGGCGGGCTAAGATTTTAATAACTACTGATAATCAAAGCGACCTTATTCGTATGTTAATGAATTTAGGATTAGAAAGGTTAGAAGAAGCTTTTATTACTATTAAAAGCGTGACACACCCCTTAAAAATGAGTGAAACGACGGCTATTGCTTCGAGTATAAAGATTTATTTGTTAAAAGCTAAAAGTGAGCAGTTGAAAGAAATAAAGGCTTAACTGTGTCACAGTTTCTAGTTTTTGTAGCCACAAAGAACAAAAACGCTTCTTTTTTTCTTGTTTAACCACACTTCTATGATATATAGCCTTTTTGAGTGGGCTATTTAGACAGAATAGGGTGGCTTTCTACAACATTTAAGGCTCCATTAGTCCTTCAAACTTTAATTTATGAAAAATCTTACTCATTTGACTACTGCTTAAACCAAACTTTTCTCTAATCTTCATTTGTGTTAATCCTTTTTGCATTTCTTTATGAACATCATATTTATATGTGTCAATAGCTGTCGGCGGCTTGTCGATTCCTTTATTCTTATTAATTATTTCTTTTAAAACTTTATTAACAAGCTTTTCTTTTTCTATTTGATAACTCTCGTTTAATATTCCTTTGTAATCAGGAAACTTATTCTTATGAAACGGGTAAGCAACCATCATACTTTTTACTTTTCGAGTTTCATTATAAGCGTTTAAGTAAGTGATCCCTCTTTTACTAAAAAATTTGTATTGTCCCCGCTTGTTAATCCAGATCAACCCCCTGAGTCTGTTTTCTCGAAAGTATTTGTTTAAATAAAAAAAGCTTGGGAGTATTATAACAGTGAAATATTTTTTGCTTCTGAAAACGTTAAATAGTTTTGTTAAGTCTTTACTAAGCTCGGTCATGTGTTGTCGGCTTTCAAGAGTAGTCGCTCCTTCGTCATAAATGTTTATGTCATACTCTTTTAATCGGCTGAAATTATCAAGCCAGACGCTGTAATCACTAGCTACTTGTTTGCTCATTTCAGGCTTAACTTCTCGTTTTAAAATTACTTGATACCATGTTTCTAATAGTTGAAGGGCGAATTTACTCTTGCCCGTTCCCGTATCTCCGACTATGACTAGTAAGTAATCCCACTCTCGTTTTAAGTGTTCGTGAACGTTTAACAACATACTAATAATTTTTCTGTCGTCTTTATAAAACATTTATCCTCACCCCTTTAGCGTATAATTCGTGTATGTGGTTTATAGTCATTAAATCAACTATCACTTTTTTTTCTAAGGTTAATAATTGTTTTGTTTTACTGTTAATCTGTGTTAGTTCGTCGCCAAACGTTTCTTTGCTAAAATCGACGTCTATGTCTTGGCTTTCGGGTATGCTTCTAAACCATAAGTCTAATTCTATATACGCTTTTGGGAGTTCGGTCATGAACAAATCTATTAAGTCTCTAAAAACGATCATGTTCTTGTTAAATTGTATTTGCGCCTTTAAGTTTAGTGTTCGACCGTTTAAGTTTGCTAAATACTCATCTGTTGTTTTAACTAGTTCTTCTAAGTATTTTTTGCTTGTGAAATTATATCCTTGTATGAATCGAAACAAGCTTTTATAGGCGTTAAAACATTTTTGGTAATCGCCTTCAATAGAAAGAGTTATTGCTTTATCCCATATATCGACTAGCTTCTCTTTAAGAAACATATCCATGTCCCTTAGTTTAGTGTTGCTTTCTTCCGTATAATTACTTCGTTCTTGATTATATCTATTATTCATTTGTTACCACCACTTATAAAAAATTTTTGTTTATTGTTGGTTTCTTAGTAAGTATATCGCTCCTATTCCTAATCCTTCTATTACTAAGATTGTGTATAAAAATATTTCATGTATGAAAACCGTTCCGCCTATTTTTCCACCGTAAAATAATATTATTGTTAGTATTGTTATTATGTGCGTGCTGCTTAGTAAACTCTTTGCTATGTCTTGAGTTCGATTTATGAACGCCCAAGCTGTAACTATAAATATTAGTGTTAAGAAAACGTATATTAAAGCTCCGCTTGTAGCGTCGTTTGTAACTGCTATTATTCCTGTGAATGGATCTGTGAAGTTGTTTAGTCCTGAGAAGTTATGTTTTAAGCTCATGGCGAAACCTCTAACTCGTTTAAGTTTTTTTCGTTTAAATTTAACATTATAGGTTTAAACTTGTTGTTTTGAGTTGTTAAAGCATTTTTTGACGTGCAAACAATTTTATCTTCGATATTCTTTCCTAAAACTTGATCTTCGCCTGAGCAAAACTCTTTCATACCTTCATATACTCCTTGTTCGTAAGTTAAACTAACTATTACAACTATTAAGAAAGCGTATGTGAAAACTACTATTAAAGGCTTCCATTTCTCGTTAATAGTTACTAATTTCATATTTTATTATCTCCTCTCCACGCTCTTAGTAATAGTATTGAAGCGTAAATCCCTAATAAGCTAATTAAAAAAGATATTATTACGCCGCTTCCTTTTATAGTTCCTGATATACTGTTTAAAAATTTTTCAAATATGTTTTTAGATATTAAATTTAGTATTCCTAAGCTTTCATCTCCTCGGTTTTCAATTTCAACATTCGGATCAGGAACGTAAGTAGAACTATTATCGATTTTAGTGGTTAGTTGTGAGTCAAAACTCGTGAAGTCACTCGTAAGCTCCCCTTCTATGCTTGTTAAGTTGCTTTTCACTAATCCACTGTTTACTCCTGAAATGTTATCAGCTTCTATTATGAAAGCGCTTAAGCCTAGTATTACGAATGTGACTATTGAAAGGGCTATTGCTAAGTCTCCTAGTTTACCAACCATTTTAACCGTTTACCCCGCTATCGCTTTTGATTCTGGCTATTAAAAACGTTATAGCCATTAAAGTTATGAATATTGCATAGTTGAAATCTTGAAATATTAATCCTAGTAAGCTTAGGCTTATGAAAGCGGCTGTTCCCATTAATAAGCTTATGCTTGGGCTGTTTAAGAATATTATAAATGTTAGTAAGGTTATTATAAAAGCCACTACGTAGCCTGTTACACCCCAGTCTATGCTAGTATTAGTTCCAAGAGTGTTAATGCTTGAGTCTATTACTTGTTCGTCTATCGTGGCGTATGCGCTAAACGTTTGTCTCGTTCCATTAACTATTGAAACATAACATAAAACTGTCCCTGTGCTCGTTGTTGAACAACTAGAACAGGCTAAGCTTTGATTTGCATAATGAACATTTAAACAACCTGTTCGCTCACTATTATCTATGTCGTTCCAAGCAAAACGGTATAAACCCGTATGGTGTCCTGCTAAATAACCCGTTATACTACCGTTCCATGTTAAATTATAAAGTAGTTGTCGGATTTTAAGATAAGGAATTAAGTCACCACCGCCTAAAATATCTATTTTAAAGTTTATCCCATTGCTAACATCTTCGGCGAATATCAATTTTTTGTTAGCGTCGTCGTTTATCGCTCCACTATATACCGTGCCGTCGAGTTCTAAAACGTGATTATAGTATACTGTGCTTAAAACATAGTAAGCTTCTGTTTGTCCTTGGAAGTCTGTTTCGACTATTTGATCTGTTATCCATGCGTCACCGCTCCACTTTTGAATTGTTATCTCAACATCTTGGAGTTCAGTTCCGAACTTGTCAGTCACCGTTAATAATATTAACTCGCTGTTATTCTTTTTTTGTAGGTATAAGGTTAAGTTTTGATAAGTTCTAGTAGCAACGTTTATTAAATACTTCCCTGTTTGGTAAGCGTCGGCGGTATCTTCGTATAAGAAAGTGTAATCGTCAGGGCTTAATAAATCAACGTATAAAGAGCCATTAATAGTGTTTAGTGTTTGAGCGCTTAAACCTATAAACTGAATTGAAATGTTTGTTCCGTTTAATAAAACTTTTGTGTCGCTGTCTTTAAATGTTATGCTTAAACTGTTAGTGGTGTATAAACTTATGTTCACACTGTTAGTAGTGTTTAAAGTGGCGTTTAAACTCTTTATTTCGTATCCTGACGCGTCAATAGTTATATTGTAGTTGTAATCTTTTAATACTTTAAAATAGCTTATTCCGTTTGTTGTAGTGTTTGTTTGTGTTGAACTACTATTAAAGTGTGTTAAGTTAATAGTGAAATTATTAATCCCTGTTAAGCTTACTAAACTGTAAGCGGTCACGTTTAAAACTCCTGAGTATAAGTTTAAAACCGTTACGCTAGTATTAGTTAAACTTGTTATTTCAAACGTTTGGTTTAAATCGTAGTAACCACTTTTTTTAATATTATAAGTTCTATTGCCCGCTAAAGTGTTGAAAGTTGAAACGTTAGATCCACTTGTCAAAGTAGTTATGTTTAAGTCGTCTGTGGCGTTGTCATAAGCTAAAGTAGTGTTTAAAATTATGTTATTAGTGTAAACATTAACTATCGCTTGATAAAAACCCGTCGCTATATAATCCACGCTAGTATTTCTAGTAAAAGTTTTAGAGTAATAAGTCGGAACATTAACGGTAAAAGTAAAATTGTAAGCAGGCGACTGTCTTATATCGGTAACGATAGTTCCATTAGTAGTAGAATAAAAAGTCCCATTAATAGTAGTGTTAAAAGTGTTTAAGCTAGTGTTAAAAAGGTTAGTAGCGTTTAAATCAAAATAAGTGACTGTTATTAAATCAGCCAATAAATTACTACTTGTATTATAGTTTGAGTTTGTATAATCATAATAACCACTTGAAACAATACTAATATTAAATACTCCAGCGTCAGCAGTTAATAAAGTAGTGGTAACTGTTCCGTTAGTAGTATTATAAGTTGTTCCGTTAATAGTAGCGTTAAAACTATTAATAGAAGCAGAAGCATTATCCTGTGCTGTAATTTCAAAATAAGGACTAGCATCACTAACATAAATGTTAGATATTAAATTGTACATTTCAGCAATTTCAGTTGTTGTTAAATTTCTATTCCATACATAAATTTCATCTAAAGCACCGTTAAAATAATCTCCACCACCAGTCTGATATGTTCCTATATTTAACTTCGCAGTTTTAGAAACATCTCCAAAAGTTAAACTTTGTTTTCCTTGACTAACACCATCTAACCATAATTCAGCATTAACTCCATCTACTGTGACTAAAGCTTGTGTCCAACCCCAACCACTAACAGTTGCATCAGTAAAACCAGTCCAATCAGCGATTTGCCAAGCACCATCATTAACAGCTAGTTGAAATTTATCCGCAGTTCTGACATATCCAAATTGGAATTCAGCAAGTCCACCATTAGGTCTTTTACTAACAAATTTTTGGTCATTACTACCAGCTAAAGTTTTATTAAACCAAACACTAATAGTCATTTCTTGATTGCTACCATCTAATACAGTAGGAAAATTACTACTTGTTTCTAAATAATCACTTGCTCCATCAAGAAAATAAGCACTATTAAAAACTCCTTCAGTGTTAATAGGTAAACCAGTAGTTGATGTTACATGATTAGCATTAACAGTGTAATCATAAAGTTCATTCATAGTATCGTGAAATACTAAAGTTTCATCAGCCAGACTTTCGTTTTCAGTACCACTTCCAGAATTGTATAATGAGGTTATTTCAGTAGTGTTTAAAGCACCATCATAAATTCTAACATCATCTATACGCCCATCAAAATAATTCGCAGAATATTTTCCTATTACAACATCATTCGTATTTGCAGTTACTGTTCCACTCGCAGCAGTTGTAGCTTCCAAACTACCGTCTATATAGATTTTTAGGTTTGTTCCATCCCACGCTCCAGTAACCATATGATAAGTGGTATCACCATTAAAAGTAGTTGTTGAAGCTACGCTTTTACTTCCAAAACTACCATATAAGAAAATATTATATATATAATTTACTTCATCATAATACATCATCCAGCCATTAGTCCCAGCATTAACTTTGTTCATAATATTTATTGCACTACCTTGACCATCATTACCAACCCATGCATTTATAGTTCCTGCATTACTTAAATCAAAAATAGTGGCGTCAGGAACTGATATATAATCACCTGTCCCATCAAAATCAATAGCACCATCAATCACACCAGCAATCCCGACAGGAGTTCCTGTAATAGTATAATTTTGATTACTATCATCACCACTCAAATATAAAGTATTATTAACTTGTAAATCAGTCTTAGTAGCCGAAACACTAGAAACTAATAAAATACTAATTAAGAATAATAATAAAACTTTAAAAGCTTTCAAAGTGATAAACCCCCACTCTCAGCCTTAGAATAAAGAGCGATAGCCACTAACACCGCGTAACCAAGAATGAAAAACACTAAGTTATCCATGAAGAAAGGAATAAACGTAAGCGTAGAAATAACACCTGACACACTAGACGAAGCTGCGAAACTAGAATAAACGTTTTCAACAATCATAGCTCCAAAAATTAAGAACACAAAAAAGAAAAATGATAAAGCCAAAAACTTAGCACTAGAAGGAATAAGCCTAGCCGCAACAACACTAAAAATGATAAAAGCTAAGAATAAAAACACGAACAAATAATCAAAACCAGTCGTAGACCTAGAAAGAAAACTAGCAGATCCGAGTTTAACATCATCAGTCACTAAGTCAGACGGCATAGTTTGAACCTTAGAATTCCAATTAGTCATAAACAACAAAGTTATGACTACAACTAAGGTTATTAACAGGCTAACCCTTAAATACTCTACAATATCCGCGAAGTTACCCTTTTTATTCAATAAAACCCCCTCCTCCTCGTTTACGCTTCTTAAAAAACAAATAGTTTAATCCTAAATACTCGTCAAGAACTTGAGTTTGAGTTTTACCAGTTAAAACAGCGCGACAATTAATTAAACGTTTACCCTTAGCACTAATCCTAATAAGAACAGTCTTACTCAATCCTTATCACCCTTAAAATTAATAGTGTTCTTCATCAAATGAACACCGTATAAATAAATAACTAATAATAATAGTAAACCATAAGCCGAGAACAAACCCAAACCAACAGGTGAGAACAAATCAACCCGCCCCGGATTAAGCGTTAAAGCGTAAACCGAGAACAAAGTTATAAAAATATTAGCTATTCCCAATAAGAAAAATAACACTTTCAAACCAAGAATTTTAAAAGACACATTAAAAGAAATGTATAAGAACGCCAAAGCAGAAATTATAAAAGCTAGTATTACAGGCAGCCAAGCACCGTTAAACTTATCAGGCTCCTCACCATTAACGGTTAATTCGAAAGCATGAGTTGAAAAACCACCTAAACTCTCGTTAGCAGTTCCGCAACTATCACAAACACAATAAACTAAGAATCTATAAACTCCAACACCTGAGAATATAGAGCTGTTAATGTCAAACTCATAATCATAAATGTTTTTTGGAACAGTAACGGAATCTATAAGAAGATGACTTCCATTACCGCTATAAACGTGAAGTGTGCAATTAACATTTGTAAAAGCTGCAAGTCCTGTTTGTAAACTATAAACGTGAAATGAAAGTTCAAAATTCGTATTAACCATACCATAATTAAAATTTGGGAATTCAACCTGTAAACCATTAGAGCCACTAAAAGTTTGATCAATAATAACTTTCTCAGCACTAACTAAAGAAATAATCATAATAAAAAAAATTAATAAAAAAATTGTTAATTTAGTCATTTTGGAGGCGCTTCCTCCACAAGCTTTTTAGCTTCCCACTTATTAACCAAGCCCTCAATATAACTAGGATTTTCAACCGCTGCTTTATAATCAGTTGCACCCTCAACGAAACGACTAGCTAACTCTTTATTAGTATCAGCCAGTTTATTAGTCATGTAAGCAAACCCAATAACCATGATGATAGCGACTAATGCAACCGTCATGTAAGGAGCGTATTTCTCAAGCCATGGCTTATTCTCAGCTCTTTTCTCTCGCATACGCTTAGTGAAACGTCTTTCAAAACGTGCCGCCATACGAGAATCAGATGTTATAGCTATCGGCTCTTTAAAACCCCTAAATAATTGTTTAACCTCAAATAAAGGTTTTTTCTCAATAACTGTTTCTCCAAGCTCGTTTAAAACTTTTAATTCTTCATAAACCTGATCCCCGTTCTTGTCAAGTATTGGAACTTCAACACTCTCTTTTTTAAACCAGTGTTCATTAGACAAACGACTCATAGCGCGATAATCATCATCACTATACTTAACCACTAATAAACACTTAGAAAACTTATCATCATAAAATAAATCGCTGTGATCAACGTCTGCAATCGCTCTTTTATCCTTGTTAATGAATAAGTAAACTCCTAGTTCATCATCAGTTTTTTCAAAACCTTTTCTTTGTCCTCGAAAAACTTTATCATTTCCAATCTGTTCAAATAATAAAATTCTAATAACTCGACCTAATTCTTTGTCCCGCTTCTTTCTCCTGTAAACATCATAAAAGTAATAAACCCCGACTAAAAAACCTATTACTAAAACAATAGTTAATTGTATTGTTAATCCCACTTTTTAATATGCTCCTCCTAATTCATTGTTTAAATCCGCTTGTATGTTTGGCTGAAAAACTCTTTTGCTTTTTTCTCGGTGTTCTCTCATGCCGCCTTTTCTTGCTATTAATAACATTATCTCTAATAAATCATTAAGTTGCTGACAAATACTTTCAAAAGTTGATTCAGCGGGCTGTATCCCCCAATCCTCGTAATTATCGCTTAGTCGCTCAGCGAATATCTCGGCTGCTCGGCTGCTAATATCAATTATTCTATCATCTGTTAATTCGCTTAGTTGCATGTGTATGCTAACCCGACTATTAACTTCTTGAATGAAAGCGCTTGCTCCCAATTCGTTCATGTATCGTTGTTTATACTCGTCTTTCTCCCAAACTCCCGAATCAGGATTGAGAGTTTCACCTAGTAACTCGTGATAAATCTTATCTATCCATGGCGTTGTGTCAAGTTCCCACCGATCGCTTAGGTTTTGCTCCGAGGGTGGCGTGTTTGGGACTTTATAAGTGTCTAATGTGTTCATCTTAGCTCCGCTCCTGTGAATAATTTTAGTCTAGTTTCTATTTTCTTAGGTCTAATAATAGTAGTGGTAAACTTTAAAACTTTAGGTTTAAATGTTGATTTTTTAAAACTAAAAGATTTTCCTATTAGTTTAAATAATGGAAAACTAGGAATTGGAGGACGAGGTTTTGGTCTAGGACTTGGACTAGGAGACTTAGAAGGACTTCGACTTGGTGACCTTGAAGGACTAAGACTAGGACTAGAGCTAGGACTTGGACTAGGAGACTTAGAAGGACTAGGACTTTTGCTAGGACTAGGAGACTTAGAAGGACTAGGACTAGGGCTAGGACTAGGAGACTTAGAAGGACTAGGACTTTTGCTAGGACTTCGACTTGGTGACCTTGAAGGACTAAGACTAGGACTATAAAATCTAAAACTAGGAGACTTAGAAGGTAAAGGACTAACAACTAAAGAAGTCTTAACTTTAACCTTAGGACTCACAAACTCAACTTTAACACGCCCACCACTCAACTCAGCAGAAGAATAAAACTTTTTCAAAGGATCAAGCATTTTACTAATCTTAGAAGAACTAAACCCCTTATTACGAAGTAAAACCTCTTGAGTAGTGAAAAAATCAGCTATGTCTTTAGTTCGGTGAGCCTCAGGATAAAACTTGAAATCACCCTCCTTAGAAACACGACCAGTAAATAAAGACGATCCCTTAGCCAAACCCTCACGGGACAACTTAGAAAACTTAATACCCTCAGCCTTAAAAGGCTTTTGAGTAAGGAAAAACCCGAATATACGTTCAGGAGCAACACCCGAGCCACCACTACCGTCGGCGTTATGAATATCAACAGCATGAGACCATTTTCCATTAATTTTTTTTTCAATTAAAGTCGGCGTAGCTTTAGAAACACGAAAACCTTTACCCAAAACAACAGCTAAACTTTTAGCGTCTAAATTAGCATTATTAGAAACTAACTGTAAATCAATATCTCCAAAAGCACGTCTTATAGTGCTTGGCTTTTGAGCCTCAGCACTAGCCGAGCCATAAAGATAAGTATTTTTACCTCTCGCAAAATCATAAATAATATTTAAATCTTTACGCTTTAAAATTTTAGAATTATACAAAGCGTCTTTATAAAACTTAGACTTACTAAACTGAGTAGTCCTAAAAAGTTTTACACCTAGGTCAGCTTGCAATTTTGATTCTTTAGGAATACTTTTACTTAAAATCCTAGCTGCTGCTGGAGTCTTAGCAATAATAATACTTTCTTTAGGTAAAGAAACTTTTCTAACTCCAAAACCAAAACCTCGACCTTTAGTTACGCCAGCAACTACACCACCTCGACCTTTTAAGCCGCCTCGTTCAAAAGTTAAACCTTTAAATAAATTAATATCTTTAACCTCGCCTTTAATTTTAACATTAGCTTTAAAAGTTTCAAATTTAAGCTTAGGCTCTAAAGAAGGTAAAGGCTCAAAACCTTTTTTAATTGCTAACTGTCCGCCAGCAACTCCGCCAACTGTAAAAGCTCCAATTTCTAAAGCTGCTTTAGAAAAAACCGCTCCTTTAAGTTCAGGCGTTGGAGCTTGTTTATACTCGTAAATTTTACCGCCTAAATAAGTAACTCCTAAAATTTTACCCCCAACACTCGCAACAGTTGAGCCTATTGAACTGACACTAGCTAAAGCACTTGATCCAAAGCCTAAAGCAGCTCCACCTAAAGCAACTAAAGGAAGTTTAAAAGGTTTATCTTGAATAGTTTTAAAAACTTCTTTTTCAGCTCCAAACACGAAACGAGCCGTTTTCTCCTCGGCAGCGTCTAACTTTTCAGATCTTAAAGCGCTAAGTGGAGTTTTACCTTTGAGTTTAAACTCTCGAAAGTCATCAGGTAAAATTTTTCGACCTACCTTTTTCTGGAAAGTATCAAATTTTTGTGTAGAGCCTTTTCCAAAAGCAATATTAAGAACTCCTTTTTTCGAAGCTTCATCTTTTAAATGTCTTTGAAGAAACAAATCATCAAGCTTAGAAATAGATCCCATAACTCTCGCTCTTTTTAACCTATCTATACTTGCACTAGTTAATAAACTTTGTAATTTAGAAGTGACCTTTTCGCTTGGTCTACGCTTTAAAAATCTAAGTTCATTTCGAAGATTAACTTTACCTTTTTCAGTTATAACCTTTGACTTTAACAAACGATTAATAGTATCTTCCCGATTCTCCTTAGCTAACTTGTCAGCTCTTGAAAGTTCTCTTTGAACAGTTCTAGTAATCTTAGATCTTCCAATATTAAAACTTTCAGCCTTAGAAACACTAGTTTGATAACGACTAACTAAACGACCAGCGGCGTCTCTTTCAGTAACCAAACCCGCTTTAGTAACTGTCACCGTTCCTCCGCTTTCAGTTGGCGAAGTTGTCGCTAATAAATCACTTGTTTTAATTGGCTTACTAGCACGCCCTGTTCTTGGTTTAAAAGAAGTATCAATTTTTCCGTTTAACAAACGTGTTTTAGTCCCGTCTCTATTATACTTAATGGTAACTGAGCGAGCCTTTCTGGCGTCAGAATTAGAATTTCGAGCCATGGGTGAATATAGCTTTGAATTTTGAAGTTTATAAATATTATTATGAAAACTATATACTCTAAAATATATTTCCTAGTATTATTTTCTATATTGAAAATAAGTCAAATCTCACTCCCTACTCCATTTATACGAAGTAAGTCGAAACTTATTTTGTTAGCATATATTTATAAAAGAATTAAACAATAATTAAAAACATTAAGTAATGCTTAAAACTTTTAAGCAAAGATTAAAACCTTTAATCAACTAAAATAAATCCTAGGAAAGGAGGTATAAAAGATTCAACATGGCTTTAACAGATTCACTTCAAAAAAACATCATGGGATGGGGTATAATCGGAGTAGTAATAGTATTATTAAGCGTTGTAATGCTGAAATTCAAAGATATTTCAGGAGTAACAGCAGGCTTAAACACTACAATCGATACATTCGTAACAGGCATTAGCGAGCCACAAAACTGGGTAATCATATTCATAATCGCATTAATCGGTTTCGCAGTGTTAAAACTATTCATGAACAAAAAAAACTAAAATGAATAGTTAATAAGATCCAACGAAGCAAGCCACTAAACAATTAAATTTTTTTAGTGGTAAATTTTTAATTTTATCAAATTTCAAAACACACCTTAGGAAAGGAGGTATAAAAGATTCAACATGGCTTTAACAGATTCACTTCAAAAAAACATCATGGGATGGGGTATAATCGGAGTAGTAATAGTATTATTAAGCGTTGTATTAATAAAATTTAAAAGTATTTCAGGAGTGGCTTGCACTTCACTATACACTTTTAACACAACCGCAAACAACTGCTATTTAACGACAAATAGCTCAATAACAACCGCTATCGCTTCACTAGGAACAACAGTCGATACATTCGTAACAGGCATTAGCGAGCCACAAAACTGGGTAATCATATTCATAATCGCATTAATCGGTTTCGCAGTGTTAAAACTATTCATGAACAAAAAAAACTAAAATGAATAGTTAATAATTTTTTTTATAGATTAAACCTAAATTGTAAAGGAGGAAAATAACTATCAATGGCTAAAAGAAAAAGAACAACAACTAAAAAACGATTAACAACTAAAAAGAAACTAGTCGGATTCACCAAGAAAGGCAAAAAATACGCTTTAGTATATAAAAAAGGCAAAACTTTAAGCGTGGGCAAAAGCTTATACGCAAGCAAAAAAACACTACTAGCAAAAGCAAAAACTTTATTAGGAAGAAAATAATGTTTATAATTGTTTTACCACAAGTATAAAAACCTCGTATGGTTAAAAACTTAGTTTAAACGGTGTCCGCTTCTAACCAAAATTCTAAATAAATTAAGTTTTTAACCATTTACTTAGACAAATAATTAGTAACTAATTCTAATAACTTATCACCAACCAATAACTGAAGTAACAAAACACCAGCTAAAAAACTAAATAATAAACCAAGAGTCTTAGATCCAACCATAAACCAATAAATGCTTAAAATAACAAATATAAGCAATAAACAAGTAAAAACTATTAAGTTAGCAACGAAAGAAGATTTAAACCAAATCATGAACAAATAAAAAAAGAATTTTAACCATACAAAAAAGTTTTTAACTCTAATAAAAAAAGATTTAATCATATTAATACCTCATTATACTTTAATAAAGTCTTATTAAAGCCCTTATTAACCTTTTTAACAACTTTTAAAGTTTTAATCGTTGATTTACTAGGATTAAGTTTTAAAGCGTTAAAATCAACCTTAATAAGCCCTAGTTCTTTAAGTGATTTATTAGGGTTATCTTTGATAAGATTTATTTCACTTTTTGAAAGATTAAAAACTAGCAATTTGATCACTCCAAACCTTAATTTTTTCTTTAACAATTTTGATCTGATAACTAGTTTTTTTTAACGCTTCAAGTTGAACATTTCTTTTTGCTTCGAAAATCCAAAGATCAGCCCTTAAATGTCTGATATTCACTAATATTTCTTTAACCCTGTTTTTTTCGTTTTCAGTATTTTCTAATGTTGTTTTTGTGAAATCACTTAGTTTTTTGCTTTTTATCTTACTTTTATAACTTATTCGTGGTGACACTTTTTACCTCCAAAACCGAAAGAACTCGACCTAGTTTATAAAGACTTTTTTCAAAATATGAGAAGTGGGGCATTATCTCAAAAGACAGCTCAGTAGTGTCTATATAGACTTTGGGAATAATGCCCCACTTCTTACATTTCGTCTTTTTTTCATAATTTAAAATCAACATCTTCCCAGTAACTATAACCATCAATAAACACCTCCGAAACGCTATATTCATCTTCCAAAATTCGCTTAATTGCCTTATCACTTACGCTTCTTAATCTATGCTTTTTTCTATAAATTAAATAGTTGCTTTTTATATCTTTTTTTAAGATTTTATTTCCGAAACTTTCCACTATATGATCTTGACAAAAAGCCATGAAACTATCAGCTTTTCTTAACCATACAGTTTTAACTTCATCTGCGTTTTTACTATAAGTAAAACTTTTATTAAAAAAAACGTTTTTTAAACCTTTTAAACTTTCATTTAACAAACCGCTTAACTCAGTTTCTGATAAAATGTTTTCTATAACTCGAGGCTTTTTTATTCTTTTATTCTTCTTTTCTTCAACTGTTAAAACTTCGTATTGCTTCTGATCTATGAACTCGTAAGGAAAGTTTATTAAGATCCAACGCCTCCAAAAACCTTTTGAGTTATCATAAACTCTTGGTAAGTCATTACATGCAAAAATCATTTTAGCGAAGTTTTGAAACGTTATATCCCTCTTAAACTTTCTTTTAGCCTGTATTAAGTCTCCACCGCTTAACTCTTTGAAGATACCAGTGTTTTTTAACGCTGTGCTATCTACATCACCCGCTAAGTTTAACATTTTATTATGTAACTCTCTTAAACCACTGTCCTCGCTTTTCATTTGTTGTAGTGTGACGCTGCAAGTATTATTTACGCCTATGAATCGTTTGAACAATTCTAAAAGCTGGCTTTTTCCGTTTGAGCCGTCGCCCACAAACATGAAAGTCGTTTCTAAAAACATTTTTTTAACTAGTGAAAAACCAAAGATTTCATATAATAAGTTAGTGTTATTAACTGTTATTTCTGTTAAGAACTTGTTAATCTTAGGACACTTAGCGTCAGGATCATAAACTATTGGTAACTTGTTAAAAAAGTATTTGTCGGGGGTGAATTGTTTTAAGCTTAAAGTTTTCAAGCATAAAATACCGTTTTGAACTGGTAACTCATATTCGTAGTTTGTGTTTAAGAAATCGTCAAATCCCACTTTATAATCGGCTTGGATTTTAGATATTACTTCGTTTAATAGGTTAGTATTGTAAGCGTTGCTTAATACGGCTCGGCAATATTCTTCTATATATGTTCTTCCTTCAGGAATGTATATTCCTTTGTGATAAATATAAAATTCTGGTTTGTTGTCGTCTCTTGTGACTTTTATAATGTTTTTGTTTGTGAATTCTTTAACTATTAGTTCTGTTGCTTCGTTTCTTTTTCTTTCTATTAGTAAAGTATAAATTTGATGTCTTATAACGCTTATTTCGTGTTCGTCTTTGATTTCTCTTTTAGTTTTTAAGTTTGTTTCAGCTTTTAAATCGAATAAATTACATGTTTGTGTTTCGTGTGTTTGTGCTTCTTTTTCGCTGCAAAACTGTCCTATTCGATTGTATTTTTCGCAGTTATAACATATATTTATTTCTTCTGTTGTCGTTGTTAGTTCGTCGTTTGTTATTAATTCCAATTTATTCCACCTCTTTTTATTTTTCTTCGTCTTTAACTTTTCTAATCCAGACTTTAACCGTTGTGCCTTTTTCTATTCCTCCGAATTTAGCTTCTCTTTTTGGTATTGTTACTCTTAGCGTGTCGCCTGTTTCGATTACTGTTGTTGTGAATATCATTGGCTCGCTTATTTGTTCTTGTTTTTTTATTTCCATTTTTAATAAATATTCCTCCTATCCCTTTTATTTTCAATACTTATATATATACTTTTCTATATTGGAAGTGTTCATTTTAGAAACATTTATATAGTTGTTATATAATTATTAAGTCATGACTCAAATGATTCAGATTAAAACGATTAAAGGTATTAAACTTTATAGTGTTGGAATTCTTCATTTTTTTGGTTTTCAAACTAGAAGCGTTTTTCTTCTTGGAACTATAAAGTATGTTAAACGTGACGAATGTTATCATTTTTATACAAATAATGGTTATTGTTATTCACTTCTTAGTATTGATGAATACGATCTTAAACAAATAATTAGTATTATTGATCGTTTGAATAAGAAGTTATTTAAAAAAATGAGTAAGGTTAAAAAATGATTACTGTTTTTGATTTTGGGATTTTAAGCGTTCAAAAGTATTATGATCGTAGCTTGTCGGTTTTCATTAAAGATATTGGTTTTTTCGCTTACTTTTACGGTGGAACTAGTGTTATTACTAAGCACTGGAATTAAGAAAGTTGGACTGTTTAAGAATAGTTGTTTACTCACCTCTTCAAAGATTTTTAAATGGTTCAACCTTAAATTTTTGAGGTGTTATAAATGGGTCAGTATGAAATATTTGAGTTTGTTAATAAGCCTGAGAACGTTGGCTTGTGGTTTACGGTTAGTGATTTAAAGGGTGAGTTAAATCTTACTTGCAGTAGTTTAAGTCATAATATTAATCGTTTACAGGGTGTCGCGGGTGTCGTTGTTAATCCTCGTTTTCCTGTTAAAGATCATCATTGTTTTCAGTTTGCTATTAAAGGAGTTTTGGAAGTTAAAAAATGAATTATAAAATAATACTTTGGAAACTAGGATTAAAAAAATCAGATGTTTGTCCTATTTGTAATAGTAGGTTAGTAAAAAAAGGTTTTAAAGGGCATAATCAGTATTATGTTTGTCCTTTTACTAATTGCGAGTTTAACAAATGATTCAGTGGTTTGAAACTAAAATAGGCGGAATTGTTTTAATGATTATAACTATTATAATTGTGTTAAGCTTTTTATTAGTTGTTATGAATAATTTTAAAGTTGAGATAACTCAACAAATGAACGATACTTATACTATTTGTTGTGATGGTCTTGTTTGTTCAGACACAATTTACAATTATGATACTGGTGAATGTGAGTATTTCAGCGGTTTAATGCTAGGAAATATAATAAAAAATGATTAAACTTAAATTTAGAAAATTTGTTAATTGGATTAAAATAAATTATTATTATTATTTTAATAAATTTATATAAAAAAATATTAGAAGGTGAAATGAAATGATGTATGAAATAAAAAAATGGTTAACAGAAGAACAACTTAAACCTGAAAAAAATTATGTCTGTAATAAAAGTAAATCATTTGGATTTATAGATATTGTTGGAAGAAAAGCACAAGTA
>Ga0307929_1001464_pt1 | contig 17703 bp, 19 predicted proteins | sample AceLakmetage1330_FD_203160 | JGI IMG/M metagenome (GOLD analysis project Ga0307929, IMG submission 203160) | Saline water microbial communities from Ace Lake, Antarctica - #1330 | ecosystem: Environmental > Aquatic > Non-marine Saline and Alkaline > Saline | place: Antarctica: Ace Lake...
TTAATATCCGAATGAAACGCTGTGAACCACGGACACCTGGGTGGCCCCCTGCATCAGATATGCTTCTTCTCCAGACCTGACTCACTGGGTGCCCTTGTTGATCTCATTTGTTGACATGTTCCATCTCCTTAAATTTCATGCACATTATCGTTGGGCAGGGGACGTTTTGTTTGGGAGGGGACGGAATGGCTTTGGCCACTACAGGGCAAATTTTCTTTTGCAAAAACCATTGAAAAGCAAATTCGTCCAGATTAAATCATTGGATTGAATCCCCAGAATCGTGCTCAGAGAAAATAGACAACGCCTATGGCGGGTCTATTCTGCATCAAAATTCTTTGAAAATTCTGGCCAGCGGGTGCCCTTTGGCTTCAATAAGCAAATCATTAAAATGTCCATAGGCGGTCTGGGATGCCTCATATTCGGACTTAACAAGTCTTTCTTGCACCCGATCCAAAAGTAATTTTGCCTGGTCTGGTTCTGCTTTCTCCTCGGCCAGATGGGTAAAAGAGTGGAGCAAAATTTTCTTTACATCCCATTTGCGGGCAAGCCATTTGGCATTTTTTACAAGTTTTGTCTCCGACGAACTACCATTTTCAATATCTCTTGGCTCCACATGAACAAAAGCAACCACAACATCTTCCTTTATCTCAGGCCCAGATTCTGGAACATTATCAAGGGTCTTGATTGTGGGGGTCCATGCAAATTTGTCACAATACCAGAATAGCACTCTCATAATATCACTGTAAGCCTATATTTTTAAAAATTAGGTTCTGTTGACATTTGCTTTTTTCTCCATATCCTTTTCCTTTTCCTTTTCAATATCTATAGCAAAATGGGTAGACAATGGGAAACGCAAATTTATCAAATGACAACTGGTATAAACATACATGGCTGTAACCACCAGCCACAACGAAAAATGAAAATCTTTTAATTCCAGCGTGTTGGTGAGACTCTCTTATAAAAAGTTTGGCTTTTCTTCAAACGCAAAAAATCATCTACATGGGTACTTGAAGAAGCCTGTCGAAATTTTGTAGAAGCTGTCCTCTGGATATTTCGAAGTGGTGCACAATGGAGATTGCTACCGTCTGACAAGGGTAGATGGAAAGGTTCTTTCTTGACAGAATCTCACCCCTCCCTCTATAATTCTGTCATGTTTATTTTCAAAATCAGGAAGGATTTTATAATTCCACATGTGCAACGGCATCCGGCAAGGGAGATGAGGCCTCCTGGCTCTGAGGTTGTTAAAAAAGTTATTGCATTAACGTTTCTTTTTTCCATCATACTTATTATTATTTTACCTTGCAGGGGCTCAGCCGTCATCCCATTTCACGTGGGAGAAAAACTTACCTTTCACCTGAAATGGATGAACATAAAAGCAGGGGAAGCCACCCTCCAGGTACTCCCAATGGAGACCATCAACGGTGTTTTATCATACCATTTTGAAATGACAGCCAGGAGTATGCCGTTTCTGGACTTGATTTTTAAGGTGAGGGATCGCGTTGAGGGATACACAGATACCCAAATGAACCACACCATTCTTTATAGAAAAAATCAACTGGAGGGGAGAACCCATCGGGAGATTGAAGTCCGTTTCGACTGGGATAGAAAAGAGGCCCACTATACCAACTTCCAAAAAAAAAGAGCGCCTCTGCCCATCCAACCAGACACATTTGACCCCCTTTCTGCCTTTTATTTTGTTCGGATGTTTGAACCAGAAAAGAACATGACCATTGAAAGATCCATCACCGACGGGAAGAAATGCGTTGTGGGTCGGTGCACTTACATTCGGCGGGAAAGCATCAAGGTGGGGAAAAAGAGATATGACACCTGGCTTCTGGAACCGGAACTGAAACATGTGGGTGGCGTATTTGAAAAAAGCAGGGACAGTAAAATTCAGTTGTGGGTCACTGCGGATCATCGTCGAATGCTTGTGAGAATAAAAAGTAAAGTCATCATAGGTAGTTTTTTCGCGGATCTGGTTGAAGCGGAATAGAAAGCACAAACATTCCTGAGCCAAGACATCGGCCTCGGGTGGAATCTTATAAATTAGATTTTGAAGAATTGTATTATGATAAAAATGGTTTTTCAAAAACACATCATCAATAAAATCAATAAGTTGTATTTATCTAAATTATACATTGATGATTTCGGGGGCATTATTTTGAAAAAATCTAAATTATTGAATTGCACCCTCGGAATCAGTAGATACATCTTTTATGTTCACGGCTTATTTTTGCATGCTTTTTTTAAAATCATTGAGTGAAAGGTAATAACATGAGTTATCAACTGACCTCCTTTGAGGATCTTGCCATTGGCCAGAAAGCCTCTCTGAAAAAAACAATAACCCAGACGGACCTGGATCATTTTATTGCTATAACGGGCGATTTAAATCCGCTGCACGTTGACGACGCCTTTGCCGGGCAGACTTTTTTTGGGCAACGCATTGCCCATGGGATGCTGTCTGCCTCATTGTTTTCAACCATGGTGGGGATGCACCTGCCAGGAGTGGGTGCCATTTATAAATCACAAACACTGGAATTCCTGAATCCGGTTTTCCTGGGAGATACCGTCACTGCCTGGTTTGAAATAATTGCCATTGACATGATATCTGAGGAAATTGGCATTAAAAGTTGGATTGAAAATCAGGATGGGACACCTGTCATACAGGGGCAAACAACGGCTACGCTTTTACGAGGTTTCAAAAAGACAGTATGACTTGATGCGTCCGTTTGTTTGCTGGGCGGCTTTGCACGAATGTGGCAGGCTTTTGGTAGGAGGCCGGTTTTGAACAAAGGAGTGAGATTGACCTGTTCAAATGTCCGTGGCACGAATCCTGGAAAGACCATGATCTCCTGGATTATGGAAAATATTATTGCCGGGAAATTGACGCGGCCCTTGTCCATGGCTTTAACCTGTCCCTTGAGATTGAGGTGAACGCCACAAGGACCAATGATCAGATTGATCATGAAAAATGCATCAACTGCGCCATGTGCGCCATGGCCTGTCCCTTTGGGGTAATCCGATTTTATCCAGAGGTTGATATGCCATTTCATAGAGTGCTGGCCGAAAAATGCGATAATTGCGCAGAACGCATCCGGTCAGATCAGATTCCAGCCTGTCCAGACTGGACAAAGGATCTGCTTCCCACCTGACTAAAATTTAAATCGAAGCGCCTGCGGGCCGGTAATGGTTTGCATGGCGTGATCCATATTCATCATTCATTGTGCGTATGGGAATTGGAAAATGCCATAGCTATTTATTCGGAGAAGGCAGTCGACAGGCTGTTACAGAACTAAAAATATTTTCATAAAGACAGCATATAACCATCGGTTCGACCATTTTTTTATAACAACTTGAATTTATTGATATAAAAAAATAACAAATAAAAAGTCCAAATAAAATTTTATTTAGATTACAGTATGTTATGATGGCTATTGAACCGAGGGATATAATATAGTTGTTATTCCAACAGCCACTACATGTTTTAAATTTGTTTGTTAATAATGTGTTCCGTAACAAACTGTCGAATCTGCAACAGAACAAGATTTTCCAGGAATTCAATTTCACTCATTGTAATTTGTTTGGGCTATGGGTGCAAATAACTTTTTTAAACGCATCAGGGAGGCTTATAATTTTATATTCTAAACATACGGCACAGCTTTATCGAATCCTGATTGCGATCATTTTTGTTTTTCAGTTTTTTTCCAAACCAGTAATTGCCAATCCCGTGGAAATCACTTTGGGCGAAACCATCAGCCTTGCTTTACGATCCAACAGATCTGTTAAAGGTGCCTATCTGGACCGGGTGGTACAAAAATTATCCCTTGAGGTATCCCAAGATAAATTTAATCCTGATGTTACTCTTACGGCGAACCAGATGCTTTCCCAGACCACCACCACATCCGATACTACCGAAAAAAGCAAATTACACACCCGAACAAACACCCTCACATCAGAGCTATCTATGATAAAAACAATCCAGACCGGTGGAAACATTGTCTTTTCCTGGGCTCGGACAGATCAGTTCTCAAAGATTACGGGCAGTGATGCCAATACCTGGATGGCCCAATTCACCCAACCCCTTCTCAAGGGGGCTGGAATTGATGTGAACACAGCTTCTGTTACCTTGGCCGAGATGGATGAGCAATCCAATCTTTTGTCCTTGAAAGACAGTGTAACCTCAACCGTAAGCTCAGTAATCAGATCCTTTCGAAGCTATGCCCAGGCCAAGCGGCAGGTTGAAATTGCCAGGGCCTCTGTAAAACGAGCAAAAGATCTTCTTGGAATGAACCGAGTTCTCATTTCTTTGGGCAGGATGGCAGCCAATGAGATTATTCAGACGGAATCAGATGTGGCCAACAGGGAATTCTCTTATGAAACGGCATTAAACAGCCGGGATAATTCACGTTTGTCTCTGTTAAAGGTTCTGGATATTGACAGGCATACCATGATCATACCCATGGAAGAAGAAGCGTCTGTCCCGGTCCATCCAGATTTTCAGATCTGCCTTGACATGGCTCTGAAAAACAGATCCGACCACCTGAATACTTTGATTTTACTTGAAAGAGCAAAGATCAATTTAATGCTGGCAAAAGATAACAGACTCTGGACGCTTGATGCAACCGGTTCCTACAGTATCACGGATGAAAAACAGCATACTGGCGCGGATTCAGATACCGACGTATGGAGTGTGGGGCTTTCGCTTTCAGCGCCAATTTATGGCGATCTGACCCGTAAGCTGTCCCTGATAAGTGCCCAGACGTCACTAAAAAAAGCCCAATTATCCCTGGAGGAATCTTTGCAGAACATTGAAATCGAGGTACAGGATGCCGTCCGGGAAGTGGAAACCAAACTCAAACAGGTGGGGATGGCCAAAAGGGCACGGATTCTTTCGGAAAAGAAACTTGATGTTGAAGAAGAAAAACTCAAGGTGGGAAGGTCCTCCAACTTTCAGCTGGTTTCTTTCCAGAACGAACTTGTCACCGCCCTAAATGAAGAACTAAATGCCAATATTGCCTACCGGAATGCGTTGACATCATTGGATCTGGTTATCGGGAACACCCTGTTCACCTGGCAGATAGAATACAATAAGGAATATGACAAATGGCCCGGGAAATAATTTTTTATAAGAACATCATCGAGAATATGAAAGAAGGGGTCATGACCCTTGATATGAAAGGGACTGTGAGCATATACAATGGTGCGGCACAGGATATCCTGGGCATTCCGGTGGTCAACGTTCTGAACAAGCCCTTTGGCCAGGTGTTCATGATGGAACTCGAAGGCAACGACGATTTTAACCAGATCATCCTGGATGCCATATACAATCAAACCATGGGAGATACCGCCATCACAAATTTCCAGCGGCCGGATAAGACCTGCCGGGTATTGTCCATGTCCACTTCTTACCTCACATCCAAAGAGGAAGAAAATAAAAAGAATAACGGTGTGATTGTTGTATTTAACGATATTACCCAGATTACCAAAAGCCGGGAAAAAGAAAAAGAACTGAACCTGGAACTTCGCAACGCATTTATCAAGGCAGAGGAAACAAATAAAAATCTGAACGCCGCCCTTAAAAAAGTTCAATTTGTCCGCGTATTTATTACACTGATGGTGATCCTGGGATTTATTTGTGGCGGTTATTATATGTGGAATCAGGATGTTTTACCCCGGTCTGTTTTTTCAAATGCTGCCTCACTAAATGTGGATGCCGATACCCTGAACATGGTACCGGTTAAAATTAAAAGGCAAAGGGTTGCCACTTTCATCTCTCTTTCCGGATTTGTGGCACCCCTGGAAGAGATTCATGTGGTGGCCCCTTTTGACGGAAAAGTAAAGGAAAAATTCTTCATCTATAATCAGATGGTTCAAAAGGGAACTCTATTGCTTACCATGGATATTTCAAAACTTCAGATCAGTTTGAGGAATAAAAAAGCCGTTTTAATCAAATCCAGGCAAAATTATAACAAATTAAAAAATTGGAAAAAAAGTGTTGAAATGTCCCGGGCCAGGCGTTCCTTTACAAAGGCCCAGAAAAGTCTTGACCGATCAAAACGAAAGCTTGAGGAAAGCCGACTCTTGTATGAAAAGGGCATTATTGCAGCTTCTGAATTGGAATCGGCAAAGATGGAATGTTTTAACCAGCAGCTTGATTTTACGGCGGTGCAGGAATCACTTGATGGTGAGCTTGCAAAGGGGAACAAAGAGACTGTTGATATTGCCGAAATGGAGTTGAAAAATGCCAGGGTCAGCGTTGAGGAGATCGAGAGAAAACTGAAAAAGGCCTACATATATTCTCCGGTTTCAGGAATTATTATTTTTCCCACCCAGGCCACGTCAAAAGAAGAAAAAAACAAACCCATTGAAACGGGTAGTTCCATATCCCAGGGGGCGATTCTCCTAAGCGTGGGAAATTTGGACGGATTATCCATAAAGTCAAAAGTGGATGAAATTGATGTGGGAAAGATCAATTTAGATCAAAAGGTGATGGTTTCAGGGGACGCATTTTCCGATATTCCCCTTGTGGGCCGTGTCAGCCATATTTCATCCAATGCTGCGAGATCGGGAAAAGAAAGCCCCATGTTTGATGTGATAGTGGATGTGCCTTCATTGACTGAAAACCAGAAGACACGGATAAAATTAGGCATGTCCACAAATCTTGAAATCCTGGTGTATGAAAACCCTGATGCTGCGGTTATTCCCCTACGCGCGGTAAAGATGCAAGACAATAAAACATGGGTGATAGTGAAGGATACAGCCAATGCATCTTTCAGGGAAATAGAGATCACAACCGGTATGACAACGCTTAGTGGTGTGGAGGTGTTAAAAGGCTTGGAAAAAAGAGACCAGGTTTTTATATCAAAAGGGTTTTCCGGTGCCGGATTTCCAATACCCAACCAATTCCCGGGTGATGAATAATATGATTTCACTGGTAAATATCACGAAAACATATGAGATTGGGCCTGTTCAAGTAGAGATTCTAAAAGGCGTTAACTTGAACATAGAGGCGGGTGAACTGATTTCCATTGTGGGGCAGTCCGGTTGTGGTAAATCTACACTGATGAACATCATCGGGCTTTTGGACACACCAACATCGGGTTCCTACAGTCTTGATGGCAGGCCGGTGGCGGATTTTTCCGATAACAAGCTATCTGAAATTCGAAACAGAAAAATCGGATTTGTATTTCAACAGTTTAACCTGCTTTCCAGACTTACCGCCCTACAGAATGTAGGACTCCCCCTTGTCTATCGGGGTATATCAGAAAGCAAACGTAATAAGGCTGGCATGCAGGTACTCGAAAAAGTAGGCATGCTGAACAGGGCCCTTCATCGTCCAACAGAATTATCCGGCGGCCAGCAACAACGGGTTGCCATTGCAAGGGCCATTGTGGGTAAGCCGGCTATCATTCTTGCAGACGAACCCACGGGCGCTTTGGATACAAAAGTCGGGCAGGAAATTATGGATTTATTTATCCGGTTGAACCAGGATGAGAAAATCACACTTATTTTGATCACCCATGATATGGAAATTGCAAAACAATGTTCAGGCTATGTCAGGATGCAAGATGGCATCCTTCACAAAAACTAAAACAGGACCATGGAAGCAGTCATGATTATACGATCAAATATCATTGAGGCAGTTAACAGCCTGACCGGTGCCAAACAGCGGTCCATTCTGGCTTTGATTGGTATTATAGTGGGCATCGGGTCGGTGATTGCCATGGTCTCTGTGGGCTCTATTGTTCAAAAAGAAGCACTGCAAAAGTTCCTGGAGATGGGCACCGACATTGTCATGATTTCAAAAAAATCCACAGACACGGGGTATAGGAAAAGCAAAAATCAGGAGATCACCCTTGAAAATGCTTTGAATCTTCCGGCCCAATGCCCGGGTGTCAGGATTGTTGCACCTTTTTTCAGCAAGTATGAAACATTCAAATTTAACGGCAAAAAATCGACCATCCCTGCTCTGGGTATTACGTCCTCATTTCAGAGCATCAACAAACTGACATTAAAACAAGGCCGGTTTCTTCATTCACTTGATGAGAACATGCTGTATTGCGTCATCGGAGAGAAAGTTGAAAAAAAGCTTTTGTCTCTTGGGGCTACTAAGCTTGTGGGATCTCGGATACTTTTTAAGGACAAGTATTTTACCATCATAGGCATTTTACAGCGGGTATCCTTAGGTGGAATGAGGCCCTTTGAAATCAACGAGGGTATCATGGCTCCGTTTTCAACCCTGAAAAGAATATTTCCCGATGCGAAGATCAAACAAGTTATGGCAAGATTGAACTCCGGCTTTGGAATTTTGGAAGTGAAAGAGCAGATTCAGTCATATTATAAGCGCCACAACAGGTTGGCGGTGACGGTGAGAAGCCCCGAAGCATTGATCGGTCAAATGAAAAAACAGATGCGGCTTTTTACCCTTCTTTTGGGAACCATCGGCAGTATTTCCCTTATTGTGGGTGGCATCGGCGTTATGAACGTGATGTTGGTCTCTGTCACGGAGAGGACACGGGAAATCGGTATTCGAAGAGCGCTTGGTGCCCGGAAGGGCGACATTCAGTTTCAATTCCTGGTGGAATCCATCGTCCTTTGTTTTATAGGAGGGATTATTGGAATCGGGATTGGTGTGGGAGCCACCTATATTATTTGTTATTATGCCCACTGGCAATTTTTTATTGAGTATGCATCCGTGGCCATAGGCGTTGGTGTGGCTATTTCCGTGGGCATTTTTTTCGGGTTTTATCCGGCTCGACAAGCCGCCAGGCTGAACCCCATCATGGCCCTGCGGTCCGACTGATTCGCATCCTTACCTTCATTTGATACGATTTGGAAATTATCATGGGGTATGCTTGTCTCTGTTGTTGTCTCGCTCAGCGATTTCTGTAGTTCCTGCATCTGCTTTTCGTTCAGTAATATGGGCATGGAAGGATTAAGATTATTAATAATATCAGTAATAAAACTATTGGTTAAATTAATATATTGACTGGGATCAAATTGATTGGCAACATCCACCATTCCTTCGAAGCAGACAACTTTTGTTATGTTCTGATCAACTACCCATACCATATAAACTGTTGCGTGGGACCTTGCTGGCATTAAAACCAATAACATAAATACCCACATCACCAATACTTTGTATTTCATCTCTTTTTCCTTTTTTTTGGAGTTTTAAAAAAAATAGACGATGACATTCTTTTTATATTTTTGATCTGAAAACTGGGTAATTTTATTATCATGAATTCCCTTAAGACTTGGACGAAAATAAGCTATCAAATTTTTTTTATCATTCAATATCAACATTTAAACTGGGCATGCTGGTAGTCTATACTCGGGCAAGTCCCTTACTCCGTGGGTGTCAGCTTCACCACTTCAACTGATTTTTTCACCTTGTGGGGTTGAATCAATTATTTTAAGCCCCACAAAAAAATGATCTTTAAATTTGATGCGGTTTGCGCTGGTGATGTGCATGATTTCAGTCTGGTGAACTTCAGGCGGGCATGAAAGATCTGTGGGGAAATAGTTAACACTCAATACTTCGCCGACACTCACACAATTTAAGAAATGCGATTCACTTTGAACCAGGAGACACATGCCATGGGAGGAGATATCCCAGATTTTAAATTGATATTTGAACAGTGTTTTTAGGGTTTGAAATTCAATACAATGATAGGACTGAATTTCTGTCCTGGGACGGCTTCTTTTTTCAGCTATTTGATCTTGCATATTCATAATCCTTTGGTTTCAGAAGTGTCCTGGCAGTTGGGAAGCCATTGAAAATGATCACTATCATATTTCGGATAAGTCTACAAGTGTTGACCTACTTTAAAACTTTGAAATAAATGATTATTATCTCCCAACATCATTGAAAAAAATTGAGTAAGGATATAATAATATGAGGGGTTGCTGATTTTTAAGGATGCCGTGGTGTAACACTTTGCGGTATGTATAATCTTAATTTTTAGCCTTGACCATGCAGTAGAACGCATATTAATGATGGGAGAAAAGAATGCCACACAGAAACCAGAACTTTGAATTTACCGCCAGCCACCACGCATTGTTGTTTTCCAGTATTGCAAAGACGGTTATCCATGAACTGGGGGAAATTGATGCCGCACTTGTTAATGGCTTTAACCCGTCCCTCAAGATTGAGGTGAACGCCACAAGGACCAATGATCATAAGCCCTGTGAGTTTATTTTCAGGCATGGGAAAATTTCGTTTTTTAAAATGCTGCGGTTGGTGTACAAAAAAAAAGTAAGACCGGGAAAAACGGCCATCAAACCATGGGCTTTTCATATTTCGCACCTGTACAACGCCATGAATGATGTCATTTTCCATGCCCTGGGCGATGACAGGGGCAGAGCCGTCATGGTGGAAGCCTTGAAAGACGTTTCCGCATTTATTCCCGAAAGGCATATTAAAAAGATCTGTGGGGAGAAAACGGGAGAGACGTCATGACCTTTTTAAGTTTCGCCGGATTGGCGGCTGCCATGTTTATATTGGCCATCACACCCGGGCCTGGGGTTTTTGCCACAGTTTCCAAGGCCCTTGCCCATGGATTCAGGCAGGCCATTCCGGTTATACTGGGCATTGTCACCGGAGATTTAATTTTTCTTTTGTTTGCCATTTATGGTCTTTCCACCATGGCAGAAACATTTGGTGCCTTGTTTTCCATGGTGAAATATCTGGGTGGTGGATATCTGGTGTGGCTGGGCATTAAATTGTGGCGAACATCTCCGGATACGGTGGATGTGGCAATCTTAAAAAATCATTCCGGAAAATACAGTTTTCTGGGCGGGCTCTCCATTACTCTGGGAAAGCCCAAGGTGATTCTTTTCTATCTTGGTTTTTTACCCACCTTTGTGGCCCTGGAGAGTCTTTCTACACTTGATGTTCTGCTCATTTCCCTGGTGGTTTCATCCATACTGGGATCGGTGATGCTGTTTTATGCATTCAGTGCATCCCGGGCAAGACGGCTATTTCAAAGCAGAACTGCCCGGAAAAAAATGAATAAAACCGCCGGAACTGTTATGATTGGTACCGGTTTTGTGCTTCTTTCCAAACCGTGATGCTTATGTGTTTTTTATTTTGCCCATTCCTGCCCTGCCCCCCAAGGGCCGCCACAGAGGGGCTGAAAACGGATCCTCCAATGTCATAAAAAGGAGGGAAATTAATGGTAAATGAATTCAGAAAACAAGCTGAAAACAGAAGTATTGATGTATCCTGCCGCAGACTGGACCGCTGCCGCCTGGTGACCCGGAACGACCGCATTGTGGGCATGGCCTTTGTCAACGATACCCCCGCCGCCGGAAGGGTTCTTGCCATGATTCAGCGACAACAGAAGTTGTCAGCATTACCGGTTGATATCCTGTCCCCGGGATTTGATTTCAACCGATTGAGATGATGGGATATATGAAACCCAGTGTTCCGATTTCTTCTGGAAGCTTTTACGAGAAGCATTCCAGGGCTTGTCGAGATAAAAAAAGATTAGCGAGTAAACGTTTGATTACAATCTTGCTCGTTGGAACCGGCTTGTCCCTTCCAGAAGCGGTTAAGGGTGTGATCAAATATAGATGATAAAGGAGGAAACATGAAGTCAGTTATCCTTGATCCGGAAAAATGTGTGGGATGTAAGCACTGCTACCTGGCATGCGCCCAGATACATTCCCAGAGTGATGATATTTTGGGTGCCATCAATGAAATCCCTGTGCCAAGGGCACGGATATTTGTGGATATTGCTTATGATCAAAAGGCCTTTGCCAATCGCTGCCGACACTGTGAGCCATCCCCCTGCCTTGCTGCCTGCCCGTCCGGGGCCATTTTCAGGGATGAAGACACAGAGTCCGTGTTGATTGATTCGGAAAAGTGCATCAACTGCGCCATGTGCGCCATGGCCTGTCCCTTTGGAGTCATCCGGTTTTATCCGGGGGCAGATATGCCCTTTCACAGGGTGGTGGCGGTGAAGTGCGATAATTGTTCAGAACGCACCCGGGCGGACCAGATCCCAGTCTGTGCAGAAGCCTGTAAAACCGGTGCCCTTGTTTATGGTGAAGTCAATGAGGTTTTGCGGAAAAGACTCCTGGTGGCCATCCGTCAGGAAAAACTGCCAGCGGAAATACAGGCTTGGAAAACCATGAACGCCGCAATGGCGTTACGTTAAATTTTCATTAGGCCATTAAATTTCATAAGGTAGTTCTCCAAGTAGATGCTTTTATAGAAGAATAAGGATAAATATTAATGACTAAAAAAGAAACACAGGTGTTCTTTCAAATCTGCAATCGTGTACATTCCTGTTTGGATGACACAGGATCTTTTACTTACTCAAGCATCATAAAAAAATACTATGATGAAGACCATTCCGCAGTCTTATTCACATTAAATACCCTGATAGACGCAGGTATACTCTTAGAGCCAGTTCATGGGGTATACGTAGGTGTGGAAGATGTACTGCAATGTGGAAAACCCTCTTGTAAAGAGCCGGCTGTGTATGAATCCAATACTGAGGATAAACTCTATCTTTGCAAGAACTGCATGGAAGGAGCATTAAAAATTGGTGGCGAAGGCGGTATTGACTGGAAAAGAATTGGAGAACCTCTTTAGGACCGCAGATGAAATAACTTGAGTAGAAATAGCACAGACCAATCTATAAAATTGCCGCCATGGCGGAAAGGTAAAAATTTAATCTGGAAGCTGTATACTTTGGTAATAGAAGCAGATTCCATCAAAGGAGGTATCATGAAAAAAACTATCGTTCCGACACTATTGACCCTTGCCGTTGTTTTTTTCGCGGCACAGATCAGCCGGGCACATTGTGAAATTCCCTGTGGGATTTACGACGATTCCCTGCGCATCACCCTGCTGTTTGAGCATATCACCACCATGGAAAAATCCATGCGTCAGATTGCAACCCTTGAAAAAGCAGATCATGGCCATGCCAATCAGCTGGTCCGGTGGGTGATGAACAAAGAGCAGCATGCCGATAAATTCCAGCACATTGTTACCCAGTATTTCATGACCCAACGGTTGAAATTTGATGCCAAACTATACGATAAAAAATTGGCATTGCTCCATCGAATGCTGATTTATGCCATGAAGTGCAAACAGACCATAGATCTGGATAACATTGGGAAACTCAGGGAGGCAGTTACAGAGTTCCGTGATCTTTATATGAGTAGTGAATAAGTTGTGTTAAGTACTTTCCTGCATCTAAAATAATAACAAGAGCTTGGCGTAAAATTATGAAAGGCAGACCCTCACTCCAGAGGTCTGCCTTTCATTTTATTACCATTGTTTTTCAGGCGCCTTCATGGCAGCGGCTTCCCTTTGTGTCCCCGCAGCCCGCATTAAGTTCGACGGACCTGTGGTGTCAGTTTGAGCAGCTCCACGTATTCCTTTTGACCTGAGAGGGTTTATGCTATATTCTTCAATTCTACAAAAAGATTGGCTAAATTTTCATCAATTTGATTATATAGGAATGAGTCCGCAATAACATCCCCATTTAAAAATTGGGGAGCACTAACCTTCAACGGTAGTGCGTTTTAAAAAGGGCAAGTTATTTAAGACCGATTCCAGAGTTAAACATTATCTTTCAGTTTGGATGTGTCATGAATGTGGTTTCTCAATACAGTTTGATTCCTTACGCACCCTCGAAGGCTGTTGTTCCCGCAGCCGAAAGGAATTTTCTGCAGGCTCCGCCGGAGATATCCCCATTGACCTCGGGACACCGACTTTTTAATTATGATTCAAACGCTTATTCTTCTGAGACGATGGATTTTTCTCCATCACGTGTCTACACATCCGGCAGCCGGTTGTCAGTCATTGAATCTTCAAAAAGTGGTTCTTTAATTGATGTCTATGCTTGATTTTTAAATGCTCCCCTCCAGATATTGGGCATGAATTAATCAGCCTGTTTGCTCTGTGGAGCTCAGCTCCACCCCCCATAGATTTATTTTTAAATTTTTCTGAGTATTTCTAAAAATTATGATGAAATTTGATTCATATCAATGAAATATTTCCATTTGTTGGTTATAGTTAGGCATCTTAAGCGCCATGAAAGTGGCTTTAAGCAGCAAAACCGAATGAACCAGATTTTTCATAAAAGAAAACAGGAGGATATCATGACGATTAATATACAGGAACACCTTGCAACACCATTTAATCTTGAAGGACATGTGGATTATTCTGAAGGTTCTGTTGTGAGTAAAACACTTTTGAAAAAGAAGGTGGGCAATATCACCCTGTTTGCCTTTGATGCAGGACAGGGACTCAGCGAACATACGGCTCCCTTTGATGCCGTTGTTCACATCCTGGACGGTGCAGCAGAAATCACCATCGGCGGTAAACCCCAGACCGTGGTACAGGGAGACATGTTGATCATGCCGGCCAATATTTCTCACTCTCTCCATGGCCACGAGCGTTTTAAAATGCTTTTGGTGATGATTCGCAGTGAATAGCCTTTTGCCGCTTCTGAAAGGCAGACCCCAAATCAGGGCCTACCTTTATCTTTTTCATCAGAGTTATGATGCTTGAGCTTGTATTCATAAGGATTATTTGGGCTCATTTAATTTAAACTATGTCCAGTGGGCTTGTTTGATATAAGTTCATTTCTTGCTCGTCGTTTGCGGGGCTGGCAATCTCGGGATTTGGTTTTCGTCATCATGCGCGATCCCTCAAAGGGTTTTTATCTACCACCAGCTTTGCTGGTGGTAGATGATTGAATTGCTGGCCAAATAAGACCTCGAAATCTAATAGGAGCCATTAATTAACGGAGATTCTATCGATGCTAACAAGTTCGTCAGTTGTTATGGTGCCGGAGTAGGTTTTGACATTTCCAGCACTGATCACGCGCACTTTATAGCTGGCACTGGTTGCATCGGCTCCGTCGCAACTCTCGTACCAATTCACATCGATCTTATATGTGCCCGCAGGAGGGGAAGATGCCCAGTATATGTTTTCAGATTTGCCATTTTCATAGTTATCACACCTGTTATCTCTGTCTAATTTTCCGCCGGAAGCAGAGGCTTTATTTCTGTAATAAATTTTTTCTCCATCAGGATCGGTTACCCATAGATCCAGGTCGATGGGGCTTGAAGAATGCCAGGTCAAGGTAACCATCAATTCACCGGTTCCCATTGATGGTGTTGGAAGACTTTTACAGGGACATGGCCCAGGCTGAAGATCAAATTCTGCTTGGCCTATAAGAAGCGTCTCTGATATTATACCGGCACTACCTAAAGGTGTGAGATAGGGCTGACCAACCACAACGATATGCGGTAAAAGTTTATGACCCATGAGTTCTGGTAAATCATCTTGGAAATCTCTCGATATCGATTCAACGCACATCTTATATCGCCCTTGTGGAAGAATATATAAAATTTTATCCTTCCAACCAGCAGTTTCATTGGGCGGGGCAACGCTTGCCATTCCCTTAAAATAAGTATCGCTTCCCGGGTAATCTATATTCAAGATTTCATAAGGACAAACATTTTTCCAATTGTAATTCGAAGCAGAACCGTTATCCAAATAAATGGCACCTTTAGCTTGTTGCCGCGCATCCCCCCCCTGCCTTCTGGCTCCAAAATTCAGGGAAAAATGAGTTGTCTGGGCGGTAACGGTATGGGTAAGCGGGTCATAAACACCACCAAGATCTTCAAGTTCTCCTGTGGTTTCATTGATACTATAAACGGTGACAGTATCCGGGTCATCACTGTCAGTAACCGGTATGGTGATAGCGACCGCCTGTTGGAAGACAAAACCTGACGGACCGAAGTCGTAGACATCGGTAATCCTTTCTTCACCCTCTGGTAGAGTTGGGTTTGCGGTTGTATCTTCTTCAATGGAAAAAACGACTGTGCCTACATCCCCTGTGGTAGTCAGAGCGACAGCTCCTACGGGAACATGAATCTCCGCACCGCTTTGTGTGGCGATCGTGCCGCTGGTTATGCTTGTAACGCTGCCCGTGGCAGATTTAGCGCTGCCCGTGATAGATGTTGCCGAGGGGTCGTCGCCCCCTCCCCCCCCCCCACACCCAAAAAACATAGGGATCAGCATCAATGTCATAATGAAAACAAAATAATTTTTGACAATAATTCTTGATACATTTTGCATAATTCTATTCTCCTTATTATTAGATAGTTACTACCTAAATTTTTGCTATTGTGCGGGTTAACACAATAGCTGTTTTTTTAAGAACCATAATGGTATATAGTTTTATTCCCTCAGAATATACCCGTGTCATGGCAGCAATTTATGTCATATATGGTTCTTTACCTTGTTACATGCTTTATGGCATGGCAGGCATTTCCCCATGCCTTCTTGCAGTGGTGGATCGCCCTGTCAAAGTTGCCGGCATTATAATCTGCATCACCTTTATTCAATTCATCATGAGCCTTGGCAATTCCTTGTCAACATTCTCTGGGTCGCCAAGCAATAGTGTTACATTTTGGGAACAGATTAATCCTGTCCAGTTGATGAGAATATCGGCGTCTTGGTGCCAATAATAAATTTTTATTCTCTACTTTTCGATGACTATAACAGATACGACTATAACAAATACGACTATAATAGATGCGATTATAATGGATGCGATTATAATAGATACGACTACAACAGATATGACTATGACATATGTAGTGATAAAGGGCAAGATATTTTAAGCGGTAAAAAAGTCTATTTTTTATCTATTCAAAATAGGTATTGATTACGGATAAGTCTACAAGTGTTGACCTGGATATTTAGCATAACATTCAAAAACTTACGGACGAAACTGATAATAAAATGAGCATGGATTCTGCACCCTCAAAATAGCAAATGCCTTGAAAAATGAGCATGGCCTTCAGTACCCATGTTATTTTTTTGATAATGAAAGCTGTGAATAATGACTGAAATGTAAAATTATTTTAAAATGTTAACGTAGATCAACACTTGTAAACTTATCCGATTATAAAGAGGAAAGGTATGATCTTAGGTTTACTTTTTGATTAATAAGGCCTAATTTTTTCCGGATATGATTACGATGGCCTGTGATTGTTCGAAATGAGTTTTTAAGATTTTTAGAATTTTCTTTATTTGATAAACCCTGTTTTACCATACTTGCGATTTGAATCTTTGTCGGGGTGAGGTTGAACATTGGCTCTGATAATTTTTGTGAAAAGGGCTGGAAAAATTCGGGGTTGGTCATAAGATGGGCCACTATACGGGAATTGAATATATATTATTGTTAATAATCTGTAATTACCAACTTTATTTCTATATCAAAAAAAAATGATTCAAAATGGCCCATGTTATGACCAACCCTAAAAATTCTTTAAAATTAAATTCAAAAAATATCGGCATCCTTCACAAATACTTCACACTTTTTGAAGCTAAGCGCCGTTTTGTAAAGCCTTCATCCAAAAAGTGTAAACTACTTTTGTGGGGATATGGAAGATGCCAAAATATCCATAAGATTTTGCTGCTCACTCTTTATTAGACTGCTCTTTAGTTTCTGAAGAAAAGGAAAAATTAATAATTAATAATTGGTGATAATTTTATCCTCTATCTCTTTTTTATCCCTCTCTCTTTTTTCTATAACGGCCATGTCCTGACGGACACAACGAATATTGGGTCGTAGACGCGGAGCCAAATGCTATCATGCCGCCCCCGGGGAGGGGTAATGGAAGCGACCCGGAACTGTTAGACAGCCCAATTGGTCTGTTCCA